>ENA-OQAL01000116-OQAL01000116.1-human-gut-metagenome-genome-assembly--contig:-NODE-116-length-19745-cov-4.816801_pt1 | contig 19745 bp, 19 predicted proteins | sample MGYA00242491_ERZ504519 | MGnify/ENA primary metagenome ERZ504519 (study PRJEB26092, sample SAMD00036260) | human gut metagenome | host: Homo sapiens | study: EMG produced TPA metagenomics assembly of... | reverse complement strand
CGCAAATATATTGAAAATATCTCACAATATCACACTTGTATTAAATAAAAAAACAACAATCTGCCACAAAACCTCATCCCTTTATAACAGAGGGCTGGTTTTACCGCATTCCGGAAAACTTTTTGACACGTCATTATCCTTAAATTGAAAATTACCTGCATATTCTTGCTATTTTTCTTGTTCGTTTTCTACGTTTTCCTACTGCAAACCCTATGTTTCGTCGCAAAACAGTAGGGTTCCGGAACGGAAAACATACGGTTCCGCGACGGGGGAAACATAAAAAACCTTGAAAAGTTTCCGAATAAACTTACCGAACTTAGAAAAAACAGAGCCATCACATAAAAGCCCAATTATCCGCCTTTTCTGCCAGTAGAATCTCCCGCATTTTATTCGTTTTCTTCGGGATTTTTTGTAAGTTTGGAGAAACTCTTATTCAACTGTATTATGGAAACATATCTATTCTGGCTGGTCCCGGCGGCATCGCTGCTGGCATTGGCACTTGCCGGATACTTCTACCGGCAAATGAAGCAGGAAAGCGAAGGTACCCCCACCATGGCACGCATTGCATCGTATGTCCGGAAAGGAGCCATGTCTTACCTGAAACAGCAATATAAAATAGTTACCCTTGTATTTATCGGACTGGCTGCCTTGTTTGCCATCATGGCCTATGGGTTCAACTTGCAAAATCCGTGGGTACCCGTAGCATTCCTCACAGGAGGCTTTTTCTCCGGTCTGTCAGGTTATTTAGGCATGAAAACCGCTACGTATGCCTCTGCACGTACGGCAAATGCCGCACGCAACTCTCTGAACAAAGGATTGAAGGTAGCATTTCGCAGTGGAGCGGTTATGGGACTTGTGGTCGTAGGACTGGGATTGTTTGATATTTCTTTCTGGTACCTGCTGTTGGATTTCTGTATTCCGGAAGATGCATTGAATCCCACTGCCAAGTTGTGTGTCATCACCACCACGATGCTGACTTTTGGAATGGGCGCCTCCACCCAGGCTTTGTTTGCCCGTGTAGGAGGAGGTATTTATACCAAGGCGGCCGATGTGGGAGCTGACCTGGTGGGGAAAGTAGAAGCGGGCATTCCGGAAGACGACCCGCGCAACCCGGCTACGATTGCCGACAATGTAGGCGATAACGTAGGTGATGTAGCCGGAATGGGAGCCGACCTCTACGAATCCTACTGCGGCTCGATTCTGGCTACCGCTGCCCTGGGAGCTGCCGCCTATGTCGGCACGGGAGATACCGCCATGCAGTTTAAAGCCGTCATCGCTCCGATGCTGATTGCAGCCGTAGGTATCATCTTGTCCATCATCGGTATTTTTGCCGTACGTACCAAAGAAAATGCAGGCATGAGGGAATTGCTCAAGGCTTTATCTACAGGCACCAACCTCAGTGCGGGATTGATTGTCATCGCCACCTTTAGCATTCTTTGGGTACTACAAATTGATAACTGGCTGTATATTTCACTGGCTGTAGTCATCGGACTGATTGTGGGTATCGTCATCGGACAGTCTACTGAATTCTACACTTCCCAATCCTACAAGCCTACTCAAAAACTGGCGGAAAGCGGAAAGACAGGTCCGGCTACCGTCATCATTTCGGGTATCGGATTAGGAATGGTATCGACTACGATTCCGGTCATTGCAGTTGTAACCGGCATCATCCTGTCCTACTGGCTGGCCTCTGGTTTCGATTTTACCAACATCAGCATGGGACTTTATGGCATCGGTATTGCTGCCGTGGGTATGCTGTCCACTTTGGGCATCACATTAGCCACGGATGCCTACGGGCCGATTGCCGACAATGCCGGCGGTAATGCGGAGATGAGTGGTTTGGGAGCAGAAGTCCGTAAACGCACGGATGCATTGGATTCACTGGGCAATACCACAGCGCTACGGGTAAAGGTTTCGCCATCGGTTCTGCCGCCCTGACCGGACTGGCACTACTGGCTTCTTATATTGAAGAAATACGCATCGGCCTGGAACGTATCGGTACCACCGTACTGGAACTTCCCAACGGACTGGAAGTAATGATTCGGGAAGCCGGATTCACGGACTTCATGATGTTCTACGATGTCACGCTTATGAATCCCAAGGTACTTTCGGGAATGTTTATCGGTAGCATGATGGCCTTTCTGTTCTGCGGACTGACCATGAATGCTGTAGGAAGAGCAGCTGCCCACATGGTAGAGGAAGTACGCCGGCAGTTCCGTGAAATCAAAGGTATTCTGGAAGGAAAGACTGAACCTGACTACGCACGCTGTGTACAGATTTCCACTCTTGGTGCACAAAAAGAATTGTATTCCCGTCACTGCTGGCCATCATCGCCCCCCATTGTGACAGGTCTGCTGTTTGGTGTGCCGGGCGTCATCGGTCTGCTGATAGGAGGACTTTCCTCAGGTTTCATTTTAGCGATTTTCATGGCCAATTCCGGAGGTGCCTGGGACAATGCCAAGAAATACGTGGAAGAAGGAAACTTTGGCGGGAAAGGCAGTGAAGTACACCGGGCCACAGTCGTAGGCGATACGGTAGGGGACCCGTTTAAAGATACCTCCGGTCCCAGCCTGAACATCCTGATTAAACTGATGAGCATGGTAGCCATCGTCATGGCAGGTCTGACCGTTTCATGGAGCTTATTCTAACAATAAAAATTCCCCCGCCAACCTAAAACCGTGACGGGGGAATTTGCATATAGAATTTACAATTCTTCTTTTGCCAACACATGACAATGATGTGCCTCAAGCACTTTCAGACATTGTGACATGTCATTCGGCTTGATAACCACATGAGCCTGATCGGCTTGTGCAAACGCATACATATACTCAATGAAAATCTGCTCTTCGGCCAAGTATTCCAATACCACAGCCAACGAGCCGGGCACATTGGCACACGAAAGACAAACCACATCGGTCGACATCACGGCAAAATTCTTTTCACGCAATACTTCTACCGCCTTGTCCACATCAGACACAATCAGTCGCAAAATACCAAAATCTGCTGTTTCGGCCATACTAAAAGCGTGCATATTGATACCGTTTGCTCCCAAAGTATGCACTACATCATTAATTCTTCCGGTCTTGTTTTCCAAGAAAACAGACAATTGCTTAATTATCATAGTTCTTTTTGCTTTAGTTATACCAATACTCGTTTATCTATCACACGCTTGGACTTCCCTTCGCTGCGGGTAATGCTGTTCGGTTCTACCAATTTCACGTCGGCACTGATGGACAATACACTCTTCAAGCGGTCGGACAGTGTTTTCTTCAGTTTCAGCATGGAACCGATGTCATCACTGAAGAAATCACGACGCACTTCCACCTGTACTTCCAGGGTATCCAGATTGTTCTTGCGGTCTACCACCAGCATATATTGCGGTTCGAACTCTTTCATACCCAGAATAACACTTTCTACCTGGGACGGGAAGACATTGATACCACGGATAATCAGCATATCATCGCTTCGGCCCATAATCGGCGTCATACGCACACTGGTACGACCGCACGGACACGCATCGGCAATCAGCGAAGTCAGGTCCTTCGTACGGTAACGCAACAACGGCATGCCCTCTTTGGTCAATGTGGTAAATACCAGTTCTCCCTGTGTGCCGTATGGAAGAGATTCCAGGGTAACCGGATCGATAATTTCCGGATAGAAATGGTCTTCGTTGATGTGAGAGCCATACTGTTCCTGACACTCGTAAGATACACCAGGGCCCATAATCTCACTTAGCCCATAAATATTGTATCCCTTCAAACCCAAACGGTTCTGTATTTCCTGACGCATGTTTTCCGTCCAGGGTTCTGCTCCAAACGCACCAATGCGCAGTCCTAATTCCTCTTTACGGATACCCATCTTTTCTACCACCTCTGCCAGATACAAGGCATACGAAGGGGTGCAGGCAATACCCGTGATGTGCAAATCGCGAATCAAACGTACATGCTTTTCCGTATTTCCTGTAGAAGCCGGAATTACGGTAGCTCCTAAGTTCTCTACTCCATAATGTGCGCCCAATCCTCCGGTAAACAATCCATAGCCATAGCTTACGGAGAAAGTATCGTCACGGGTCACTCCGTATGCCGACAGACAGCGTGACATCACTTCCGACCAGATGGACAAGTCGCGACGTGTATAGCCCACAATCGTAGGATTACCCGTTGTACCAGAAGAAGCATGTACACGCACCACCTCTGAAGGAGGAGCCGCCATCAGTCCGTAAGGATAATTATCACGTAAATCCTGTTTGGTAGTAAAAGGCAGTTTGGTAATATCGTCTATGCTCCAGATATCATCTGGAGTCAGGTCCATTTCCTGCATTTTATGACGATAGAAAGGTACATTATGGTACACATACTGCACCAGTTTGCATAAGCGTTTTCCTTGCAGCTCGCGCATCTGTTCGCGCGGCATACATTCTTTGTTCGGATTCCAAATCATAAGCTGTGTTTTTCTTTATTTCAGTAGTAGTTTTGTGATTTCTTATTTCAGCGGATGGTCTTCCTGAAACGCTTTCATACGTTCCTCCAGCACCGGATAAAGTTCTTCACGCATGCGCGACGTACAGGCTCTCACTCCTTGCTGTTCACTTCCAGTGGTAGACAAGGAAATACTGCTCACGCCATACATCATCAATTCACTCAGCAATTCGCCTCCTGTCAGTCCGGGGTATCCCAAGGTAAAGAAGAAACCATCGCCCACCTGCTGAGTGACATCCTTATCATACACAATCGAGAAACCGTGGTCAGTAAAAATCTGCTTCATCCGGCGTGCCCGACGTCATACTCGCGCACATCTTCTACGAAGTTGATTTCTCCTGAAATGGATTTCTCCAACATTTCGGCCATGGCATACTGAGTAGTAGCCGTGCAACCGGAGGTAATCATATACATGATAGAAGCAATGAAAGTCGGCCCGAATACACCTGAGTCTTCATAACGGGTTGCCAGTGCCGGATACTGCGTATCAAACAATTTATCGGACACGCAGGCTAAAGCTATACGCTGGCCGGCATAGCTGAAAATCTTGGATGCCGACAACATCAGAATATAATTATCGGTATAACGTGCGACCGTAGGTACAAAAGGTGCTGGTAAGGACGGCCGAACGCATGACGGAAGTCCATGCAGAAATAAGCCTGGTCTTCCAGCACAATCACATCGTACTGCGTAGCCAATTCTCCGATAATCTTCAACTCACTTTCTTCCAGACAAATCCATGCCGGATTATTAGGGTTAGAATATACCACAGCGGCAATATCTCCCTTCGACAGGAAACTTTCCAGTTTGGCACGCAGCGGTTCACCACGGAAATCATGAATGTCGAACAACTCCCACTCAATACCCAAAATGCGCAACTGAGATTTTTGTATCGGGAAACCCGGATCAATGAACAAGACCTTGTTCTTTCCCGGAATTCGCTGGGTACAAGCGATAAAAGCACCGAAAGAAGCTGCCACAGAACCGGTAGTGGGCAGACATGCCCGCGGAGAAATATCAATATCGATAAAGGCTTTCACGAAACGTGAAGCTGCCTGCTTCAGTTCTGCCACTCCGGCAGCTGCCGGATATTGCGAACCAACTCCTCTATCGAGGGCTTTCTTCTCTGCCTCAATACCTATTTTATTGGCCGGAAGACCGGGAGACCCCTGGTCCATCCGGATAAAAGGAATACCTGTCAGTTCTTCTAGGCGGGAAGCTACCAGCAACACATCCCCTATGGTGGCATTGGCCAAGTCGGCCACTTTCATTTCCTTCGCTACGGAATTTACCAGCTCTTCACTAAACACGCGACTCATAGGCACTCAGAATTTCAACTGTTTGACATATTCATGACCTATATCGAAGGCATGATAGTTCATCTGCACCACTTCTTCGCCTTTTGATGCAAAAATACGGCCTACACTTTCGCGCAGGACTTCTGCATCCAGGATTTTCAGGAAAGGAGCGGCAGCCCCTAACAGAATAACATTGGCCGACTTAGGCATGTGGTTTTCTTTCGCCAGATTTTCCACATCCAGCACCACCACATGAGGCTGTGACTTCAATTCCTGCATCAGCTTTTCTTCGTCCGGATAGTTCGGAATGTTTTTAAAAGGAGCAGCCGAAGTGATAATCCATCCGTCTTTCGACAGATACGGCAGGTAGCGCAAAGCTTCCATCGGCTCCAGTGAGATAATCATATCCGCCGTTCCCAAGGCAATCAGGTCGGAAGCAATCGGGGCATCCGACAAGCGAAGGTTAGACTGCACATCCCCTCCGCGCTGACTCATTCCATGTACTTCGGCCTGTTTCAAGTTCAACCCTAAATGAAGAGCTGCTTCTCCGATAATCGTAGCGATGGACAAGATTCCCTGTCCGCCAACTCCTGAAAGTATAATATCTGTTTTCATTGTTTCTGTGCTTTTTGCTGTTTCAGTTTCCGGTTTAAAGTCTGCATACATTCCCTACGCGGAATAATGACAGATACACCGTTGTATTCTATTTCCTCACGAATAACACGGGTAATTTCTTCCATGTTCTTAGGAAGCGGCACAACTACCCGTACGTGCTCCGGTTCTACTCCCAAGCCCAGACAAATGGCTTCGAACTTATTGGTTCCGGCTGAATCCTGGCCACCAGTCATAGCGGTAGTCAGGTTATCAGAAATCACCACCGTGATATTGGACTTGTCATTCACGGCATCCAGCAGACCTGTCATTCCAGAGTGAGTAAATGTGGAGTCGCCAATCACTGCAATAGACGGGAACAAGCCTGCATCCGCAGCCCCCTTGGCCATGGTAATGGAAGCTCCCATATCCACGCAACTGCTCAATGTACGGAACGGAGGAAGTGCGCCCAGTGTATAGCAACCGATGTCACCGAAAATCTTGGCATCCGGATATTCGGCAGCTACTTTATTCAAGGCATCATATACATCACGGTGTCCACAACCCTTACACAAAGCAGGAGGACGAGGAACTACATTCTGAGCGGCAGCATAAACCTGTTCGCAAGAAAGTCCCAAAGCCTGACGCACATTATCCGGCGTCAGTTCTCCCGTACGAGGCAATTCACCACTTAAACGACCTTTCACCACATATTTAGAAGGAAGAATACCTTTCAGCTGTTCTTCAACAAAAGGCTGTCCGTCTTCTACTACCAGAATCTCTTTGCAAGAGTCGGCCAGACGGGTCAAGGTTTCCACCGGTAAAGGATACTGTGAAATCTTCAGCAAAGGATACGGACATCCCTCCGGATAGGTTTCCATCACGTAATTGTAACCAATTCCACAAGCCACGATTCCCTTCTCAGCCATACCTTCCTGACCTGCCAACCGATTAAATGCAGACTGTTCAACCTCATCGCGCAACTTTTCCTGAGTAGCGATGGCTTCCACATACCGGCGGCGGGCATTACCGGGCAAAAGTACCCAATCAGAAGGAACCGACGGACGCCCCGTGCAAGTCACTTCCTTTCCTGACTCCTGCACTTCGACTGCCGCACGAGAGTGCGCCATGCGGGTAGTAATGCGCATCAGTACCGGCGTACGCATTTGTTCCGAAAGGTCGTATGCATACGACATCATGTCGTAAGCTTCCTGCTGGGAAGACGGTTCCAGAATCGGAATCAGGGCAAACTTGCCGTAAAAACGGGAATCCTGCTCATTCTGAGAAGAATGCATAGACGGATCATCGGCAGCCAGTACCACTACCCCTCCGTTCACGCCTGTAATGGCAGAATTGACAAATGCGTCTGCACATACGTTCATTCCCACGTGTTTCATGCAGACCAAGGCGCGTTTTCCTACATAAGAAACACCCAATGCAGCCTCCATGGCTGTTTTTTCATTGGTGCACCAGCTGCTGTGCAAACCGCGTTCTTTTGCTATAGGAGAGTTTTGAATATATTCCGTAATTTCAGTAGAGGGAGTTCCCGGATAAGCATACACTCCCGAAAATCCCCGCGTGAATAGCTCCCAGCGCAATGGCCTGGTCGCCCAACAATAAGCGTTTATTTTTCATATAATATAGAAATTAATTCAGTGTAAAAGAGTCGGCATCGTTCAATACCGGGAATTTTTTCCGGAACGATTGCAGTTCCTCCATATCAATCACAACTTCTGCAAAGCCTTCTTCCCCATCCGCACAGGCAGAAAGTGTTTTACCATACGGGTCTATGCCCGCTGTTCCTCCGCTATATTCGCAATAGGGATCCTTCCCGACCCGGTTTACCCCCAGTACATAGCACTGGTTCTCGATGGCACGGGCACGCAACAAAGCTTTCCAGGCTTCCACTCTGGGCGAAGGCCAGCTGGCTACATAAATCGCCGCATCGTAGTCGCCCCGGTTGCGTGACCATACCGGGAAACGCAGGTCATAGCAAACTTCCAGCAGGAAACGAACACCACGGAAATTCACAACCACCCGTTCCTGTCCGGCCGTATAGTGTTTGTCTTCCCCTCCATACGTAAACAGATGCTTTTTTATTGTACCACTGCACGTTTCCGTCAGGATGCACAAAATAGAAGCGGTTATAGAACTTTCCGTTTTCCTCGACCGAAACACTTCCGGCAATCGCACAATTACGTTCGGCAGCTTTTTGCTTCATCCACCGAAGGGTAGCACTATCGGATGATTCGGCAATGCCTTCCGGCGAAGTACAAAATCCGGTGGAAAACATTTCCGGTAGAACAAACAAGTCTGTTCCTTGTGCGTGGGCACTGATGAGTTTATCCATGTAAGCCACATTGGCTGCAGGATCGGCCCAACAAATATCTGTCTGTAATAAAATAACTTTCATGCTTTTCATTCATTAGAAACGCCCAAAGGTAACAAATTAATCATAGAAACCCAAAATTAGCATCAAAATACTTTAAAGACACACGTAATTGTATATTTCTGCAAACGCTTATACAAAAATACCTCGACACGTTGCTGTCAAGGTCTCGACTCGAACGTGACGAGACATCCGCACGAACGTGTCAAGACCTCGTCACGTACGTGTCAAGGTAAAAACGTCAAAGCCACGATGATAAAACCCTAGCCTGCTGCCTGTTTTTCACGCAAGAGTCGTGGCTTTTTATTCTAAAAGAACCTTATAAATAGGGATTATTTGCAAAATGTTTTTTATTTTTGTGCCCAGAATGAGTTAATATACTAACAAATGAACGTATTAGAATTAAGCGAACAGGAAATAATCAGACGTAACAGCCTGAATGAGTTGAGAGCAATGGGGATTGAACCATACCCTGCTGCCGAGTATGTAACCAACGCTTTTTCGACTGACATAAAAGCCGAATTCAAAGATGATGCTGAACCTCGCAAAGTATCCGTTGCAGGACGTATCATGTCTCGTCGTGTAATGGGAAAAGCGTCTTTCATTGAATTACAGGATTCTAAAGGCCGTATACAAGTATATATAACCCGCGATGATATCTGTCCGGATGAAAACAAAGATTTATATAATGTAGTTTTCAAACGCTTGCTGGATTTGGGCGATTTCGTAGGAATCGAAGGTTTTGTATTCCGTACCCAAATGGGCGAAATCTCTATCCATGCACAGAAACTGACTGTATTGTCGAAATCAATTCGTCCGCTCCCGATTGTAAAATACAAAGATGGAGTGGCTTACGATAAGTTTGAAGACCCTGAACTCCGTTACCGTCAGCGCTATGTAGACTTGGTAGTAAACGACGGAGTTAAAGAAATCTTCCTGAAACGGAACAAGGTCTACAACTCTATGAGAGAGTATTTCAACTCGAAAGGATATATCGAAGTAGAAACTCCGATTCTTCAGTCTATTGCCGGAGGTGCTGCGGCACGTCCGTTTATCACTCACCACAACGCATTGGATATTCCATTGTACATGCGTATTGCCAGTGAGCTGTACCTGAAGAGACTGATTGTGGGTGGTTTCGAAGGTGTGTATGAAATCGGTAAAAACTTCCGTAACGAAGGTATGGACCGTACACACAATCCGGAATTTACCTGTATGGAAATCTACGTTGCTTACAAGGATTACAACTGGATGATGAAGTTTACAGAAAACATGATTGAAAAAATCTGTCTGGATGTAAACGGTACTACAGAGGTACAGGTAGGCGACAACATGATTAACTTCAAAGCTCCGTTCAAACGTGTAACCATGCTGGATTCTATCAAGGAATTCACTGGCTATGACCTGACAGGCATGAACGAAGAACAGATTCGTGAAGTTTGCAAGAAGCTCAACATGGAAATTGATGACACCATGGGTAAGGGTAAGCTGATTGACGAAATCTTCGGCGAATTCTGCGAAGGCAACTACATTCAGCCGACTTTCATCACTGACTATCCTATCGAAATGTCTCCGCTGACAAAGAAACACCGCAGCAATCCAGATTTGACAGAGCGCTTTGAGCTGATGGTGAACGGTAAAGAGTTGTGTAACGCATACTCTGAATTGAACGACCCGATTGACCAGCTGGAACGCTTCGAAGAGCAGATGAGACTGAGTGAAAAGGGAGACGACGAAGCAATGATTATCGACAAGGACTTCGTTCGTGCATTGGAATACGGTATGCCTCCTACTTCAGGTATGGGTATCGGTATGGACCGTCTGGTAATGCTGATGACCGGTCAGAGTACCATTCAGGAAGTGTTGTTCTTCCCGCAGATGCGTCCGGAAAAAGTAATCCCGAAAGATGCGCCTGCTAAATTCATGGAATTAGGAATCGCAGAAGACTGGGTTCCGGTAATTCAGAAAGCCGGATACAACCTCGTGACTGACATGAAGGACGTGAATCCGCAGAAACTTCATCAGGATATTTGTGGCATCAACAAGAAATACAAACTGGAACTTGCCAACCCCACAGTAGACGAAGTAGCTGGCTGGATAGAAAAGATTAAATAAATGAATGAAAGTGTATGAAGGACAAAGCACATGTCTTGTCCTTCATATCTGTTTTCATTAAATATAAGAGTATGAAATTACCCGGGAAAATAGCGATTATGGGGGGAGGCAGCTGGGCCACTGCTATAGCTAAAATCATTTTAACCCAGGCTGAATCCATAAACTGGTATATGCGCCGTGACGACCGAATTGAAGAATTCAAGCGTCTGGGTCACAATCCAGCCTATCTGACAAGTGTGCGTTTCGACATGAAATGCATCAACTTTTCATCAGACATCAACAAGGTAGTGAGAGAGTCGGATACCCTGATCTTTGTCACACCTTCACCGTATCTGAAAAGTCACCTCAAAAAGCTAAAAACCAAGCTGAAGGATAAATTCATCGTTACTGCCATCAAGGGTATCGTACCCGACGAAAACCTTATCGTATCCGATTATTTCCATAAGATTTATGACGTTCCTGAAAACAACATAGCCGTACTGGCAGGTCCCTGTCATGCGGAAGAAGTAGCATTGGAACGACTTTCTTATCTCACCGTGGGATGCAAAGACATTGAAAAAGCCAAGATGTTTGCACGGCAACTGGCCGGGCATTACATCAAGACTTCGGTCAATACGGACGTAGCCGGCATTGAATATGCTTCTGTGTTGAAGAATGTATATGCCATTGCAGCCGGAATCTGCAGCGGTCTGAAATATGGAGACAACTTCCAGGCCGTGCTGGTGTCCAATGCCTTACAGGAAATGAACCGGTTCTTAGATACCGTACATCCCGTAAACCGCTGTACAAACGATTCAGCCTATCTGGGCGACCTTCTCGTGACTTCTTATTCCAATTTCAGCCGTAACCGCGTGTTCGGTACCATGATTGGTAAGGGATATTCCGTAAAAAGTGCCCAGATTGAAATGGAAATGATTGCCGAAGGATATTACGGAACCAAATGTATCAAGGAACTGAACAAGCACCTGCATGTCAATATGCCCATTGTGGATGCCGTCTATAATATTCTTTACGAACGTATATCACCAATGATAGAAATCAAATTATTAACTGACTCATTTAGATAAAATCAGAAAACAGTTATGGAAAACATTAATCTGAACATTGAAAAGACTTTAGATTTTATATCTAAGGAAAAATTGGCTTCTTATGAACCAAAGGTAAAAGCTTGTATGGAAACGCTGGAAAAAGGCACAGGCTTAGGAAACGACTTCTTGGGTTGGTTGCATTTACCTTCTTCCATCACAAAGGAACACTTGGATGACCTGAAAGCTACCGCACAGACACTTCGCGAAAACTGCGACGTAGTAATCGTAGCTGGTATCGGAGGAAGTTACCTAGGCGCACGCGCAGTCATCGAAGCTATGTCAAACAGCTTTGCTTGGTTGCAGGAGAAAAAAGCCGGACAGCCTACTATTATTTTTGCCGGACACAACATCAGCGAAGACTACCTGTTCGAACTGACTGAATTCCTGAAAGACAAAAAATTTGGTGTAATCAACATATCTAAATCTGGAACAACTACTGAAACCGCTCTTGCTTTCCGTCTGTTGAAAAAGCAGTGTGAAGACCAGAGAGGCAAGGAAATGGCTCGCAAGGTTATCGTAGCTGTTACAGATGCCAAGAAAGGTGCAGCCCGTACAACAGCCGACAAGGAAGGTTACAAATCATTCATCATTCCTGACAATGTAGGCGGACGTTTCTCTGTATTGACTCCGGTAGGCTTGCTTCCTATTGCAGTAGCTGGAATCGACATTGACCAGCTGGTTGCCGGCGCTTGCGAAATGGAAAAAGTTTGTGCCAACGAAAACATGTACGAAAACCCGGCTGCTTTGTATGCTGCTACTCGTAACGAACTGTATCAGAGCGGAAAGAAAATTGAAATCTTAGTAAACTTCCAGCCGAAACTTCACTACTTCATGGAATGGTGGAAACAGCTGTACGGTGAATCTGAAGGCAAGGACCTGAAAGGTATCTATCCGAGCTCTGTAGACTTCTCTACTGACCTGCACTCTATGGGACAGTGGATTCAGCAGGGTGAACGCAGCATCTTCGAGACAGTGGTTTCTGTAGAAACTCCAAGCCACGAACTTCACTTCCCGAGCGATGAAGAAAACCTGGATGGCCTGAACTTCCTGGCAGGCAAACGCATCGACGAAGTAAACAAGATGGCCGAACTCGGTACACAGCTTGCACACGTAGACGGTGGAGTTCCTAACTTGCGTGTAAGCGTTCCTTCATTGAACGAATACTACTTGGGACAGCTTATCTATTTCTTCGAAAAGGCTTGCGGAATCAGCGGATACCTGCTCGAAGTAAATCCGTTCAACCAGCCGGGCGTAGAAGCTTACAAGAAAAACATGTTTGCTCTTCTGAACAAGCCGGGATACGAAAAAGAATCTGAAGCAATCCGGGCTCGTCTGAAAAATAAATAAACGAGAGTCTATCACTCCGTTTTAATTGACAGGCACGAATTACATGAAAAGCACTCTTTCTTTCTACAAGGAAAGTGCATTCATGTAATGCGTGCCTGAATATTATAAACCATATCATCATGTTCCAACAAGAAATCAACCAATATCTTACCACCCATCATTATACACGCATCGACTTAAAGGCCGTATTGTTCGATATGGACGGAGTATTGTTCGACTCCATGAAGAACCATGCCACCGCCTGGCATAAGGCAATGAAGCAATACGGAATGAGCCTGAGCAAAGAGGAAGCCTACCTCCACGAGGACGTACCGGTGCGGCAACCATCAACATCGTCAGCCAAAGAGAAAGAGGCTATGAGGCCGATGAAGAAGAAATCAAACGAATCTACCAGACCAAGAGCGACATATTCAATCAGTTGCCCAAAGCCGACCCTATGCCCGGCGCATTCGAGGTCCTGAAAAAATAAAAGCAGACGGACTGATTCCGATGGTTGTAACCGGCTCCGGACAACTCTCGTTATTGGACAAGTTGAACCACTACTTCCCCGACATCTTCCAACGAGAACTGATGGTAACCGCTTTTGATGTAAAATATGGAAAGCCCAATCCTGAACCTTACCTGATGGCCTTGCAGAAAGCCGGCATACAAGCCAACGAAGCGGTAGTCATTGAGAATGCGCCGTTAGGAGTCAGAGCTGGAGTAGCTGCCGGTATCTTCACCATTGCACTGAACACCGGTCCGCTTCCAAACGACGTGCTTCTGCAAGAAGGTGCCAACATCCTGTTCCCCTCCATGGCTGCCTTCAACGAAAACTGGGAGACATGCCGTCAAAGTTTACAAGATACATCCCTATAAAGAAAAATCCCCGGAAAACCGAAGTACAACTTCACTTTCCGGGGATTTTTTATCTCAACAAAATTTTATTCCAATGCAAACAACTTACTTCTTGACAACAGAGAAGCTCCTATGACGTTTGCCTTTTCTTTCAGTTCCGACAATACAATATCCGAATCCTTATACATTAAATTCAGCGTATATTTACGGACTGCCGAAATAACCGGAGGCAACAAATACTCTCCTACCTTCGAGAATTCTCCTCCGATAATTACCTGTTCCGGATTGAACACATTAATCAGGTCACCAATGTGACGTCCCAGTTTCGCGCCAATCTCTTCCACCAGCTCAATGGCCAGCACATCTTCACGACGAACAGCAGAAATAATATCTGCTAAAGTTATTTCATCGATGGATTTCTCTTTCAGCAACACAGAGTTTTCTCCCTGACGCAAACGGGCAATAAAACTTCCGATACAAAGCCGAGCAGGATACCTCCGTTTCAATACAGCCTTTCTTTCCGCAATAACAGATCTGCTGGTTATCATATCCGTAATTATGTCCAAACTCACCCGCAAAACCAGACATTCCCGAATACAGTTTACCGTCAATGATGATAGCGAGTCCCAACCCCCAGTTTACATTCACATAAATCAGGTTCTTCGGACATTTCTCCGAGCGCATGATATATTCTCCGTATGCCATTGCACGGCTATCGTTATCAATGCACACATTAATACCCAATCTTTCGGAGAACATCTCTGCCAAAGGTTTCTCACCAAAAGTCAGATGCGTATAGCTGCAGCCCGTTTCCGGATTTACTCGTCCGGTCATACCAATACAGATATTCAGAATCTTTGATTTGTCGCACGGAAGTTCATCGATAAATGTTTCTATTTCCTGACAGATATGTTCCAAACATTCCGGTGTATTTTCCAGCTTGAACGGAATTTCCATCTTGGTCTGAAGCACATCCCCCTTAAAGTTGATTGCCCCCAGCTTAACGACTGTACCGCCATCGCTACCCCGATAAAATAGGCAGAATCCGCATTCAGTCCATACAAACTTGGATGACGACCTCCACTGGTTTCCAGTTTTCCACAATCGTTCACATATCCCTCCTTGCACATTTCATCCACAAACTTTGTCACGGTAGGCACACTTAGTCCCATCGATTTGGACAAATCTGTGATTGTAGTGCTTCCCGCATAAATCAGGTGCGTAATGATACGCTGCTTCACCAATGCACTTTTTACGCCTTTCTGTATATTCTTCAATAGAGTCTGACCCATATTTGTTATTTTTTTTTTTATAGAAACATTTACAAATGTAGAATTTTTCTTTAAAAACTCATGCAATAAAAACTATTTTTTTATTTGCCTTTCTGAGTAAGCTTTGATATATTTGCATGGAGTAAGAAAATTCTTATCACAAAGGAGAAAGAAACAAGTTAATTTAATTTCAATATTCAAAATTCTAACCACCATGAGATTAATCATTGAACCCGATTACAGTTCTCTGTCCAACTGGGCAGCAAACTATGTTGCAAAAAAATCAACGCAGCTAATCCTACTAAAGAAAACCGTTTGTATTAGGACTTCCCACAGGTTCATCTCCTCTGGGTATGTATAAGGCCCTGATTGAATTAAACAAGAAGGGAGTGGTATCATTCAAGAATGTAGTGACTTTCAATATGGACGAATACGTAGGCTTGCCGGAATCTCATCCTGAAAGCTACCATTCATTCATGTTCAATAACTTCTTTAATCATATTGACATCTGCAAGGAAAACATTCACATCCTGAACGGTAACGCAGCCGACCTGGAAGCTGAATGTGCCAACTATGAAAAAGAAATTGAAAAGTTCGGCGGCATCGACCTGTTCTTAGGAGGTATCGGTCCTGACGGTCACATTGCTTTCAACGAACCGGGCTCTTCACTGACTTCACGCACACGTGTGAAAACACTGACTACTGATACCATCATCGCTAACTCACGTTTCTTCGACAACGACGTGAACAAAGTGCCTAAGACAGCATTGACCGTAGGAGTTGGTACTGTACTTTCTGCTAAAGAAGTACTGATTATCTGTAACGGACATAACAAGGCACGTGCATTGCAGCATGCAGTAGAAGGCGGCATCACACAGATGTGGACTATCAGCGCATTGCAGATGCACCAGCACGGTATCATCGTATGTGACGAAGCAGCTACTGACGAACTGAAAGTTGGTACCTACAAGTACTTCAAAGATATTGAAAAAAACAACCTCTAATTCGCTGAATCATGAGAACCAATCTTAGCTCTCAAATTTCACTGAATCGCGTTTCCCCACGTTACTATCGTCCGGGAAACGCAGTAGAACGTTCTGTCCTGACACGACTGGAAAAAATCCCGACCAACATCTTCGAAACAAGCGAAGAAGGTGTGGTACAGATTGCCAATGAAATCGTCGCAAAGATACAGGACAGACAGCGTGAAGGAAAATTCTGTACCATTGCCATAGGTACAGGTGCTTCCCTGCGTCCGCTGTTCACCGAACTGATTCGGAAACACAAGGATGAAGGCGTAAGTTTCCGCAACGTGGTATTCTTCAACCTGTATGAATATTATCCGCTGACCGAAGGTGCTGGAAGCAGTTTCAGCCACCTGAACAAGCTTTTCCTTTCACAGATAGACATTGACCGCCAGAATATCTTTACAATGGACGGTAGCATCCCTCAGGAAGCCATCATCGAACACTGCCGTTTGTACGAACAGCGTATACAGACCTTTGGAGGTCTTGATATGGTTATCATGGGAATCGGACGTGAAGGAAACATCGGTATGAACGAACCTGGTTCACATGCCAGCTCTACTACCCGCCTGATTTTGATTGATGCAACTTCTCGTTCTGAAGCTGCACATAATATCGGTGTAGACAATCTTCCTCCCTGCTCCATCACCATGGGTATCAATACCATTATGGGAGCCAGAAAAGTTTATATGCTGGCCTGGGGTGAAGACAAAGCTGACATCATCCGAAGTGCAGTGGAAGACAAGGTAAGTGATACACTGCCGGCATCTTACCTGCAGCTTCATGCCAACACTTCTGTTTGCGTAGACCTGGCTGCGGCAGCTCATCTGACTCGTATTCAGCGTCCATGGCTGGTAACCAGCTGCGAATGGAACGACAAACTGGTAAGAAGTGCCATCGTATGGTTGTGTACTACACTGAACAAGCCTATTCTGAAACTGACCAACAAGGACTATAATGAAAACGGCTTGAGCGAACTGCTGGCTCTTTACGGCTCTGCCTACAATGCCAACATCAAGGTATTCAACGACCTGCAGCACACCATTACCGGATGGCCGGGTGGTAAACCGAATGCCGATGATACTTATCGTCCGGAACGTGCCAAACCGTTCCCGAAACGTGTGGTGGTATTCTCTCCGCATCCGGATGACGATGTAATCTCCATGGGAGGTACACTGCGCCGTCTCGTTCAGCAGGGACATGAAGTACACGTGGCTTACGAAACTTCCGGAAACATTGCCGTAGGCGATGAAGAAGTAGTACGTTTCATGCATTTCATCAACGGTTTTAACCAGTTGTTCGAAAATAGTGAAGACAAGGTTATCAGCGACAAATATGCTGAAATCAAACAGTTCTTCTCTACCAAGAAAGAAGGCGACATGGATACACGCGACATCCTGACCATCAAAGGTCTGATTCGTCGTGGTGAAGCTCGTACTGCTTGTACATTCAACCGTATTCCGCTCAGCCGCTGTCACTTCCTTGACCTTCCGTTCTATGAAACCGGAAAGATTGAAAAGAACCCGATCAGCGAGGCCGACGTAGAAATCGTGCTCAACCTGCTCCGCGAAGTGAAACCTCATCAGATTTATGTAGCCGGCGACTTGGCCGACCCGCATGGTACTCACCGCGTATGTACGGACGCTGTTTTTGCCGCTATCGATGAAGAAAAGAATGCCGGTGCAGAATGGCTGAAAGACTGCCGCATCTGGATGTACCGTGGTGCATGGGCAGAATGGGAAATCGAAAACATCGAAATGGCCGTACCGTTGAGTCCGGAAGAACTTCGTGCAAAACGTAACTCTATCCTGAAACACCAGTCTCAGATGGAAAGCGCACCGTTCCTGGGCAATGACGAACGTCTGTTCTGGCAGAGAAGTGAAGACCGCAACCGCGGAACTGCTTCACTTTACGACCAGTTAGGTCTGGCTTGCTATGAAGCTATGGAAGCATTTGTAGAATATAAACCTATTTAAGTGCATATCACATTTTAAGCCAAAAGACACAGAAACGCAGAAGTTCACCCCGAAAGGAAGAACTTCTCGTTTCCGTGTCTTTTTTATTTCTGTATTTACCAAATCTTTTTACCTGCATGAAAAAACTACTCATTCCCGCATTTGCATTTTGGCTCAGTTGCCTCTTCCCGTCGTGTACCTCGACTTCTCCCAACCATTTTCTGAAAGAAGCCGACTACCGCAACAAAGTGGAAGCTGATTTCGGACAGAAGAAGGAGATTCTCAACCGGGGAAATCTTTTTGACATCTTCAATGAAGACATGTCGCTGGAGGAACGGGAAGCCATGATGTTCCTGTATGCCTACATGACTCCGGGCGATATTTCCGACTATTCCGGAGAATTCTACCTGAAAAATGTACGTCTGGCACTTCAGAACCGAAAAGAGACTTCATGGGGAGCCGGAATTCCCGACATGATATTCCGCCACTTTGTACTCCCTGTCAGAGTAAACAACGAAAACCTGGATAATGCACGCGAAGTGTTCCGCCAGGAACTGATGCCGCGTGTGGAAAAACTATCCATGTACGATGCCGTGCTGGAAGTAAACCACTGGTGCCATGAAAAAGTAATCTATACCCCGACCGACATCCGTACCAGTGCCCCGATGGCTACTGTGAAAACGGCTTACGGACGTTGCGGTGAAGAATCGACCTTCCTGGTAGTCGCTCTCCGTGCCGTAGGTATCCCTGCCCGTCAGGTGTACACCCCGCGCTGGGCACATACTGACGACAACCATGCCTGGGTAGAAGCCTGGGTGGACGGCAAATGGTACTTCCTTGGTGCCTGCGAACCGGAACCGGTACTGAACTTAGGATGGTTCAATGCTCCTGCCAGCAGAGGTATGCTGATGCACACCAAAGTATTCGGTGCATACGACGGACCGGAAGAAGTGATGAAAACCACTGCCAACTATACGGAAATCAACATCATCGACAACTACGGACAGAGTGCCCCCGTCACTGTCACGGTGGTAGATGCTCAGGGTAAGGCCGTAGAAGGTGCACACGTAGAGTTCAAGATTTACAATTACGCTGAATTCTTCACCGTAGCCAACAAAAACGACCGACGCACAAGGAAAAGCATCACTTTCTGCCGGATTGGGCGACATGGTAGTCTACGCTTCGGCAAATGACCACTTCGGCTTGCAGAAAGTTTCTTTCGGAAAAGATAAAGAAGTCACATTAACGCTTTCTCACCGTCCGGGAGATGTATTTACCGATACCTTGCACATTGTGCCACCGGCTGAAAAAGCCAACTTCCCGGAAGTGACCGATGCACAGCGTAAGGAAA
>ENA-OQAL01000115-OQAL01000115.1-human-gut-metagenome-genome-assembly--contig:-NODE-115-length-19938-cov-1.863460_pt1 | contig 19938 bp, 28 predicted proteins | sample MGYA00242491_ERZ504519 | MGnify/ENA primary metagenome ERZ504519 (study PRJEB26092, sample SAMD00036260) | human gut metagenome | host: Homo sapiens | study: EMG produced TPA metagenomics assembly of... | reverse complement strand
GCCATGCCGGCGATGTGCCGATGAAGCACAGCGCAGCAATGGCCGGTCTCCAGATTCCTGCAAGATATCGCATGTTCCCATCCTACCGGCCCATCTGCCGAGCGTCCTCTGCACGCCACACACGCCACTGCCCTTTTGCGTAAAAAGAGACACACAGGCCTCCGATTTGTCCCTTTTTACGCAACAAGAGGCAGAGAGAGCAGAAAGGACCTCATCCCCGCACGAGTAAGACTCCGAATAATGACATCCGCGCATATTTGCGCGCTCATTCGACTAGGCTGGGGAACAACGACATCCGCGCGCGGCGAATCCACGGCCGCCCCGGCCAATCGCGAAGAGATCACGCAAGAGAAGCGCACCGCTAACACAGGAGACACCATGGTGGTTTACGACCCGTCGCTCATGACCGAGTGGGAGACCGCCTGGGCCGGCGCCGGCCAGCCTGTCGGCATGGACCACACGCCCGGCCCGCAGACCACCGTCATGCAAACGCCGTGATTGCCGCCGCCATCGCTAACAGTGGCGTGGTCATGGACCCGTACTTTGTAGCCCAGGTACTCGCCCCGGACGGAACTGTGGTCAAGACCACGCAGTCCCGCTCGCTGGGTCAGGCCGTCAGCTCCGCCACGGCCGACCAGGTCAAGCAGGCCATGCTCGCCGTCGTCCAGTCCGGTACCGGCACCGATGCCCAGGTCCCCGGCGTCAAGGTCGCCGGCAAGACCGGCTCGGCCGAGACCGGCGGCACCAACGTCAACTCGATGTTCGTTGGCTTTGCACCTTACGATTCACCCACGGTCGCCATCTCGGTGGCCTTGGAGGATTACGACAAACACGACGTCAAGGCGGCCAAGATTGCCGGCATCGTCCTGACCGCGGCGCTCGCCGCACAGGGAGCGTGATGCCCATGATCGAATCGGCACCCGAGGCGCGCCGCGGCCGAAGAGTTAGCGGCAACGCGCCACACGGCCCCAGCGGCCACATCGTAGGTACTACACACATCGTTGAGCGAATAGTTATGTTAGGAGCAGGAATGGAACAGAGGGTCCTCGGGGGAAGATACCTCCTCAAGGATAAGGTGGGGACAGGCGGCATGGCGACCGTCTACCGTGCACAGGACCAGGTCCTCGACCGCACGGTAGCCGTCAAGATCATGCTGCCGCAGTATGCTGGCGACGCAACCTTCGCCGCACGCTTTAAGCAGGAGGCCCAGGCAGCAGCCGGTCTCTCCTCCCCCTATATCGTGGGCGTCTACGATTGGGGCAAGGACGGCGACACCTATTACATCGTCATGGAGTACCTGCGCGGTACCGACCTTAAGAGCGGCATCAAGAGCCACGGCGCCCTCGACCCCAAGAAGGTCGCCCAGATCGGCTCGCAGATCAGCTCCGCGCTTTCGGTCGCTCACAAGCACGAGATCATCCACCGCGACATTAAGCCGCAGAACATCATGGTGCTGCCCGACGGCAACATCAAGGTGATGGACTTTGGCATCGCGCGCGCCAAGAACAGCCACCTCACGCAAGACAACAACGTGCTGGGAACCGCCCACTACGTCAGCCCCGAGCAGACCCGTGGTCAGGACCTCGGCCCCACCTCGGATATCTACTCGCTGGGCGTCGTGATGTATGAGTGCGCCACCGGCCGCGTTCCCTTTGACGGTGACGACGCTATCTCGGTCGCACTCAAGCAGGTCAACGAGCTGCCTATTCCGCCGAGCCAGATCAACTCCGGTGTCGACGCGACCTTGAGCGCATCATCCTCAAGTGCATGGAGAAGGACCCGGCAAACCGCTTCCAGACCGCCGACGAGCTGCGTCAGGTGCTCAACAGCTACCTGTCGGGCCGTGCCGTCAACATCTCGGAGCCCACGCGCATCATCGGTGCCCCCGGTGAGCTGGGCGCCACCAAGACTCGCGAGCTTTCCGATCAGACGCGCGCCATGGTGCGTCCCGTCTCGGGCGTGAGCGGCCAGAATACCGCCCGTAGCTCGGTTTCGGGCTCCACCGGCTCCTACGAGGTCGAAAAGCCCAAATCCAACAAGAACAAGATCATCGCCGCCGTGGTGGCAGCCGTTGCCGTCATCGGTATCGTGGTGGCCTTTGCCACAGGACTCTTTGGCGGCGAGCAGGTCACCGTGCCCGATGTGCTAGGCAAGGACCAGCAGACTGCCGTCGAGCAGATCAAGGAAGCCGCCTCGAGGTCGGCACCATCGACCAAAGCTACAACGACGATGTCGACGAGGGCAAGGTCGCCGAGCAGACGCCCAACGGCAACACCAAGAAGGCCAAGGGCACCAAGGTGAACCTGGTAATCTCCAAGGGCCCCAAGCCCTCCGAGAAGGTCGAGGTTCCCCGGCTGGTCGGCCTGACCAAGGACCAGGCAGAAGCCGCGCTGGCAAGCGTTGGCCTGAAGGGCAACGCCTCCGAGGAGGCCAACGAGGCCGATGAGGGCCAGGTCTTTGAGCAGGGCACCGAAGCCGGTAAGGAAGTCGAGAAGGGCACGACCATCTCGTACAAGGTCTCCAGCGGTCCTGACACCACCTCCGTCCCCGATCTGACCGACATGACCGAGGCCCAGGCGCGCAACGCCCTCGATATGGCAGGCTTTGGCGTCGACGTGAGCTACCAGGAGAACGATTCGGTTACCGAGGGCACCGTGATTAGCTGGAACCCCAGCGGCAAGCAGAAGCCTGGCGCCACGATTACCGTCGTCATTGCCAAGAAGTCCGGCAAGGCCAGCGTTCCGGGCAACCTGTACGGCAAGAGCATCTCCGCGGCCGTCACCGCGCTCAACAACGCCGGGTTCTACAACATCGCATTCTGCGATCAGAACGGCAACCCCGTGAGCGGCAATGAAAACGCCACCGTTACGGGCGTCTCCCCCACCCGGCAAACAGTCCACCGACAGCACGATTACGCTGACGGTTGCACTTTCTGGCTCGGGTTCGGGTTCAGGCACGAGCACGGGCGACGATTCCGGTACGACCAACTAGTCGCAACCCAACCGCTCATTACGGCTCTCGCCGCAAACATATTCGCTCACAGGCGCGCTTGCTCCCCAGCAACGCGGGCGCTTCGGTTTTTGACATGGCATGGAACCAGAAGAGCCCGGCGACCGGTGGCGGTGTACCGGGCTCGACAAATCTCTGGTGCCCCCGGGCGGATTCGAACCGTCGACACCCGCTTTAGGAGAGCGGTGCTCTATCCCCTGAGCTACGGAGGCATGCTGTACTAGTGTAGCAGATTTACGCCGCTGTAATGCAACGTATAGCCACTCTTCGAAGTTGCGGTGGAACAGCCCTCCGGAAAGTGCGTCCCACTATCCAGGCAAATTCTGGGTCAGACTTTCCCCATGAGACCTCGCTGGGAAACTGTGACCCAGAATTTCGGCTCGAAACGGGACACGGTTTCCCAAACGACCCCGTTCCGGAAACTACATCCCGGAATCGACGCTCGAACTGGGATGCACTTTCCCGATCGAGCCACATGGGAGACTGCGCCCCACTTTGAGGGGGCGCTCTTTAATGACTACTTGCCTTTGTGGAAAAGGTTTTTGATAACGGAGGGGATGCTCTTGGCACCCTTGGCCGTCACATCGATAAAGTCGGGCGAACGAACGAGCTTGTCCTCGTCAATGTACTTACGCACCGCGCGAAGCGTTTCCTTGTCATTGCGCGTCGAAAACGTAAAGTGGCCATTCTCTTTGGTAAAGATGGCAAAAACGCGTAATCTTCTTGGTGCCGCGCAAAACCTCGGCGGCAATATAGTCGACCTCGTCCCACGGGGATTTGGATATAATCCTCGGGATTACGCTCGTTATAGTACTCAAACGCCTTATTGCCCACCATCACGTTACCGTGACTGGTAAGCCCCATCAGGCAGGTTGCCGGCGTTGCCAGATCGACCGTGCTGTTCTGAGATTGCGCCATACGCGCCTCGCCTCCCAATAAAACAATCGGACCGCATCCAGTGTACCCACCGGGTGCGGTCCGTTTCAATGGCTCAAAAGCCCTTGCCTAGCAACTCTCGGTCTTAAGCCGAAGCGTGCTACATGAAGCCGCAGACGCGACCGATGATGCCGACGGCGAAGAGAGCCAGGATGATGACGATCGGGCTGACCTTCTTCTTGAGGAGCTTGCAGACCAGAAGGGTCAGGCACACGGCGGCAAGGCCGGGGATGAGCTGATCGAGGTTGGCCTGAAGCGTGGTGACCTTCACCGGGTCGAGTGCGTTGGCACCGACAGAGCTGTACATCGTCAATGCCTGCTTGATGCCCTCAGAACCGGCGGGCAGGTTGGCCCAGTCGATATAGGCGCCAGCGGACTGCGTGACCTTGGAGACGACCGGGGTGAAGGAGATGGACACCCAGCGCTCGACCAGGGCGCCGATGATGAACATACCCAGGATGGAAGCACCCTCGGTGACCTTGCCCATCAGACCGCCGGAGAGGTCCTTGGCGATGGAGGAGCCGACCTTGTAGCCAAACTCCTGCGTGTACCACAGGAAGGCGTAACGGATGATGTTCCACGCGAAGAAGAACAGCAGCGGACCGGCGATGCTGCCGGACAGGGCCAGGGAAGCGCCAGTGCACCCAGAATCGGGCGAAGGGTGAACCAGAAGGCGGGGTCGCGACGCGGCGAGCGGGCCGACTCATACCGACCTTGACGCCCTGAATGGCGACGTCGTCAATCGGAGCACCGTTGGCGCGCTCCTCCTCGAGGGCGAGGGTAACGCCAATGACGGGGGCGGAAACATAGGGGTGGGTGTTATAGAACTCCAGGTGGCGCTTAAGAGCGGCAATCTGGTCATCCTTGCTGGTGTAGAGCTTCTTGATCGCAGGGATCATTGCGAAGCACCAGCCGCCGTTCTGCATACGCTCGTAGTTCCACGAGCCCTGAAGGAACTGATGACGGAAGCAAACCTTCTTACGGTCAGCCTTGGTGAGCTGAATCTTGTTCTCTGCCATATGTATCACTCCCCTCCTACTCGTAATCGTTCAGAATGTCGCCGAGCGGGTCACCGGAGCCACCGCCCATGCCGCCACCCTGCTTGGCCAGATCCTTAAGGCCAAGGTAGATGAGGGCAAGGGAGATGCCGATGAGGCAAGGGCGATCAGCGTGAGCTGAGGGATGGCAGCAAGGACAAAGCCGAGGATGAAGAACGGCCAGGTCTCCTTGGTGGCCATCATGTTGATGACCATGGCGTAACCGACGGAAGCGACCATGCCGCCGCCGACAGCCATGCCGCCGGACAGCCAATCGGGCATAGCGTTAAGCGCGTTGGTAACGGCCTCGGCCGGGATGATGCACAGAAGTACTGCCGGGATGGCGATACGAACACCCTGCATGAGGATGCCGGCGTACTGCCAACGCTCGATGCCGGCGAAGTCGCCCTTCTCGGCGCAGGCGTCCATGCCGTGAACCATAGCGGTAGCCAGGGTACGGCAGATCATGGTCAGGAACAGACCAGCGACCGACAGCGGGACGGCGACGGCGATGGCGGCGGTAACGGCCTTGGCCGAATCGGTGGCGCCGCCCGTTGAGGGCGAGCACCATGATGATCGAAGAAGCGACCGAGGCCAGAGCGGCGTCAGGCGCGACGGCGGCGCCGACGTTAGCCCAGCCAAGGGCCATCATCTGGAGCGAACCGCCCAGGAGGATGCCCTCCTGAAGGTGACCGGTTACGAGACCGATAAGCGTGCATGCCACGAGCGGCTGATGGAACTGGAACTCATCCAGAATGCCTTCCATACCGGCAAGCAACGCGACAATCGCAACAAGCAGAATAGTGATTGCAGACATGTATCGGACCCTCCTTTACTATGCTTGAGCGGCCAGTTCGGCCTTAGCTTTCTTCAACATGGCGTCGAGATCCTCGGAGGAATCCGAAGGAACCTTGCGGACCTCGAACTTGACGCCCTTGGCCTTGAGAGCCTCGATGGTCTTGACATCGTCATCGCCCATAGCGACAGCGTTAGTGACGACGACCTTGCCCTTGGAGTGGGCCATGGAACCGATGTTGGCTTCCTTGATGTCGACGCCGGCCTCGATGGCCCTGAGCAGATCCTGCGGGTTCTCGAACAGCAGCATCGCCTTGGTGTCGCCAAAGCGCGTGTCCTTGACGACCTCGGCCATCTTCTTGATAGGCACGACGTTGGCGTGGACTCCCGGGAGGGGCAGCCTGCTCGATCATGGTCTTGCGGAGCTCGTCGTGAGCAACGCCGTCGGAGACCACGATGATGCGGTTGGGGTTGATCTGCTTGGTCCACGTGGTGGCCACCTGACCATGCAGCAGGCGCGTGTCGATACGGACGTGGGCGATCTTGATGTGCCCGTCGCCGATCACCGTTCCCGGAGGAATGGCACCCGCAGGAGCAGCGGCGGCCGCAGCCGGCTTCTTCTCCTCGGGCTCCAGAGACTCGGGCTTGACGCGCACGCCGGCCTTAGCCTCAGTCACGAGATGTTTTGCGATCGCATGTGCAGTGTTCTTTGCGTCAAAGCGCTGCGAATATGCCTCGATGAGCATAGGCAGGTTGACACCGGTGACGATAGCCCAGGAATCGTGGCCCTCGATGAGCCCGCTGATCTGGTTGAACGGCGTGCCGCCCCACAGATCAACGAGGAAGAGCACCTGCTCCTGGTCCTCGAAGGAAGCGATTGCCTCCTCGACCTTGGCACGGAAGTCGTCGGGGCCCATGCTCGGCTCGAGCGAGACCACGGCAACAGACGGCTGATCGCCAAAGACCATCGAGCCCGTCTGCTTGATTCCAGCCGCCAAGTCACCATGGCTAGCAAGAACAATACTTACCATCACATAACCTCCTTTTTGTCTACGTAATTCCTACACGACAGTTATGGAGTATAGCTGCAAATACAGCAGAATTGTTTGAAAAACTGCAAAGGTAGCATTATTTGTTTAAACGTCTTGTTTTGTTACAAGCTGATTGCATTCCAGTATTTTGGCTGATTTGCTGCTGAGGATTGATAGCTGATCTATTTACATGACCGAATTGAGCACGCTGTTCATTATTGCCGGTTTTAAACAGACACAAATGTGCTCGGGTTGAGGCTATTTCGTTTAAACAGATGGTGCTTGACTAATGGTAAGGAATATGCTCTAGGAAAGTAGTCGTTGGGGACGTTCTTTAATGACTAGTCGTTTAAGAACGTCCCCAACGACTAAGTTAGGCGATGTGGAGGGGGTTGGCGGCGTCGACGGCATCGGGGGCATCGGATAGGCCGTCGGGGGCAGCGTCTGTCGGGTCCTCGTCGGGGGTCTCGATCTGCTTGATCATGACCTCCTGGCCCTGCAGCAGATAGGTCTCGCCGCTACCGCAATGGGGGCAGGTCTTGCCGTGCTCGACCGTCGCGTAGTCGCAGCCGCACGCCTCGCAATGCGTCACGGCCTCGACAGGCTCCACAATAAGCTCCGCGCCCTGCGTGATAGGCTTTTTATCTGCCGCCCAGCGCCAAGCATCAAGCAGCAGATCGGGAACGACGCCCGAGACCTCGCCCAGGAGCAGCGTCACGCTCGAAACGCGACTCACGCCATTGGCGCGCGCCACATTCTCGACATCGCGAATGATGTGATAGACGATTCCTAATTCATGCACTTTTTCTTCCGCCGTTCTAACGAACGGCGGTCGACTTGACGCTGCGCGAGCCCCAGACGGACGATCTGCCTTCAATCGTCGGGCATGGGCAAAAGCCCTATGCCCTCCTCTTTCAAGGCACCTCGCCACGCCTGGGACTCGCTCACTGTCCAACCGTTCTCTACGCCGTTCTCTTGTTTGTTGCGTTTTTTTTTATTTCTTCCCAAATTGATTTTGATCGCACGCTTCAAAGCGTACTTGCCGAGGCTGGGGAGCTTTTGCTCGTATTTGACCATCGTGGAGCACTCGGGGCGGTCGCGATCCAGATGGATGGCGTCAAACGCGCACTTGGTGGTGCACAGGCCGCAGCCGATGCACTTGTTGGGGTCGACGATCGAGGCACCGCAGCCCAAGCAGCGAGCGGTCTCGGCGCGCACCTGCTCCTCGGTAAAGGTCTCGACGTACTCGCTAAAGGGCGCAGCCTTCTCGCGCTCGCGGTCGACACGTGCCACCTCGCGGCTTGCGTTGTCATAGCTCTCAATCACAACATCGTCGCGGTCAAGCGCGGTGTAGCGGCGCTGGTTGCGGCCGATGGTGAGCGTGGAGCCCGGCTGCACAAAGCGATGGATGGACACGGCGGCCTCGTGACCGGCGGCGATGGCGTCGATAGCAAAGCTGGGACCGGTGTAGACGTCGCCGCCCACAAAGATGTCGGGCTCGGCGGTCTGGTACGTCTGCGGATCGGCAAGGGCACCCTGGCTGCGGCCGAGCTCCACCTTGGAGCCAGCCAGCAGGTCGCCCACACAATGGACTGGCCAATCGACATGACGACACGGTCGGCATCGACACGGCGCAAGTCGTTCTCGTCATACTCGGGCGCAAAACGCCCCTCGTCGTCAAAGACACGCGTGCAGCGCTTAAAGGTGATACCGCACACACGACCGGCCTCGTCCAGGTGAATCTCCTTGGGGCCCAGCCGCAGCTAATGTGCGCGCCGTCCTCAATGGCCTCGCGACGCTCCTCCTCGCTGGCAGGCATCTTGACCTCGCTCTCCAGGCAGAACATCTCAACGTGCTCGGAACCCAGACGGCAGGCGTTGCGCGCGACATCGATGGCCACGTTGCCCGCCGCCCACCACGATGGTGCGCCCGGGCAGCGCGTCGATCTTGCCGCTGTTGACCTCGCGCAAAAAAAGTCGACGGCCACGGTCACGTCCTCGGCATCCTCGCCCAGAATACCGGCAAGGCGGCCACCCTGGCAGCCAATGGCCACGTAAAAGGCTTTAAAGCCCTGCGCGCGAAGCTCGTCGAGCGTCACATCGCGACCGACCTCCACGCCATAGCGGAACTCGGCGCCCATCAGGCGAATGACCTCGACCTCGGCCTCGATAACGTCCTTCTGCAGCTTAAAGCTGGGAATGCCGTAGGTGAGCATGCCGCCCGGGCGCTCGTTTTTCTCGAACACGACGGGCTTGTAGCCCTTCTCGGCCAGATAGAAGGCGCAGGACAGACCGGCCGGACCGGCGCCGATGATGGCGATCTTCTGGTCGAAGCCGCCGGCACGCGTCGGGGTCACCACAGGTGGGACATAGCGAGTCGCGGCATCCAGATCGCGCTGGGCGATAAACTTCTTGACCTCGTCGATGGCCACGGCCTCGTCCACGCGACCGCGGGTGCAGGCATCCTCACAGCGGCGGTTGCACACACGGCCGCAGATAGCGGGCAACGGGTTCTCGCGCTTGATGAGCGCCAACGCCTCGTCATAGCGGCCCTGCGCCGCGAGCTTCAAATAGCCCTGAACGGCAACGTGCGCGGGGCAGGCCGTCTTGCAGGGAGCGGTGCCGGACTCATGCGTCTCGATACGGTTGTCGTTGCGGTAGTTGGGCGACCACTTGGTGTGGTCCCACTTGGTGGCATCGGGCAGCTCCTGGCGCGGATACTCGGGTACCTGTCCGCCAGCCTTTTTGCTACAGAGCTTCTGGCCCAGTTTGGCGGCGCCGGCCGGACACACCTCAACGCAGCGACCGCAGGCCACGCACTTGTCCTTCTCGACCTTGGCGACGTAGGCCGAGCGCGACAGGTTGGGCGTGTTGAACAGCTGCGAAGTGCGCAGGGCGTAGCACACGTTGACGTTGCAGTTGCAGATGGCGAAGATTTTGTTCTCACCGTCGATGTTGGTGATCTGGTGCACAAAGCCGTTGTCCTCGGCCTGGCGCAGGATGTCGTAGACCTCCTCGCGCGCACATAATGGCCGCGGTCGGTCTCGACCACGTAGTCGGCCATATCGCCCACGGCGATGCACCAATCGGCCGGGTCGTCGGCGCAGCCCTCTCCCATCACGCGACGGCTCGCGCGGCAGCTGCAGGTGCTAGCGGCATACTTACCTTCGTATTTGTCGAGCCAATGCTCGATATGCTCGATCGGCACCGAGGTGCTCGCGGCATCGATGGCCTTCTCGACCGGAATGACATGCATGCCGATGCCGGCACCGCCGGGCGGCACCATCGGCGTGGCCTTGGACAGCGGTCCCTTGGACGCCTGCTCAAAGAACTTGGCATAGACCGGATGCTCCTCGAGCTGGCTCACGCGCATGTTGAGGAACTCGGCGGAACCCGGCACCAGCATGGGCAGCACCCACTGCTTGGCGCGCTCGGGGTTTTCCCAGTTGTACTCGAGCAGACCCGTGTAGCTCATGTCGTCGAGCATTTTTTCGATATCGGCCTCGGGCATGCCGGTGAGCTTGACCATCTCGGCAGCGTATAGGGACGGCGCATCTTCATCTTGCAGAGCACTTCGGCCTGCTCGTCGGTTGCGGCCTCGGCAAACGACCAGTACTCGTAGCCCAGCAGCTCGTCGCGGTGCAGCAGGCGGTTGGTGCAGTGCTCACACAGTTTGACGATGGCCTCGCGCGGATGCTCCGGTATCGGCGGCACGAACTCCGCGCGATATCGGGCTCGGTATAGCTAATCCCCGGTCCGTTGAGAATCATAGTCGTCCCTTCTCTTGCCACAGCCCGGCGAGACCGCGGCGCCCCTCTTTGTACGGGTTCGACATGCCCCCATGCCGTTCACCCGCTATTGTTGACATTGTGTCAAAAACAGTATTGACGAACCGTCAACAATATTTCAAGACTGTTAGGCGAACGGTCAGGCAAAAGAGGATGAAAGGCGGCAAACATGGGCAACAACGCAGCAGATATCTCTGTGGTCGATGCCGTCCCCGCATCCGATAGCGCGGCAAAACGCCTGACGGGCGACGAGCGCCGTCGCGAGATCCTCGCCGCTGTGCGCGCCGTGAGCGCCGAGCTTGGTGTGTCCCATCTTTCGGTATCGGCCGTGACCAAGCGGGCTGGCTGCACGCGTTCGCTGTTCTACCACTACTTTGCCGATATGGATGCCGCCGTCACCGCCGTTATGGACGAGGCAATCGACGGCTTTATCGCCGAGCTCGAGCAGTGGAACGCCAGCCGCACGGTTGGCGACATCGAAGGCGCACTCGACACCGTTGCTCCGCTCTTTAAGCGCCTGGTCGTGAGCGGCCACGAGTTGCCGAGCACGCTCACCTCGAGCAGCGGCGCGCTCTACGGCGGCTTTTTTGCACAACGTGGTCCAGCGCGTGGCGCAGTATATCTGCGATACCACCGTGGTGGATTTTGTCGCCCATCACGAGCTACGCATCGACCATGTCTACGAGACGTTCTACACCCTCATCATGGGGCTGCTGATGTATATCCGCACGCACCCCGATGTGCCCGACGAGACAGTCAAGGAATCATCGCCTCGACGCTCCATATCGAGGCTATACCGCCAAGTATCAGGAGCGCAAGCCCCAGAACTGACGACATTGGCCAAACTGCCCGCGACTCAGAAGAGGGGACCGGCCGGGCGTTGTGAAAAGGGAGAGCAGCATGCTGTTCGATGTTTGGGGTAGCAATACCCTTATCCACTGGGCCGGCTGGGCCATGGTCTTTATTGGCCTGATCGTGCTCAACGAGGTCGGCCGCCGCACCAAGCTGGGCGCGGCCATCATCTTTGGCGTGGCTCCGCTGGCCATGACCATCTACTGCGTCGCTATCGCCATCGGCGTCTCACAGGGTGCCGAGTGGGCGCTCACCAACCCCACCCATGTGTACCAGAACAGCTGGTTCCACTACGCCAAGGTATACGCGGCGCTGGCCGGTTGCTGGGGCTTCATTGCCATTAAGTACCAGTGGGGCAAGATCGGCAAGGCGCATTAGTTCCGCGCGTGGCCGTTTGTGATCGTCGCCATCAACATCATGATCGCCGTCGTGTCCGACTTTGAGAGCGCTATCACTTCTTGTCCTGGGCGAGTCCACCTGGGTCACCTCCGAGGGCGCCACGCAGCTCGCCGGCTGGAACAACGTGTTCAACGGCATCGCCGGTATCATCAACATCTTCTGCATGACCGGTTGGTGGAGTGTCTACGCCTCTGAGGACAAGACCGACATGCTGTGGCCCGACATGACCTGGGTCTACATCATCGCCTACGATATCTGGAACTTCTGCTACACCTACAACTGCTTGCCCACCCACTCCTGGTTCTGCGGCTTTGCACTGCTGCTGGCGCCCACCGTCGCCGCCTTTATCTGGAACAAGGGCGGCTGGATCCAGAACCGTGCCTTTACGCTGGCTATTTGGTGCATGTTTGCCCAGGTATTCCCGTACTTCCAGGAGGAGTCCATCTTTGTGACCCACTCCACGCTCGACCCCGGCGCGCTACCGCGGTCTCGATCGCCGCGCTGGTCGCCAACGTCGCCGCGATCATCTACATCGTCTACCGTGCCAAGAAGCTCGGCCGCAATCCCTACAAGCAGGACGCTTTGAGGGCACCAGCGATTGGGAGAAGGCTACCGCTCGCCGCGCCAAGGTTGATTACGCGCACGCCGAGTAACATGCCCGGCGCAAACGCCGCTTGAATGTGAAGCAGCATAGCCGGCTCCGCGCAACTCAACGCATTGCAGAGCCCCCGGAATGTGATTCGTCCGCGTTCCGGGGGCCTTTTGCTGCCGCGAGGATGCGGCCGAACGATGCGCTCAGGTTAAATCGGATCTTATATTTCGTATGCGCTTTATATGGCTCCATTTTTGGGTACAGTGTTGAGCCGATATTGCATTGGGGGATATATGAGCGATGAGACGTATGGCCGCGAGGATGCGGCCCAGGATGCGGAAGCATGTGCCGAAGCCCTGGAGAGCCTTGACCGGATCGCGCTAGACGAGCTCTCGTTTAGCGATTCGGTCGTCGCGCGCAAGACGAGGTGCACGAAGACACTGAGGACGAGGCGGCGACGCCAAAGACGCTCCTGACGAAGCCGAAGAGGACGATAGCGAGGCCGACGACCAGCCCGAATCCGACACGGGCGAGGAAACCGTCTTGCTCGACAGCTTACCGGCCGAAGATTCGCTGACTCGCGAGCTTCCTGGCCTGGGTTCCGCACCAGCCGTGGATGAGACCATCGCCATGGGCGATATTCCCCTGCCGTCCGTTCCCTCGGCACACGAAGCCGAGGTCCGCCATCGCAAGATGTCGCCCAAGCGCCGCAATCTGATGGTCGCCGGTGTCGTGGCCGTCGCGCTCGTCGCGGCGGTGCAGGCTATGCTGCCTGGAACGGATATCAGCAAGAGCAGGCTGCCGCTGTCGCCGCCAATGCCCACACGATGATGTCGGTGCAGATTGGCGTGCATGCCGCGGGCCTCGACTGTTCCGCCGGCTCCAAGATTCCCGTACAAGTGAGTGGCCAGGATTCTGACGGATCCTCCGTGAGCGAAACACTCTATGTTGACGAGCACGGCCGTGGCATCAAACTGCTACCCGGTGACTACACGCTCTCCATCGCTGCCTCCCCCATCGCGTCCGACGGCACCGTCTATACCGTGCCGACCACCAAGCGCAGGTCACGATCAAGAGCGACGGACAGGACCTAAGCAGCCAGGCCGCCTTTAAGCTCAAGGTGCCTTCGGCCGACACGGTAACCGACGACCAGATCGATGCCGCCGCCAAATATGCCGAGGAGGGAGGCGCGAGCTCCGCCGCCACCGCCAAGGTGCTCCAGCAGGCGGCAACCGCGCGGCGCGACGCCGCCGTCAATGCCGTGAGCGCGCAAAAGGCACAGGCAGCCCGCGATGCTGACGCTCGCCACAAGGCAACCGACCTCTACCAGCTCGATATCCCCCGTCGAGTGGTACGGCAAGGTCGAGACTTGGCAAAATGGCAGCACGCTATGCATCTATCTTGCCGGCAACAGCGATACGCCGATTGTGACGCTCGTCGCGGTGCGCGAGGGCGAGAGCTTTACGCCCGATGAGGCGATACGGTTTGGGTGCGGCCAATCTAGCAACGGGTTATACCGTCTACGCCAGCGGCCCCGTCTATCCGTACGTGGTGCCCCAGACCATCAACGGACGGACGCAGAATCCGTGTCAACTACCCCATGGACACGGCCATTGAGCTTGTCGAGCTCACGACCGGTAACCGCTACACCTATAGCCAGATCAAGAACGTACTGGTCGGCAAAGACGGCAAGGCAGACGCCGCGACCAAACTCGAGACCGACTACCTCGCCCAGATTCTCCTGCCGAGCATCAAGGCCCAGGACTAGCGGACCATGACACCTGAGTCCTGGCCTCGCAAATCCATAGACGATTAGGAAAGGAGCCACTTCCATGCGGGCACAGCATGTACCACGCCGTGTTTGCATGGAATATCGGCCTGCTCATCCATGGTAACGATTACCGACTCGCCAAGATCAAACTGGGCCATCGCGGCATCGAGCGCGGCAATTTCGCGCTCGCGCGTTTTCTCGCTTGTCATATCCACACTTACCTGAATCAGGCCGTAAGCCTGCATGAGCAGTGCATCCCCAGCCACAAAGTCCACCTCATGGCTTTTATTCTTATCTTTAATCAGCAGGCGGCAAACCGAACCGGGCCGCACGGCGGGGGTCCTTCTTCTGAGCGCATTGAACACCGCGGTCTCGAGCCTCTGACCATGATCCAATGCCGATGCGGGGGAGAACGCTCCGAACATCGCAGGATCGACGGCGTAGACCTTAGACGCAGACCGCGTATTATTTGCAAGCGAACGCGTGAACTCCGGCACCGAAAACAGCAGGTAGGCGTCCTCGTAATACTCAAGTAAGTCGCTGAGCGTATTTCGACTGACGGATATCTGTCTGCTCTTGAACTCGTTGTACACTTTGTTCACTGACAGCTCTCGTCCCGAAGATGCCATGCACCGCGCCAGAAACAGCGAGGCCAAACGGGGGGTTCTTGACGTCGTAACGTTCAACGACGTCCATGGCGACCGTTCGCGACGCATATTCCTGTAGCAGCTGAATCGCGTCTGCGGGCGTCTGCTCAAGTGTCGCGATGAATCCCCCTCGCTCGAGATATCCGACCAGATGGTGTCGGAGCAACGCTGCAGCGCTTGAGGAGAAGGGCGCGTTCGACTCAGGAACGCCCCCCGTCTTATATCGGACGTATTCCGAAAACACAACGGAAAAGCTCTCGCACAAGAGAACGGCCCCTGAACTCGCTCTTAAGTTCTGAGGACAGCATCTTAGAAGAAGATCCCGTCACGTAAACGGTCGCCTTCTCCGTATCGACCACGCGTCGCAGAAACGCACCCCATTCGGGTATTTCCTGGATCTCGTCAAAGAAAAGGTAGGCGCCCTCGCCTCGAGCAGCAGGATATAGTGCATAGAATGTATCGAGCACGTCCGCTAGTAGCGATGGCTCATACGGACGCAAGCGCTCATCCTCAAATTGAAATATAGCATCCGGTCAAGCTCGCGCCTTGGCCCTGAAGCCGCCGTATCTCCTGATACAGGCGATACGTCTTTCCACAACGACGGGCGCCCACAATCACATATACGATGTTGTCGCGCTTTGGCTCCTGCGGGTTGCCCAGATCAAGGTCGCGCTCAAAGACCTGCGGAATCCCCTGTTGCTCAAAGTCCTTTATTTTTTGAGCCACCAAGTCGTTGAATGCCATAATTCTCCAATCTTGCTCTCCTGCTAATCAAGATTATAACGATTCTTGATTACAGGAGAGCAAGATTATGCGTATCTTGATTAATGGATAAGCAAGTTTTCTATTAGTGGCCCCTCCCGGAGGATATCGAGCGGCCGAGGGGGCAGGCATGAACGCCTCTAGCCGAAAACAAAGTAGCTAAAAAAGCCCCGTCCCAAATGAGCTACTTAACGCCAGGGGTCGGCTTCGAAGAGGGGCTCGCGCTCGGGGCGACGATCGCTATAAGGATCGTAGCCGTCGTCATCCTCGTTCTCGGCACGGGATATAGGGGTCGCGCGGCTTGGGCGCGGTTTAGGCGCAGGCTTAGGTGCGGCGGGTGCGGCATCGGTCGCCGGCGTGTTCGTCTTGTTCTTGTCTGTCATCTGCATAGCTCCTTGCCATGTACTCACGTTCAACACCATCGATTGTCGCACGAAAAAGGGCGGCGGACCCGATTGGATCCGCCGCCCTTGGCGTTTTGCGATGAGGGGCGGTTTTAAAGCCGGCCCAAAATCTACTCGCGTCGGGGACTTCGTAGGTGGCCGCCGGCGTGTTGTCGCACACGACGGTAAAGCGCCGTCCTTGTCGACATCGACCGTCACCTGATCGCCCTCGCGCACCGTGCCGTCGATGATAGCGGCGGCAATGGCATCCACGACCTCGCGCTGCACGAGACGCTTGAGCGGACGGGCACCAAAGACCGGGTCCAGGCCGCCCACGGCGAGCATCTGCTTGGCCGCCGGGGTGATGGCCAGCGTCATGCGCTCCTTGGCCAGACGCGCGCGGACGCGGCGAGCTGGATGTCGACGATCTTCTCGATCTGCGCCATGCCGAGCGGATGGAACACCACGATATCGTCGATACGGTTGAGGAACTCGGGGCGGAAGGTTTGAGCCATGGCCCCGTCAACCTGATGGCGCATCTCCTCCTCGTCCTTGCCGGACAGATCGGCGATAGCCTTGGAGCCCACGTTGGACGTCATGATGATAATCGTGTTCTTGAAGGACACTTGGCGACCCTGACCGTCGGTCAAACGGCCGTCGTCGAGCACCTGCAGCAGCACGTTAAAGACATCCGGATGAGCCTTCTCCATCTCGTCGAGCAAGATCACGGAGTAGGGACGACGGCGCACGGCCTCGGTGAGCTGGCCGCCCTCGTCATAGCCCACGTATCCCGGGGGCGCACCGATCAGACGCTGGACGCTGAACTTCTCCATATACTCGGACATGTCGATACGCACGAGCGCGCGCTCGTCATCGAACAGGCACTCGGCCAGCGCCTTTGGCGAGCTCGGTCTTGCCTACGCCGGTGGGGCCCAGGAAGAAGAAGCTGCCGATGGGCTTGTCTGGGTCGGAGAGACCCGCACGGCTGCGACGCACGGCCGCGGCTACAGCGGAGACGGCCTCGTCCTGACCGATAACGCGCTTATGCAGCTCGCCCTCCAAGCCCTTCAACTTGTCGAGCTCGCCCTGCATCATCTTGGACACGGGCACACCGGTCCAGGCGCTCACGACCTCGGCGATCTCGTCGGAGGTCACCTGTTCGTTGAGGCCCTCGCCGTCCTGCTGCTTTTGCGCCTCGAGCGCAGCCTCGGAATCCTGAATCTGCTGCTGCAGACCCGGGATCACAGAATAGCGAAGCTCGGACGCACGGCCCAGATCGCCGTTGCGCGTCGCGCGCTCCTCTTCGCTCTTGGCCGCGTCAAGCTGGCCCTTAAGCTCCTGCACGTGGTCGATGGCGTTCTTTTTGGTTGAGCCAGCCGGCCTTTTGCACGTTGAGCTTTTCCTGGACTTCGGCAATCTCTTGGCGCAGAGCCTCCAAACGCTCCTTAGAGGCGTCGTCGGTCTCTTTCATGAGCGCCTGTTCCTCGATCTGCAGCTGGGTGAGCTGACGCGTGGTGGCGTCGATCTCGACCGGCATGCTGTCGAGTTCCATGCGCAGGCGGCTCGCGGCCTCATCGACCAGGTCGATAGCCTTGTCGGGCAGGAAGCGGTCGGCGATGTAGCGGTCGGAGAGGTCGGCGGCAGCCACGAGCGCGCTATCGGTGATGTGTACGCCGTGGAAGATCTCGTACTTCTCCTTCAGGCCACGCAGGATTGAAATGGTGTCCTCGACGGTAGGCTCGCTGACCATCACGGTCTGGAACGACGGGCGAGCGCCGCGTCCTTCTCGATGTACTTGCGGTACTCGTCGAGCGTGGTCGCGCCGATCGCGTGCAGGTCGCCACGAGCGAGCGCCGGTTTGAGGATGTTGCCGGCGTCCATGGAGCCCTCGGTGGCACCCGCGCCCACGATGGTATGGAGCTCATCGATGAACAGGATGACCTTGCCTTCGGATTTTTGCACTTCCTTGAGCACGGCCTTCAAGCGGTCCTCGAACTCGCCGCGGTACTTGGCGCCGGCGACCAGCGCGCTCATGTCGAGCTCGATGAGGTCGCGGTCGCGCAGGGTGCTCGGTACGTCGCCGGCCACGATTCGCTGAGCAATGCCCTCGACGATGGCCGTCTTGCCGACGCCCGGCTCGCCGATAAGCACGGGGTTGTTCTTGGTGCGGCGGGACAGAACCTGAATAGTACGACGGATCTCGTCGGTACGGCCGATGACCGGGTCGAGCTTGCCGGCGCGAGCCAGATCGCAGATGTTGCGACCGTACTGCTCCAACGCCTCAAACTGCGTCTTGTCCTCGGCAGACGTCACGCGGTCATCGCCGCGCAGTTCCTCGTAGACTTGCTCGATGCGCTCCTTGGTCACGCCGGCGTCACGCAGCACGCGACCCGCCTCACCCTTGTCCTCGGCAAGTGCCATCAGCAGATGCTCGGTCACCACAAAGCTGTCGCCCATCTTGGTGGCCTTTTTCTCGGCCTTCTCGATCACGCGAACGAGCTCGTTGGACAGGCCCATCTGCTGACCCTCGCCCGACACCTTGGGCGCATGGTCGATGGCATCTTGTGTGGAGCGTGCGAGCTGAGCCGGGTCGCACCGATGCGCTCGATGATCACGGAGATATTGCGCTCGCCGGCACCGAGCAGGGCAGACAGCAGGTGGATCGGCTCCACCGCGCCGGCCTGTGCATCGGCAGCCGTGCTCATGGCGGTCTGCAGCGCCTCGCGCGACGTCATTGCTAGCTTATCGATTCTCATGGAATCACCTCTCTTGGGGCGGCCGCCCTACGGGGCGGCTTCACGTTGTTCGAGAAGTATTGTTGCCAGCTTTACGCGATCTTATACACAAATCTAAGTCTCTATATATAAGATTTTCTGAGTGAATTACGGATAGGGTACTGAGATGTCAGCCCGCCGCTGCCCAGGCGCGCTACCGTCTCGATCTGTAACATCTAGCAGCCATTTTTGATCCTAGATGTTACAGATCGAGACAGACCGAAAACCACCACAAAGAGGACAGGCACCTTTGTGGTGGTCGCGGTCTCTACTCCTTCGCCGAACCCGTACTTCCCGATTCGACGGTCCAGGGCATCTCATCCTCGAACAGCCATGTACGGGCAGACCCACTATCGCGTGCAGTCTGCGGGTCAGGCAAGCAGGTCTGTTTATAGGCATCTTGGATACACTGACCCATAAAATCGTTGAGCTCGGTCTGGTCGCCCTCCATGACATAGGCGACATCGCCGTCCATGATGTAGATGCCCGGACCCTCATTGCCCTCGTAGCCCGGATCGTACGAGACATCACATAACTTTGCGCCGTTTGCAGTGTCCAGCTCGATGGACGAGTGGCATCCGCCAACCATGTCGTTCGCTTTTGCCCGATAGGACGCATATCCGTACCAACGCTTAAATGTTTTGCCCTTGAGTAGCTCGGACGCCCTATCGATCAGGCTTGTATCCGTGGTATAGCGCATGGCCCCAAGCTGAATACGCGGATAATTGCTAATACCCAGCACAGCCGGCTGCTCATCAAAATCAACGGTAATGGTCTCGGGCTTGTCGTCGCCGGTCAGAAGTTCGACAGATTGAGTCACAGGCTTGACCACCGGCTCCGTCACCGCAGCAGGTAGAAATGCCATACCGACACGCCCGCGCCAACCACAGCGATCGCAAGCGCCAAGACAATCAATCCAATACGGGCAGAACGGCTCACGGCAAAACACCCCACAATGCAAACCTTCGCCACCTGCACTAATGATACCGCCAGCTAACACTATTACCAAAAGAAGCCGCGCGCTCCTCACCACCACAAAGGGGAGCAGGCACCTTTGTGGTGGTTTTTCGACGCTAACGGTCGACCATCTCGCGCAATGAGATTAAACTTGAATTGCTCTCTGAACATAATCCATTTCTGCTATCCTCAACAGATCTTTGATC
>ENA-OQAL01000114-OQAL01000114.1-human-gut-metagenome-genome-assembly--contig:-NODE-114-length-19970-cov-2.431386_pt1 | contig 19970 bp, 25 predicted proteins | sample MGYA00242491_ERZ504519 | MGnify/ENA primary metagenome ERZ504519 (study PRJEB26092, sample SAMD00036260) | human gut metagenome | host: Homo sapiens | study: EMG produced TPA metagenomics assembly of... | reverse complement strand
GATGGAGTGTAAGAGCCAGACTGAAAGGGATTGGACATGCGAGGGAACTCCTGCGATTCGGATTCAACGCCAAAGACGGAGGAAAATACATATTGTTTCCTCCAAACGCATGGCATAAGCAGCGGGCGCATGTTCAGGATCAAGCTCAAAACGTTTCGCAGTTTGAACCGATGACATTCTCGAACACGCCGTTTCCCGTTGATGGGGACGGGCATAGCTGTAAGAGGGTCAAGAAGCAGGTCGTTCCGGGGTGGAGATATTCGTTCGTTGCCTGTCTGGTAATGGTCGACCTTGCCGTCATGCTGGTTTCTCTCGCGTTCAGCCTGTGGGCAAACAATTCTGCATATGAAGCCATCGGTAGCGTCATGCCATTTGGGCTATTTCTTGTTTGCTTCAGTGCCATTTGGGTATTGAGCCTTACGATCGTCGGTGCATACCATAGGCATGTGATGGCGGAAGGCTATGAGCTGTACGCGAAGATCATCAATGCTTCGCTGCTCACTATTATTACGTATTGCTCGATTGCGTTTATTTTCAAACTTGCGCTTCCACGAACGGCACTTATCGTTGCCCCGATCATCGCGTTCCTTCTGGAAGTGATTGCCCGTTGGCAGATGCGTCAGTGGTTGCATCGCAGCCGCAAAAAAGGTTCTTGCAAGTATAGGACCGTGGTGATTGGTTCTTCCGACGGCATTAACCGTGCGTTGCGTACCATGCAGGATTATTCCAATTGGGGGTATTCGCCGGTCGCAGTATGCCCGATTGAAGCTGACGGCAGAAAGAAAGATGCGTATGTGGTCACTTCGTTCGAGCCGGATCCTTCCATTGAGGGTGCCGACATGCTGAAGGTGATTCCGCTTAATTCCGCGTTCCCCCGCACGTGCGAAAGTCTTTGCGCTCAAGAAGTGTATGTTGCCGACGTGCTATCTCGTGATTCCGAAATGTTGCATGGTATCTCTCTTGCGGTGGAATCTTTGGGCATGGAACTTGCCTTGGCTGTGTCTTTGGCTGATGTGAGCGGACATCGCTTGTATTTGCGTAATACTGCTGAGCAGCCGGTGTTGTTGGCGAGTCTGCCGCAATACACTACTGCTACTGCTGTGGTGAAGCGTGTCGTCGACATCATAGGTTCGGCTTGCGCGTTATTGATTTCTTCGCCGATTATGCTTGGCGTAGCTATTGCCATCAAACTCGATGATGGTGGTCCGGTGTTTTTCTCTCAGCAGCGTGTCGGGTTACATGGTAAGCCGTTCACCATGTACAAGTTCCGTTCCATGGTTACCAATGCAGAAGAGTTGAAGAAGAAGCTTGCGGAAGAGAATGGCCAGAGCGATCGTTTTATCTTCAAAATGAAGGATGATCCACGTATTACGAAGATTGGCCATTTTATTCGTAAGACTTCGTTGGATGAGTTCCCTCAGTTCTTTAACGTGTTGAAGGGCGATATGTCTTTGGTTGGGCCTCGTCCGGCGTTGCCTGACGAGGTTGCCCGCTATGGCTCCCTGTATTCCACGCGTTTGCTGGTGAAGCCCGGTATTACTGGTCCGTGGCAGGTTTCCGGTCGTTCGGATCTTTCGCAGGAGCAGAGCGAGTATTTGGACGTTTCGTACATCGAGAATTGGTCCATCGCTGGAGATCTTGCGATTCTTGCGAAGACCGTGCTCGTAGTCTTCCGCGGTACCGGTTCCTACTAGCTGCGCATTGCGTTGCATAAACTCGAAAAATCGCCTCCCTTTCTAATAAAAGGGAGGCGATTATTTTGTTGAGATTGAGTCAGTTTTGTGCTTGCTCTTCTTTCGGCTCCTTTGGCTCTTCTTGCCGCCCTCGTCGTAAGAGTAATAGTAGTTGCCGTTCGAGGAGACCTTGCGTTCCTTCGCGAAGTTGAGCACGAAGCCCATCACCGGAATATTGAGGTTGTCGAGCTGAACGGAGATTTCCTTCAGATCGCGCTTCACAGTTATGTCACAGCCAGATACAATGCCGCTTCGGGGAGCTAGGGGCTACGGGCTACGCGGCGCGCTGCACCATGGAAAGCTTCACCGGCGACTCTTTGTTGGAAGCGTGCAGCGACTTTTCCGCCACATTACTCAAGGATTCCGCTACGCTGTTAACAATGTCGGAATCCTGCTTTGCGGCGGGGTTCCATCTTCTTTGATTGCGTTTGCGATGCTGTAACCGTGTAGTGTATGTTCCTTTTCAATTGGAGTGTAGAAAGTACCAAGAAATGGTGAAATTCCAATGAAAACTGTTGCTGGGAAAATATTTTAAAAATGAAAATGATTACAAAAGTGGTTGCGTGAGATGGCCTCATTGTGTTTGTCGTATTATGTTGTGTTCTTGAAAATACATATATATTCTCTAAGATTCGATTCGTTTTATTCTTAACAATGAGGTACAGTATTTCACGTAGTTATTTACAATAAAGGAAGGATTTACATGTCCGTTCTTGATGGTTTCAAAGAAGTTGGCGAAAGAACTGGTGGCAAGTTGACCATGACGGTCATGCTTGAATCCGTTCGTTTTTCCAAGGGTGTTTCCGAAGTTCTCGGACGTCCTGAATACGTCAAGCTGCTGGTGAATTACGAGCGCGGCAAGTTCGCAATCCAGGTATGCGATGAGAATGACGATTTCGCTCTTCAGTTCAATGCTCCGACGCCGATACGCCGTCTTCCGTCACCACCCGCAACCTTGACCTGCTCGTTGCGACGCAGAAGTTCTTCACCTTCCCGGAAGTGCCTGCAGACAAGATCGCCTTCTTCGCTCTGGACGGCGAATATCACAGCGATGAGCGCGTGATCATCTTCGATGCCAAGAACGGGGTCCGCAGCGGCACCGTCGGCAAGCGTGGTCCGAGGCCGGTCACGGCGGCCGCAGGCGCAGGAAGATCGATGACGTCAAGGAAGCCACGGTGATCGGTTCCAACAATGCCCTGTGAAATCGGCGATATCCCAGTGATATTTAAGATCGTAATATAGTTTGAGCTCCGTAATATCTTCGAATATTACGGAGCTCAAACTATATCATCATCGAATCAATCAATGATGATCAATCGCGATTTAATAGCAGTGATTGGCCAGCCAGTACGTGTAGGCTCCCTGAATGGAACCATAACGCTGCGCGCAATAACCCCAGAACCACTTGAGCTGGGTCTGATAATTGGTGGCCCAATCGGCGCCCGCGCTCACCATCTTGCTGCCAGGCAACGCCTGGGGCAGACCATAGGCGCCCGAACTCGGATTCGTTGCGGTGACGCTCCAGCCGGACTCGTGGGTGATGATGTATACGGTGGCGGTGAAATCGGCTTCGGTGTAGCCGTTCGACAGCAGATAATCGTGAGCCCACTGCTGCATTTCGCCCGCCGCACAGTGGTGCCGATCGACGCGGAAGCGCTGGAGGACGACGACGAAGTGGAGCCGGTGCCGACGAGAATGACCTTGTCGACCGGAGCCTTCTTCACATACGAGCTGATCATATTGGAGGAGACCACGGTGTCGCCGGACTTGGTTACGAGGTTCGTGGTTTCCATCACGCCCTCTTCGCCTTCCGTCTCAACCTTCTCCTGGCCTTCCGGCAGGCTTGAGGTTTCCTTCTTGACGACATTGAAACCGATGGCGTGGTCGTCGGAAACCTCACGCTTGCGCCGGCACGCTGAATGGTGATTACGGTCTTCTCATCCACCTTGGTGGTGAGCGAAGGGGAGACCGTGTCTTCCGGTTCGAGCGTGATGTCTCCCGCGTCGAGCACGGACTTCACGTCGGTGAAATTGGTACCGGGCACCACGCGCGACTTGCCGTTGATCTTCACGGTGACGTACGAGGTGTCTCCATTGAGCAGCTCACGGGCGTTGCCACGGGATGCTTCGGCGGAATCGGTGACGGAGAAGGCCGTGACCTGATTGGCCGTGTTCTGCTCCGCGGAGGTGTAAAGATTGCGCGACACAATGCCGCCGGTAGCCAACAGGCCCACCGCCGCGACCGTTGCGGCGATCTTCACCAGCGAGGACTTGCTCGGCATGGCGAAGGTAGACGATCGGGCGTGCTTGCTGTGGTTAGCCATTCTGCTCCTAAACGCGCGTTCAGATCCTCGACGAATTCACACATGCACGGCATGCGGTGCGCCGCCACTTCAGGCTTCGCCGGAAAGCGCATATCCAACGTGACATTCTACTCCATGCCATGGAATCCGGGCGAGCGCATATGTAACAGGCGGGCAAAGCGGGCATGCAAAGCAAGCGTGCAAAGCAAAAGGTGCCGTTGATGTTTCGCCATCGAACGGCACCTTTGCAATCCTTTGATATTCGCCTTATTGCGCCTGTTCCGTAGCCTCTTCGGCAGCGGCCGCATTGACGTCCAGCTCCTTGGCCTGGGCGATCAGATCGTCCAGATCCGACGCGCGCAACGCGCCAGCCTGCTGGAATACGATCTGCTGGTTCTTGATCACCATCAAGGTCGGCACGGCCTGCACTTTGGCGGCGGAGGCGAGATCCGGATTCTGGTCGATATCGACCTTCGCGAAATAAATGTCAGGATTCGCTTCGCTTGCCTTTTCGAACGTCGGGCCGAACGCACGGCACGGACCGCACCAGGTTGCCCAGAAATCCACGAATACCAGATCGTTGGATTCGACGACCTGATTGAAATCCTGCGAAGTGACCGCATGCGTTGCCATGATTGCTCCTTGCTGTTCGTTCCATCGACGCGCGTGACGGGCTACGCCCCTCGTATGCGATTGCTTTGGAGTATATAACCGCGCCCAACCCGCCGCATTCCCGGCATATGCAATATCCGCTGTCAGAAGAATCGTCTTTCGGCGCATTCTTTTCCAGCCAATTCACACAAGATGCGTGATAATGGGACTATGCCAGTGATGAATGATGAAGTGCCCGACGAGGGCGATTTCGATGCAGGCCGTCGTCGCGGAGAATTCGACGACATTACGCCGGAGGATTTCATTCGCGGAATAGGTAATCCTCCAGGATGGCTTGCTTCCGGCGAAATCAACCGTATGCGCGGCGAAATGCCGATTCCATACGTGCTTGTGGTGCCGGTGCGCACCGATGATCTGGGGCGTGTTTCACAGGTCGGATCGTTGCTTCGCGTGTCTGACGACGGCAGTATCGAGCGAACGCTGATTGCCGGGCGCGTGCTCTATCACGAATCGTTGCGTGAGGCCGTGGCGCGTAATATCGCCAAGGATTTGGGCGATATCGCGTTGCCGCAGCTGCCGGTGAGTCTGCAGCCGTTCACCGTGGCCGAGTTTTTCCCGACGCCGGGACTATCCGATTATTTCGATTCCCGCCAGCATGCGATCGCATTGTGCTACGTGGTGCCGATCGCGGGCGACTGCAAGCCGCAGGATGAGACGCTTGACGTGGAATGGGTCAACCCGAACAGCGAGATCCTCGACACTTTCATAAACCAGATGAGCAACGGATATGGCACGATTGTGCGTCAGGCGATCGCTTGGGCCGGCAGGTAGCCGACAGGCTTATGGTTGACGTCGAAACCGGTCGGCCGTGGGCGCCAGGAAAGCGCGTGGCAGCTTGCGAATGCAGGCAGCGTAAGCGATAGATATATAGGCAATATAGGGGAGAGGAACGGAGTGAGACGATGACGATCGAATTACATAATAACGTGTATTGCGAGGGCGAGGGGCTTCCCGTGGTGCTGGTGCACGGGTTCCCCGTGGACCACCGCATGTGGGACGAATGTGCGGAGGCGTGGAGGCGGCCGCTGTGGAACATGGTGTGAAACGGTTCCCGATCTGGGGTCCCGACATGCCCGGTGCGGGAGAAGGGCCGATTCCTTCCGATGAGACCAGTGGCGGCAAAGACGCGGACGGCGCTTTCCCGAACGGTTTGGACCATATGGCCGACGCTATGTCGCGATGTTGCATGCGGCCGGTTACGACAAGGCGATTTGGGCGGGCCTTTCGATGGGCGGCTATCTGATTCTCGACATTCAGCGTCTGCACCCCGAAGCTGTTGCCGCGTTGGCATTGTGCGACACGAAGGCCGCGGCGGATTCCGAACAGATGCGCGCGAAACGCATCGCAATCGCCGAAGCATGCGAATCGACGGGCACGCATGAGCCGGTCATGGGATTCGCCGCCGCCACGCCTGAGGATTCCACCATCAAACAGTCGGCCGCCTACCGTGAACAGTTCACGACGTGGATCAACGAACAGCCTGCCGAAGGCATCGCATGGCGTGAGCGCATGGCGGGCTGGGCGCCCGGATCTGAACGATGTGTTGCCTGCGATTACGGCACCGGTTGCGGTGATCTGCGGCGACAAGGATCCGTCGAGCCCGCCGAGCGTGATGACGCCGATCGCCGATGCGATGACAGGCACGAGCGCGGATATGACGGTGGTATTCGATTGCGGGCATTTCAGCGCATACGAGCATCCGCAGGCGGTTGCCGACGCGCTGCTCGCGCTGGTGCGCAGGGTGCAGTAGCCGGTATTTTCCGCCGCTGCCGTCAATATCGCAATCAGAAATACAAAAAGATATAAAAAATAGAAAAGAAAATACGGAATAGAGAAAAAATATCCGCTCTATCAATCGTATTCAAGGAAAGAAGCAATCGATGAGCGTGTTCTCGCCACTGGCGCTGACCCAGGCACTGCCGTTCCTGCCACTTGCGCAAGGCGACATCGACTATGAGGTTTCGAGACGCGGCGAACCCGACCTGTTCGACACGGCGCTGCTGGAGCCGGACACGAAGGTCATTCTCGTCAAAGACGGCATGGTGGCGGTGCCGCGCGGACAGGGAGCCATCGCGGACTACGCCAACGTGCATATGCGTCTCGCGCAATTGCCCGGCGCTACGTGGCGGCGGAACTGCACACGCATCCGACGGCGCTCGCATATTCCTTGGATCGTATGGCGGCAAACGCGACGAACACGTGGTCGCCGTTGACGTGTCTCGCGTGAAAGCCGCGGAGACGGTGGTCGCAAGCAGTGAGCATATGGGCGCGGACGATGCGTTCGGCGAACAGCACGAACCGGAATCGAAAACGTCGAAATCGTTGCTGGAAAGCGCTGCGGAACGATTCGACTGGGTCGATCTGCGCGGATTCGCACCGCATGCCAGCGCGCGCGAAGCAGGCCAGGCCACGACGGCGATCTCGCTGGGCGTATGGCATGCGCGCCAACGTCATTGCCCCACATGCGGCGCTCCGACCGAACCGGCGTGGGAGGATGGGCGCAACGCTGCGCCAGCGAAGCGGACGGCAAGCGACTGCTGTTCCCCAGAGTGGAACCGGCCGTCATCACGGCGATCGTGGACCATGAGGACCGTCTGCTGCTGCAACACAACAGCGCATGGCGCAACACCGGACTGTACTCCGTATCGGCCGGCTTCGTGGAAGCCGGAGAAAACCTGGAGCATGCCTGCCGGCGCGAAGCCAAAGAGGAAGTCGGCATAGACATCGGCGAACTCAAATACTTGGGATCGCAGCCATGGCCGTTCCCCGCATCGCTCATGATGGCGTTCAAAGGCGTGGCCAACACCACCGACGTGCGCGTGGACGGCGACGAGACCCTGCAGGCGCGTTGGGTGACCCGCGACGAATACATGAACGAGTTGGTGGCAGGGCGTATGGAAGCTCCCGGAAAGGCCACCATCGCCCGCTACATGATCGAAGAATGGCTCGGCCACGACCTCCCGTAACAAGTTTCGGCACTGCTCTAGGGAAATACATACGATTGACGTAGAATGAGCTTTCATGAGCGAAGAAAAACGATAACAAGCCGAATCTGGATGTGCCCGAGCATCTTGAATATTCCGACGAGCATGTGTGGGTGGATGCTTCCACCGAGCCGGCCATGGTGGGTATCACCGAATATGCGGCCGACCAGCTTGGCGAACTCGTGTACATCGATCTGCCGGAAGTCGGCACCGAAGTGCAGGCGGGCGACGAGGTGGCGGAACTGGAATCCTCCAAGGCGGTCACGCCGCTGGTCACTCCCGGTGGCCGGCGTGATTCGCTATGTGAACAACGAGGCCGCCGACGATCCAAGCATCGTAACGGGTGACCCGTATGGCGAAGGCTGGATTTTCAAAATCGAACTTGAGGATGACGAGCCGGGACTGCTTTCCTCCGAGGAATACGCCAACATCGTGGTTCAGTGAACAGAACGATTCGGGAAATTGGATGGGAAATCATCGGTATTCCCTGAAAAATCCCTGATTTTCACGCTGGGGTACTAGGTAATTCAATAATCGCCTTTATAGTGGGGTTATGACCGAACCGCAGCCGTTGCCCCAGCGTGAACCGGATTCCATATCCGAAGATGACATGCCGACCGTGCCCATTCCCGCACGCAAGGTGGTCACCACCTTCGACGCGGCTTCGAAACACGAACGCATCGAAGTCAAGCCTCCGCTGACACGACTGTTCCGCCGCACCATTACCAGAGCGTTCAACAAGTGGGTGACGTTCTCAACAAGCATGGTGCTCAATCTCAACTGGTATCCGCGCGTGGAACCATATGTCGGCTACGGCACCGAACATTACTCTCGACTGATCTGCCGAACCGTGTACGGGCCCTTCAAACGTCAGGCGGGTCGTCTGACCCGTGGCATCCGTGCCATGCTCACCATCCCCTCGCCGCATACGAAGGTGCGCATCGCCATCGACGGCGTGCCCCTCGAAACCGTGCAGGTGGGCGCGTCCGAAGTGCACGACGAAGTGGACGCGCAGCGCAATGTCTCCAGTGAATTCGCAGCCTCCGATTCCGCAGGATATCTCGATCTCGTGGCCGAACATTCGCTCGAACCGGGCGTGCACGACGTGTCATACAAGGTACGCAGCCGCAAACCGGTCACAGCCAACCTGTTCACCATCCCCAGCGGTACGAAAGTCGGCGTGATCTCCGACGTGGACGACACCATCATGGTCACGCAGGCGCCAAGCCTGATGAAAGCCGCCTACAATCTGCTGCTGCTCGATCCAAAGAAGAAAATGCCGGTTGCGGGCATGAACCTGCTGTTCAACCGCATTGCGGACATGTTCCCGGACGCGCCGTTCTTCTACCTGTCGACATCGCCATGGAATGTGGAAAGCTCGATCCGGCATTTCATCGCCAACCATGGTTTTCCGGAAGGTCCGCTGCTATTGCGCGACCTCGATCCTCGCCCGAAAACGTTCATTCCTTCCGGAGTGCAGCACAAACTCGAATATGCCGAACAATTGATGGCTGATTTTCCTGATATGAAGTTCATTCTGATCGGCGATGACGGGCAGAAGGATCCGACCACGTACGCCACGATCGCACGCCGATACCCAGGGCGTGTGCTGGCGATCGGCATCCGGCAGTTGTCTCCACGCGAAGTCGCCGGCAATCTCGGCACCGTTGCGGGGCGTGCGGTCACGCAGCCGATCCCGGTCACCGATGTCCCGGTATTCACGGGAACGACCGGCTCGAATCTGATGAAAACCATGCTGCCGTTCCTGAAACAACAGATGGGCGTCTGACTTTTTCGTACGCCCGGAGCAGGGGGTACGTGCCGCGTGGGATTGGGAATGCAATGCCGGTATAATCGCGTGCATGACTGATTTTCGGGGTGAACAGGGCGCAACGGGCGCGCGAGAAAGCGACGAAAGCGTGCAAGACAAATGCGGGATGCCGATCGCGAAGCGTGTGCCGAAGGAGCGCGTATTCCACGGCGACACCTTCATCGACGAGTACGAATGGCTGCGCGACAAGGAATCGCATGACGTGCAGGATTACGTCGCCGCGCAGAACCGGTATTGCGAGCAGCGTATGGAACCGTTGAAAACCCTACGCTCCACACTGTTCGACGAGCTCAAGTCGCACGTTCAGGAAAACGACATGTCCGTGCCGACACGCATGGATGGCTACTGGTATTTCGTACGCACCCAGGAGGGCCAGCAGTATGCGGTGCAATGCCGTGTGCCTATTCGAGGCGCAGACGATTGGGATCCGCCAACCATTGAAATCGGCGTGCCCATCGACGGCGAACAAGTGGTGTTCGACACCAATGCCGAAGCGCAAGGCCATGATTTCTTCCGTATCGGCGGCATGGATATTTCCAAAGACGGACGTTGGATGCTGTACGGCACCGACACCAGCGGCGACGAACGTTACGATTTCCGCATCCGCAGCTTGGAAACCGGCAAGGAACTGCCGGAAGTGTTCAAGGGCATCGGTGGCGCCTGCTTCACACCGGACGCGCAATGGGTGTTCTATGTGAAGCTCGACGACGCGTGGCGTCCATACGCGGTGATGAGGCACCGCGTCGGCACTCCCATCGTCGACGATGTGGAGGTGTACCGCGAACAGGACGAACGATTCTGGGTTGGCATCGGCCTGTCGTTCGACGAACGCAATCTGGTGATCGGCACCGGGTCGGAAGACTACCACCGAGGTATTGCTGCTTCCACCGACGATCCGGAAGGCGAATTCCGTGCGTTCATTCCGCGCGAGCAGGACGTGGAATACGACGTGAGTTTCAGCCGTTTCGAAGGTGCCGGCGAATGCGGTGAGGATATTCCGCTCGCCGTGGTCTATCACAATGCGTTGAACCCGAATTTCGAAATCGATGTGATCGACATGCGCTCCCATGAGCCCCCGTACCGTTTGGGTGAGGGCGTGCGTGTGGCCGTCGGTTCGCCGTACGGATGCGAGCATGGCGACGAGGTCGAACCGGGCGCTTCTGAGATGCCGATCGGCACACCGTATTCCAATCCCTGCAATCCAGCCATTTGCAGGCGCGCATGGTCTTGGCATTGAGGGGATCTCGATTCACCGGCATTATGTGGCGCTGCAGTACCGGGCGGAAAGCCTGACGCATATTGCGGTGATGACGAAGGATGCCGCTGCGGAGGATTTTCTTGCGGGGCGTCCATGGAAGTTCACCGAGCTGGTTCCCCACGCGTGGAAGACGATTGGGATGTCGACGAGTCGGTGGACGAGATCAACGAGGAACGTGCCGAAGTGTGGGGCGCGCTCGACCAATTGGCCGCCGCGCAAGGCGAGGGGTCGGCCGTGCATGGGGTTTCCCGCAAGGCGATGACCTCATCGGATGGCGCGACCGCCGATGCGATGCCGGGGGAGACCCGGCGCTGTATTCGATTGGTGTGGGAGGCAATCCTTCGTATGATGCGCCCCGCATGCGCTACTCGTTCTCCAGTTACACGCGTCCCGGCGAACTGCATGATATCGATCCGGCGACCGGCGAGGATCGCCTGTTGAGGCGTGCCACGGTGCTTGGTGGATTTGAACCGCGCGAATACATGGAGCGCAGGGTGTGGGTTACCGCCCGCGATGGCGAGCGCATTCCTGTTTCCTTGGTGTGGCGCAGGGATGTGCCCGCGTGTGATTCGGCGATGTTCGTTACCGGGTATGGCGCGTATGAGATCAGTTCGGATCCGGGATTCTCGGTGTCTCGCATCAGCATGCTTGATCGTGGTGTGCTTTATGCGGTGCCGCACATTCGCGGCGGCGGTGAGATGGGTCGTGCTTGGTATGAGCAGGGGCATTTGCTCAATAAGAAGCATTCGTTTGAGGATTTCGTTGATGCCGTGCGTGCGTTGCAGCGTGCCGGTTTGGCGTCGCCTGCTCGCACGGTGGCCGATGGCGGTTCCGCCGGTGGCCTGTTGATGGGTGCCGTGGCGAATATGGCTCCCGAATGTTTTCGCGGGCGTTGAGGCGGATGTGCCTTTTGTGGATGCGTTGACGTCGATTCTTGATCCGTCGTTGCCGTTGACGGTTACGGAGTGGGATGAGTGGGGCGATCCGCTGCATAATGCGGACGTGTATCGGTATATGAAGGAATATACGCCGTATGAGAATGCGCCGTCTGATGCAAATGATGCGCGGGTTGCGGTTTTTCCCAAGATTTTCATTACCACGTCGATGAATGACACTCGTGTGCTGTATGTGGAGCCGATGAAATGGTTGGCCCGACTGCAGCGTGCGGGCGTGGATGCCGTGGCGAAGATTGAGGTCGAGGGCTGGTCATGGGGGTACGTCCGGAAGGTACAAGCAGTGGGAGGAGATTTCCTATGAGAATGCCTGGTGCCTTGGCGTGATGGGTATTACCAGCTGATTAGGCTGTGCGATTTGTGAGATTCGTATGATTCATGCTTTTCGTGTGTTTCGTACAGGAAAGCGGCATGGAGTGTCCATTAGTTGAGCGTTACGCGTCCACGTGCTGATTCGTTGACTAGAGTCGCGAGCTATGAGTGATTCTGCAAAGAAGTACACCATCGCCGTCATTCCGGGCGATGGCATTGGCAAGGAAGTGACTCCGTGGGCTCAGAAGGCTCTGGAGAAGGCGGCCGAGGGGCGTTGCCGAATTCGATTACGAGATTTCGATCTTGGCGCCGAACGTTACCTGCGTGACGGTGCGATTCTTCCGGAAGAGGAAGAGGAACGCATCAAGAAGACCGACGCGATCCTGTTGGGCGCAGTCGGCGATCCGCGTATCAAGGCCGGCATTCTCGAACGTGCCTGCTGCTCAAGCTCCGTTTCGATCTCGACCAGTACGTCAACCTGCGTCCGTCCAAGCTGTACAAGGGCGTGACCTCCCCGCTCGCCAACCCGGGTGATATCGACTTCGTCGTGGTGCGTGAAGGCACCGAAGGCCTGTACTGCGGCGCGGCGGAGCGGTTCGCCGCGGCACCCCGAACGAGGTGGCCACCGAAGTTTCCATCAACACCGCCTACGGCGTGGAACGTGTGGTGCGTTACGCCTTCCAGCTGGCCATGAAGCGCAGGAAGCATGTGACCCTCGTGCACAAGAAGAACGTGCTCGTCAACGCCGGAGACATGTGGCAGCGCATCGTCGATAAGGTCGCCGAGGAATATCCGGAAGTTTCCCACGACTATCTGCATATCGACGCGACCACCATTTTCATGGTGTCGAATCCGTCCCGCTTCGACGTGATCCTCACTGACAACCTGTTCGGCGACATCATCACCGACGAGGCAGGTGCCGTGGTCGGCGGTGTCGGATACTCCGCTTCCGGATGCATCAACGCTTCCAACGAATACCCGTCCATGTTCGAGCCGATTCACGGTTCCGCACCGGATATCGCAGGCCAGAACAAGGCCAATCCGACCGCCGCGATCCTTTCTGCGGCCATGCTGCTGCGCCACCTCGGTTTCGACGACGCCGCGGCCAAGATCGATGCGGCCGTCGAAGCGGACATCGAAGAGCTGGGATCCGCTACACGCTCCACCGACGAGGTCGGACGCGACATTCTGGCACGTATGTGACATATGATCCGGAACGCATGATTGCGCCGGATATGTTCGCCTGTTGAGACGCTGTCGAAATCGAGTTCATGCTTGAATTCGACAGGCGTCTCGCATATTCAGGGGGATTTCAGGGATTGCTTTCAGGGTGGATGAAAGCAACAAGGCAAATTATGGGATATTGTTGAAACCATGAGTGACAACAATGCCGATTACAACGGTTCCGGCCAAGACGAGTATTTCGCGACGAACGATTCAACTCAAGCCGATTACAGGCAGTCGCAGGATGGCTACAATCAGCCTGCATCACAGCCGCACAATCCCAACCCGTACGCATCGCAGCAGCCCGTGCAGGGATATGCCCCGGGTACGCAGGGCAACAACATCCCCGGCGGTACGTATGGCAATGGTCAGTCGCTGCTACGGTCGTCCGTCCCGCATATGGCTCGGCCGCTCCCGCTTACGGGCAGCCGACTCAGCCTGCGCAACCTGCACAGCCCATCTACGGCCAGCCGACGTACGGACCTACGGATTACGCACAATCGGCGCAGACCCCCTATTATCAGGAGCCGACTCAGCACCAATACACGCAGTCCGCATACAATCAGCCACCAACCTACGCGCAGCAGACCTACTATCAGGCGACCCAACAGCAGCCCGGCTATGGCTACGCGCAGAAGTCGAAGATCGTCGCCGGCCTGCTCGGCCTGTTCCTCGGCACCCTCGGCGTGCACAACTTCTATCTGGGATACACAGGCAAGGCCGTGGCTCAGCTGTTGCTGACCCTGATCGGATGGATCATCCTCATCGGACCGATCATTTCCGGAATCTGGGCTCTGATCGAAGCCGTCCTCATCCTGTGCTCCAGCTACGGGTCCAACTGGCACCGCGATGGGCACGGCCAAGAACTCCAAGATTGATGGGCAGAGGGCTGTATAAGCAGCCGGGCGGCAAACTCGTAGGGGTTTCCGTCCAGCTTTCTGATGACATTCCAGCATATTTCCGCGAATGTGCAAGTTCCATCCAATCCGTGGAACAATGTCGGATCGACGGCGATTTTTTCTTGACGGCGATGACGAGGATTCCCGCCGACTATTGCAGGATTGGGAAAACTTGCTGCAAAGCCAGCGAGGCGCACCCACACGCGACATTACGCGACGATTGCAAGCGATTACCGCGAACTATCCGAACGTGCGATTGGTGGGTATGACGGCAGAAGGCATTGCCATCGCTTTTCTCCGCGCAATCACAGGCAGTGAATCGCGTAATGCGGAAGATGCAACGGGCAACGGAAATATCGCGCGGTCCACGAAACAATATTCCGGGGAACAACCGGGAATGCATAATGCGCTGACACAAGAGGAATATCTGGAACGCTGGCGGGCCCTGAAACCGACCGTCATCCACGACAAGCCGCGCGACCCGAACGAACAAATGGAAACCGACATCGCATGGGCGCGCGAAGTGGCGGCAGGCAAACGCGAACCCACGCTGCGTATCTGGGAATGGGCCGCTCCGGCCGTGGTCATCGGCAAATTCCAGTCGCTCGAAGACGAAGTCAATACGGCGGTCGCGCAGAAGGAAGGATTCACCGTGGTCCGACGTTGCACCGGCGGCGGGGCGATGTTCATCGAACCGGGCAATACCATCACTTACTCGTTGTACGCGCCGTTCGATTTCACCCAAGGCATAAGCATCGAGGAATCATACCGGCTCTGCGATTTCTGGCTGGTGCGCGCGCTTAAGGAACTCGGGCTCGACGTACGATTCGCCGGTCTCAACGACATCGCCACGCAATACGGCAAACTCGGCGGAGCCGCGCAACGCCGCTTCATGCCAGCGGGGGAAGGGCCTGGCGCCATACTGCACCACGTGACCCTCGCCTACGATATCGACGCGGAAAAAATGGGGCGGGTATTGAACACCTCACGTGAGAAAATGTCGGACAAAGCGGTGAAATCAGCGGTAAAACGAGTCGATCCAATGCGCTCGCAGACGGGCATGAGTCGTGAAGACGTGGTTGAACGGCTGCTCGACGCCGCCAGGCGAGTTACAATGTAGCCCGATGGTCGAAGCCGCCCTGATATCAAGGGCAATGAGAACGTTACGAAAGCTTGTGTTCCGTGAGGGCATGTGGAATCGTGCCAAGCTTCGAAGCCGCGGCAGCGCGCCCGGCAACGCGCCTGGCGGCGTGCCCAGAGGATGTGCCTATGAACGGAGGTGTGACAAATGGCTACGCCAAACGAGACCAATAGCGGACCCAGTGGCGAAAGCGCGACGTTGCTGCACACCGCGTTGTTCAAGCAGGTTTCTTCCGAAGAGGCGGAGGAACTGCTGCCGCATCTGCAGCATGCCGAATACAGCAAGGGCGACTATATTTTCCGCGAAGGCGACACCGATCACCGCATGTATCTGCTGGAACGCGGGCGCGTCAAACTGATCCGGCAATCGTCCGACAGACGTGTGCAGTTGTTGAGCATTCATGCGTACGGCGAAGTGCTGGGTGAGATTCCGGTGTTCGATCCGCACGGTGGACCGCGCACCGCGTCCGCCGTGGCCATGACCAGTGACACGAAAGTCGTATGGCTTGAGCATGACGCCCTGTTCGCATGGCTTGACGAGCATCCGCGCGTGGCCGTCGACATGCTTCAGGTGCTCGCGCATCGCATGCGTGACAACAACGAGCGCATTTCGGAGCTTGTGTTCATGGACGTGCCGGGACGTTGGCGAAAACGCTGCTGAATCTGGCGTCACGCTTCGGCGAGCCGGTCGAGGCGGGGTTGAAGGTGCCGCACGATCTGACGCAGGAGGAAATGGCGCAGCTGGTCGGTTCGTCGCGCGAAACGGTGAACAAGGCGCTGATGGATTTCGCCAACCGTGGATGGATCGCGCGTGAGGGCCGTTCCATCATCATCTACCAGCCTGGCATGCTTATTCGACGATCGAGACGATAATTTTCGACTGTTTTCCAGTGTTTTTCAAGTTTTACGGTTGTTTGTGAGAAACCCGTGACGCCTGCGATCGGCCGGTTGATTAGTAGACCCACCACTTTAGAATGGGCACCATGCCCGAAAAGAAGACTTTGACCGTTCAACGTGTGCTCGCACTCGTGATTGCCTACATCACGCTGAGTGTGGGTGGCGGCGTGGCCGCCAGTTTGTTCCTCCTACCGGCGGTTTTCGGCGCGAACAGCGTCGCCAAGGCGGTTATTCCGTCGCTGTCGGTCGAAGGTATTGATTTTGATGTGACCAGCCTGCCGCAGAAGTCGACCATGTACGCTTCCGATGGCACCACGAAAATCACCGAATTCTGGGATCAGAATCGTGAAGTCGTGCCGTTGAAGAAGATTTCCGAATACATGCAGCAGGCCGTGGTAGCGCGTGAAGACAGACGATTCTTCACTCACGGCGGCGTTGATGTGCAGGGTGTGTTCCGCGCGTCGTCCAAACATATATGAAGGGCGACCATCAGGGCGGTTCCTCCCTTACCCAGCAGTATGTCAAAAACGTGCTGATCCTGCAGGCGCAGCAGGATGACGATCCGATCGCACAATACCATGCGTCGGGAAGATACCATCGCACGAAAAATGAGGGAAATGCTGATTTCCGTGCAAATGGAAAAGCAGTATTCCAAGCTGAAATTTTGCAGGGATATCTCAATATCGCACAGTTTGGCGGCAATAGCCTCTATGGCGTGCAGGCGGCTGCGAAGCGGTATTTCAACACCACCGCAGATCAGCTGAACATCGTGCAGTCCGCCACCATCGCGGCAATCACCAAGAATCCGAACGCTTACGATCCTTCCGTCGAATCGAACCAGCCGGAGTCCGAGAAGCAACGCAATATCGTGCTGCAGCTGATGAACGAGCAGGGCTATATTTCGGATGCGGAATATCAAGAGGCGGTCAATACTCCGCTCGCAGATACGCTTGATGTCCAGCCTATTTCCACCGGTTGCATGGCCGCGGACTATGATGCGGGCTATTTCTGCGATTACGTGGTGCATAAGATTTTGAATTCCAAGGAATTCGGCAAGACCAGCGAGGACAGGGAAAGACTGCTGAAAGAGGGCGGTCTGAAGATCGTCACCACGTTGGATATCGATGCCAACACCTTGTTGAACGAAACCGCGCGCAACACCATCCCACCGGAAGATTCCTCCGGCATGGAAATCGTGATGGCGTCCGTCAAACCGGGTACCGGAGAAGTGTTGGGCTTCGGTCTGAATCGAACGTATGATGCCACCGAAGCGGCGCAGAACGACCAGACCAGGGATTCCATGAACTATGCCGTGGATCGAGAAGACGGCGGCGGCATGGGCTTCTCCATCGGCTCGTCGTGGAAGCCTGTCAATCTGGTGGCATGGATGGAAGCGGGACATTCCGTCAACGAAAACCTGCAGACGTCCACGAGGTATTCGACCTCGTTGTTCGCATGCGATCGTTATACCGGCGGCACTGATACGTGGAACGTCACCAACGCAATAACCAATGGAACGGTGAACCCGGAAACGCCGGCATTGGCTTGGCAAGGTCTCATAACACCACGCAGGCTTCCATGGGATCCATCATCGGCTTGTGCAAGATTGCCGATACCGCAACTGAACTTGGCTATCATGATGCGAATACCGGTGAGACGCTCGACAAGACCTCATCATTCGTGCCTGCCATGATGGTCGGCAACGTCAACGTGTCCCCGCTGACGATGGCAAGCATCTTCGCTGTATATGCGTCCAATGGCGTGCAGTGCGATCCGATCGCGCTGAAGCAGGTGACTGATGTGGACGGCAATGATATTAAGGTGCCTTCCGCGAACTGCCATCAGGCGGTCGATCCGGAAATCATCCAAACGCTTGCTTGGGCCATGAATCAAGGCGTTGTTCGTTCCGACGGCGCAGGCGGTGTGGCACAGCTAGCCAATGGACGTAAGACCTTCGCCAAGACCGGTACCCACGAGGATCAGCTAGTTACGACGGGTGGTTTCATTCCGAACCAGATCGCTACATTCGTGCTCGTCGGTGACGTGCAGAACCCGGTTGGCCACCCGATTGCGAATATCGCTATCAACGGCCAGTACCACAGCTACTGGGATGGTTCCACCATCGCGGCCCCGGCATGGCGTGACTTTATGAATGCTTATGCGGAACGCAAACAGCTGCCGATTGACAACGATTATGGGCAGCCTGCGGCCAAGTATTCCGCAACATCCAGCACGGTCACCAAGATCGGCGGTGGAAAGCAGAATGCCACCCAGCAGCAAAGCACAATCATTCAGCAGCAGAACCAGTCGCTTCAGCAGCAAAGCCAGCAGAACGACCAGCAGGATGATCAGGATCAGCAGCAGACCGAAGATGAGTGACGCTTCCGCAATTCAGCGAATGGAAGTGAACAATCAATGACGCCCGCCACGCTCGGCGGCGTTCTGCGTAGAATGCAGATAGTGCCGGTTTTATGGCACGAAATCTCCAGAGAAGCTCAAGGGGAATACAAGAAGAAGGTTCAGCGATCGGGCAAGGAGCCAGTAGGTGCGACCGGAGGGGAGCTACTACGATGAGCGAAGACGAAAAAGAAGGCGAAGCGGTCGAAGAAGGCTACAACCAATGGCACGGTTTGGCCTGTTTCGATCCTATGACTTTGCGTGGCATGACCGTGCGCAACCGCATCTGGCTGCCGCCAATGGATACGTATTCCGCGTTGGCCCAGGATGGCCTGCCCACGCCATTCCACTACCAGCATTATGTGTCACGTGCCATGGGCGGTTTCGGCATGGTTATCGTGGAAGCCACCGCAGTGACGCCGGAGGGTCGTATTTCGCCGTGCGACTTGGGATTGTGGGCCGACGAGCAGATGGACGCATGGCGTTGGATCGTTGCCGATGCGAAGGCCGCCGGCGCGACGATGGCGGTGCAGCTCAACCATGCCGGACGCAAGGCTTCCACCGGCTGCTTCTCCATCGGATACGAGCATGAGAGCGTGCCGGAAGAGCAGGGCGGATGGCAGACCGTGGGGCCAAGCGTCAACGCGTTCGGGCCGTTGGACAAGCCTCGCGAACTCACCGTTGACGAAATCCATGCCATCGTCGACCAGTTCCGCGACGCCGCTTGGCGTGCTTATGATATCGGCTTCGACGCGGTGGAAATTCATGCGGCCCACGGCTATCTGCTGTCGCAATTCCTCGATCCGCTGATCAACGAGCGCGAGGATGAATACGGCGGATCGTTCGACAACCGTATCCGCATACTGGTCGAAGTCGTGGACGCCGTGCGTTCCGTCATCCCCGACACCATGCCGGTGCTGGTGCGCGTTTCCGCGACCGATTGGGCCGCCGGAGGCTGGGATCTCGATCAGACCGTCGACCTTGCCAAAGTCCTGAAGAAGCACGGTGTCGATCTGATGGACGTCTCCACCGGAGGCATGATTCCGGGCGTGACCATTCCCGTCAAACCCGATTATCAGGTTCCATTCGCCGAACAGGTGCGCTCGCGTGCCGAAATTCCAACCACGGCCGTCGGATTGATCACCAAGCCGAAGCAGGCCAAGAAGATTTTGAAATCCGGTGCCGCCGACGCCATCGAAATCGGACGTGCGGCGCTTCGTGATCCGAATTGGCCTCTTCGCGCCGCCCACAAGCTCGGTATTCCGACCGAAGATGCGCCCTACCAGCCGCAGTATGTGCGTGGCGCATACTAAACGCAACCAATAACCAAGGTAATATCGAACAACAATCGAACAACAATAAATGCGC
>ENA-OQAL01000113-OQAL01000113.1-human-gut-metagenome-genome-assembly--contig:-NODE-113-length-20035-cov-2.774312_pt1 | contig 20035 bp, 30 predicted proteins | sample MGYA00242491_ERZ504519 | MGnify/ENA primary metagenome ERZ504519 (study PRJEB26092, sample SAMD00036260) | human gut metagenome | host: Homo sapiens | study: EMG produced TPA metagenomics assembly of... | reverse complement strand
CGATGCTGAGCGCCTGATCGATCAGGTCGTCGGTGGTGTCTCCCATGGCGGAGACCACGACGGCCACGTCATTGCCGGCGTTCTTCGTTTCGATGATGCGTCGGGCCACGCGCTTGATCGATTCTGGGTCGGCTACGGAAGAGCCGCCAAATTTCTGCACGATGAGAGCCACAACTTATCCAATCTTCTTCAATGTGTTGCCCGCCAACATACTAAGCAGGCTGGTCAATTATAGGAAAAATCCGATTTGTCAAGCCCCTGCACGCCCAACATGCGGAACAATATATGGGATCCTCGCAAATCCTCCGCGCGTTTTTTCGTACATCGTTCCGCACGGGTCTTCCATGATCGCCCGCGCAACGTTTGCGCAATCGTCAGCATATGCCGGCAATGTAACGGATGTGGCGAATATGATGTCAGACCGCGCGACGCCCCGCCAACGCGCGTCCGAGCGTGATTTCGTCGGCATATTCAAGGTCGCCACCGACCGGCAGGCCGCTCGCCAATCGCGTGACTTTAATGTCGGTTTGCGAAAGCAGCTGCGACAGGAAGCTGGTGGTCGCTTCGCCTTCCACATTCGGGTTGAGCGCGAGGATCACTTCGGTGACTTCGCCGTCTTTGAGCCGTTCGATAAGTTTGGCGATGTTGAGGTCGCTGGGCTGCACGTTGGCCATCGGGTTGATGACGCCGCCGAGCACGTGGTACAGGCCGCGGTATTCGCGCGTGCGCTCGATGCTCATCACGTCTTTCGGCTCTTCGACCACGCAGATCACGCTGTGGTCGCGACGCGGATCGGCGCAGACCGGGCATGGGCTGGTTTCGCACACGTTGCCGCAAATGTCACAGAATCGTATTTTCTCTTTTGACTTCGGCGATGGCGTCGATCAGCCCCTGTGATTCCTCGTCGGATGCGTTGAGCAGGTAGAAGGCGATGCGTTGCGCGCCTTTCGGCCCGATGCCGGGCAGGTGCGCGAACGCGTCGATCAGTCGTTGGATGGCGCCGTCATAGGCCAGTGCCATGGTTCACCTCTCCTTGGTTTCCATAAGATTCGCGATTATGCAGTGCTTACGATTGCGTTGATTCGTCGATTTTGCTCGGTTTCGCATTTTTGCTTGCGACTGCACCGCCATCAGTCGTCGAGATTCTTCTTCTGCTGCATGTTGCGCGGGTTTTTGCATCGTCCGGCCCGAAATCCTCGACTTTTTTCACCTCGAACAGTCGGGTCAGATCGTCCACGCTTAACGCGGTTGACGCCCCGATCGACTCGTCGCTCATGGAATATTCGTCGTCTTCCGCGGCGACCTGCGGCATTGGCTGCGCCGGCGCGGAGAACTGCTGGCTCCACGGATCGGCATTCGGCTGGCCTTGCTGCGGTGCCGCGTCCTGCCGCGGTGCGCGATGCTGGTGATTGGCGTGCTTCGGAGCCGCCTCAGGTTCCGTTGGAGCAGGCATGGGATCCACCGGTCCTGCCTGAATCGGCATGGGGTTACCCCAAGGATCGTCGTCCACCGGCGCTTGCTGCGGTACAGGCATCGGTGCCGCCCAAGGATCAACGTTATCGCTGACATCGGGAACAGCCACATGTTTCGCATGTTGTTCCGGCGCTTTCACATCGTTGACGCCGCTTGCGACCATCGATTGCGGTTGCATCGGCTGTGCAGATGCAACCCAAGGTCATCATCCGGAACAGGCCGTTCCGATGATGGACTTCCTGCGTCGGGGCCGCCCATGGATCGACTTCCTCGGCTCCACCGGCAGCAGCTCGATGGCCCTCCTCATCGCCGGAATCTCCGGCATTGCCACCGTCTTCGGCGCTCTTCGCGCTTGTGCCGGCCGGCTCCTTGCCGGAGGATTCGAGACCTGCAGCAGTACCAAGATTGGCCGTCAGCAGCGTGGCCGCTTTAAGCTGTTCCTGCACGAGTTGCGCATTGATCTTGCTCTGCTCTTCCGGGCTGAGTTTGCTCCACGGCACCGATTCGGACCCGTCCGCCAGCTTTTTGGCAGGCGCGAGCGTGACGCTCGGTCCGAACGCCTTATGCACTTCGGCGCGGACGATTTTCACCACTTCGGTATTGCCGTCCACCGATTCCTTTGCCACCGCTTTGGCAAACGCGTATTTGCTGAGCGCCTTGTCGAATTTGATCCACAGACGGTCGCCGCTCAGTAGCACGCGAGGCACTTTTTTTTCACGGCTTACGTAACGTTGCACGTCTTCCGGAAGGGCTGCGACCAGCGCATCCCACTTCTGGTCGGGGGTGCGATCGTCATGAATGGGAGCGGGTACGGAAGTTGCGGCAGGCGCAGCGGAAGCGACGGAAGTCGTCGCATTCATCGCCTGCTGCACGTCAGCAAGCACGGAAGCCACGCCGGATGCGACGGCATCGGCAGGATTCGTCGGCGCCACGGACGGCTGCACAGGCGCGGAAGGGGTATCGATCACAGGCGCAGAATCCTGCGCCCGCACATTTCCTGCGGCATGTCGTGCCGCACGGCGACGGGAGCCGGCCATGGATCCACGCGACGATTCGGCAGCCGCGGAAGTTCCGGCATCGCCGGCAAAATCAGGTACACCGGAAGATGACGCAACGACAGTCATCCCTTCCTCACGCCCGGCCAACAAGCGCGCGGCAAGCAATTCCAATCGCATGCGCGGCGAAATCGCACCGGTCATATTGGCAAGCGTCGCATTGATCGTGTCAGCCATCTGCGTCAGCGCAGACAATCCCAAAGCGGAAGCCTGACGACGCAAATCATCCATGTTCTCGGCGGCCGCATCGTCGGAAAGCACGCTTTCCGCACGCTCTCCACCCAACGTGAGCACCAGCAAATCGCGTACGCGGGCAAGCAAATCCTCAACAAATCGACGGGGATCGAAACCACCGACCACGACCTTCTGAATCACGCCATACAGTGCTTCGCCATTTTTGTCGGCAACGGCGTCGACGGCCTCGCCGATCAGAGCGTCAGGCGTGAAGCCAAGCAACGCAACCGCGGAGTCGTATGCGATGCTGCCATCGACCGCACCGACCATGAGCTGGTCAAGCACGGAAAGGGTGTCTCGCACGGAACCGCCGCCGGCACGCATGGCAAGGCGCAGCACGCCCGGCTCGGCTTCGATATGCTCGTCTTCGCAGATCTGCTCGAGGTACGGGCCCATAACCTCCTGCGGCACCAGACGGAACGGGTAATGGTGGGTGCGCGAACGGATGGTGCCGATCACCTTGTCTGGCTCGGTGGTGGCGAAGATGAACATCACATGCTCCGGCGGCTCCTCCACGATTTTCAGCAGCGCGTTGAAGCCTTGCGGCGTGACCATGTGGGCTTCGTCGAGAATGAAATCTTGTAGCGGTCGCGGGCGGGGCGAATCCGGCACGTTCACGCAGTTCACGGGCATCGTCCACACCGTTGTGCGAAGCGGCGTCGATTTCCACCACGTCGATGGAACCGGGGCCGCCTGTGGCGAGGTCCTTGCAGCTTTCGCATTCGCCGCACGGGTGCGAGGTCGGGCCTTTCGCGCAGTTGACGCAACGCGCGAGAATGCGTGCGGAACTGGTTTTGCCGCAGCCGCGCGGACCGGGAAAACAGGTAAGCGTGCGTAAGTTTGTTCTCATCAAGCGCTCGCATCAGCGGAATCGTGACCTGATCCTGCCCGATCACGCCGTCGAACGTGTCGGGACGATACCTTCTATAGAGTGCCAGTGCCATCGCAATTCCTTCCGCTGTGGTGTCACTAGGCTACCGATTAATTACGACACGTTTTTTCTCAAAGACCGGCCGCACAGCCTGCCCGTAACGGTGAAGCGCGTGTCCCCAAAGACAAGCGCCGCGGCAACGTTTAAGCTGGGAGTGACGACAGCGACACTACGAAATTGACATTGTGTCAATTTACTGTTTAGACTGAGGGCAGCCAAGAAATTGACAGAGTGTCAACGTGTCGCGCAGGTGAGAGACGCCACTCGAACGAAGGAGAGAAAGCCATGGACGGACAGCACAACGCCTCCGCAACAACAGTCGGAGACGCACGCCGCGCGCAAATCGTGCATGCAGCCCGCGCAATCTGCCTGGAAAAGGGCTTTTCGAAAATCACGATCAGCGATATCGCAGGTCGCGTAGGCATGACCAGATCTCTCTTCTACCACTATTTCCAAGACAAAGACCAAGTTGCGGACGCCGTGCTCGACGACGTCATCGACGAAGTCATCTCGCAATTGGAGGAGTGGAACGCCAATCGAGAAGTCGGCAACATCTCGAAAGCGCTCGATGACGTGGTGCGACTGACCCGTTCCCTCATCGCCGATGAGGGCCCGTTCAGCCAACGCATGATCGAAGACGGCAACGCGGGACTGTACATCAAATTCATCGACCGCGTGGCCGATCGCATTGCGGAATACATCTGCAATTCGACAGTGCGCGATTTCGAGAAATTGCATGGCATGCCCATCACCAACGAGCATGAGACGTTCTATACGCTCATCGTTGGCCTGATTTCGCTGATCAGACTGCATCCCGACATTGAAGACACCGTCATCAGACAGGTCGCGGCACAGACGCTGCATCTGAACGAATACATGTAAACGCAGCTCACCCCGCGCGCATACGTGTTGAGAGAAGGAAGAGCGATGTTGTTCCAAGTCTATGGCGACACCGCCATATACCAGTGGATCGGATGGATCCTCGTATTCTGCTGCCTGATCGGCGCCAATGAGCTGGCCCGTCGCACCAAGACCGGTGGCGTGATCGCGTTCCTGATCGTGCCGGCCATTCTGACCATCTACTTCATCACCATTTACGTGGCCGCCGCGATGGGTGCCGAATGGGCGCTCAGCAATCCGACCTACGTGCATATGACCAGCTGGTTCCACTATGCCAAGCTATATGCGGCCACCGCAGGCTGCATCGGCTTCATGGCACTCAAATACAAGTGGGGCAAGATCGGCAAATCCGAATGGTTCAAGTGCTTCCCGTTCGTGATCGTGGCCATCAACATTCTTATCGCCGTGGCCTCCGACTTCGAATCGGCCATTCGCGCTTGGGGCACCACATGGGTTTCCACCGAAGGCGTGACGCTGTATGGCGGCTGGCACAATGTGTTCAACGGCGTTGCCGGCCTGATCAACATCGCCTGCATGACCGGCTGGTTCGGCATTTACGTGTCAAAGAAGAAGCAGGACATGCTGTGGCCTGACATGACTTGGGTATTCATCGTCGCATACGATATTTGGAACTTCTGCTACACCTACAACTGCCTGCCGACCCACTCCTGGTATTGCGGCCTCGCGCTGCTGCTCGCCCCGACCATGGCGAACTTCTTCTGGAACAAGGGCGGCTGGATTCAGAACCGCGCCAACACGCTCGCCATCTGGTGCATGTTCGCGCAGGTGTTCCCCATGTTCCAGGATGAGTCCAAGTTCGCCGTGCAGTCGGTGAACAATCCGAACGTGAACCTGACCGTGTCGATCATCGCGCTCGTGGCCAACGTGCTCGCACTCGGCTACATCATGTACCGCGCGAAGAAGCAGCACGTCAACCCGTGGCTGCAGGAAGTCTTCAAGGGCACCCGCGACTACGAGCAGGCCATCGCCCGCCAGGAAGTCGCCGCCTGACCGCAATCCGTGTTCGATAGTTACGGCGTTCGCTAGTTACAGAAAATCCGGTATTCGTAAGATAAAGATCTTGCGGGTACTGGATTTTTCGTTATTATCGCGAAATTATTTGCGATTGCTTACGATTGCCGATCACGCAATCAGTTGCATACGTGCCATCTTCGATATGCAATGTTGCGGTTTGACCGGCATGTGCACGCACTACCGCGAGCGCTTCGCGTAGTAGGTGTCGGTTTTGCCGGTGACAGGATCACGGTGATCACGCTTGATGGCTTCCAGCACTTTTTCTTCGGTGTTGGCAGCTTGGCTTTCCGCCACGGCCGGCGGCACCAGCACACGCAACGCACGGTCTTGAACTACGACCTTGACAGGCAGGCGACCAACATATTCACCGTCCGCCATCAAGACCGGCGGCTCATCACCCTCTTGCGCGCGGGTGATTTCGATATCGCGCACACGCTTCCACCCAAACACCTTGCACCCGAGGATCTTGCCGCTATACGCGTGAGACACCGCATCCACGCATTCGGCGACATTGGGCACGTGGTCGAGCCATACCAGGTCAAGCAGCCCATCCGAGAATCGTGAATATGGCGAAATCTCAATGCCACCGCCAATATGCCGTGAATTGGCCACCGTAAGCAACGGTGAAATAATGTCTCTTTCTTCCACCGTTCCATCGGCCAACGTGGCTTTGATGTGGTATCCGTACCGCTTCATATGCGTCAATTCCACAATCGCTGCCACGAAATAGCGCACCGAACCGTTGGGCAAGCGGGAATGGTTGGCACGGTCGTTGATACTCGCATCCAAACCACACGACAGCATGCCCGCGTAGAAGCGGTTGACCGCCGGGCGCAATGGCACGTCCGAATCGCCGACCAGATCATCGCCGGTACTGGAATCGACGGCATACCCGCCTGCAACGACGTGGCCAAACCCATATCAACGTCAATATGCGTGCCGCGCACAATCGCGCCGACGATGCCGTCGACAGCGGTTTCCACGCGATTGACCGGCAGCTCAAGACCGCGGGCGAATCATTGCCGGAACCCGTCGCCACAATACCCAACGGTTTACCGGAACAGCCCACGGCATTGGCTCCAAGCGCAATCATGCCGTCGCCGCCGACCGCCACCAAGTAGTCGTATTCGTTCCTGCGATTCCTGGCATTCGCCAAGGAATCGTCGAAGCTCTCGCCGGTCACGTCGATCACGTTGAAGCCATGCTTGCGCCCGGCCTCTTGCAGCAGCTCAACCACCTGCTTGCCGACCTCGGCACCCTTGCCTTTGTTTGACGTCGGATTGCCGACAACGGCAACGGTCGCATTCACACATGACGTTTCGCTCATACTTCAGTACGATAACCGCGATTCGCTCCACACGCCACATGCGAACGGCTTTCCATACAAATGGCCGTGTTTTGTGGAACGAATGTTCCTTTACGTAGAAAGATCCCTTTTTACGAAGCGCGATTTCCCGCACAATGTACCGTTCCGCACCACGCTTATTCGCAGACAATCGGCCCCGCCCGTGACTGTTTGCCGACATGCGATACGAATGGCATTTGCGTGCCGACCTGCGCTTCGACCAGCACATCCTCGCCTTCTATCGTGCAGGATCCGATCGTCGCATTATTGCCGGATATAGTGCGTTCCGCCACGGAACAAGGATCGGACGATCCCGAATACAACGCATTGGCCGCCGCTACCGACGCCAGGTCGGCCGCATTCTGCGCGCGATGCAAGCACAGCAGCAGATTGCCCGCCGACGCGGCCGCGCCCAGCATGATGGCGGCCACTGCGATCAAAGCCACACCGGATATGGTCCCCGAACCCTCATCGGACCCGCGAATCCAAGCAAACCAATGTTTCACAAGGCGTTCACATTATCCATTCCTTTCCGACCCGCATCCATCAAATGATTGCCAATAGCGTTTCACAACATGTTTCACACGTCGTATGTCGCAAGATCCAAACCTCACAGACCTCCATGCACAGGCCACAACCAACAATCCCGCATCTCACTGCGCAGAGACCAGCACGCTTCGGAGCAACGCTAGAAGTAGCGGGTCGCCTTGCCGGTAACTCGAGTGGGCAGCACACCGGTCGGATCCGGCACCACAGGGCATTGCACCTTGACGGTGACGAAGTCCGCCCCACGCTCGAACCGTACCGTCGCCGAACCTCCCGCAGCCGCCATGACCGCGGTCCTCGCCTTCGATTCGCCGCCCGTATCATCAACCGCGAAAGCCCTGGCACCGGCCGCCGCCGCATCCTGGCAATTCATAGACACCACGGACGCACGCCCCAAGCACAACACCAAAATCGCCACCGCCGCCACGCAAGGGAGCACCACCGCGAATTCCGCGGTGGCCGCTCCCTCATCGGCATCATCGGTATGGCGTTTCCACCATTGCCTCAGCATGAATCACCCGACGCTCAGCGCTTTCTTGATGATGTTGGTCAGCAGCGTTTTGATGGCATCGGATTTCATGATGCCCACCAAAACGGCGGCGAATCCGGTGGCGGCAACCAAAACCACCGCATATTCGGCAGTGGCAGCGCCTTCCTCCGGTTCGACGGCCAGCGTGCGCATACGCGCATCCAACAGGCATACCGCTTTGCCGGCCCGTTCACGCATGGCATGCAGCAGCTGCCCTGCCCTGCTCATCAGGCCTGGCGAGCCATCGACGTTGATCGGCGTTACGTTGTTCATGGCGTTCCTTTCGTTCGAACAGTCCCGGCCGGACGGCCGAGTGCACCCAGTGTTGCGCATCATCGTGCCCGTCGGAACGTTTTTTCAGGGTTGTGGTCGGAGGACGTGGGTTATCCACAACCACGGCGTGTCATCCACATTTATCCACAAAACTCCGTGAATTATCGTCTCCCGACATTCCCCGCTTTTCCGTTGTCGTTGCGCACACGCCGTCATTGCACAAACGACATGACGGACGGAATGATTCCAACCGCAACAAATGCGGGAAGAAAACACAATCCGGTCGGCAGCAACAAACGAACCGACAATTTCGCTGCAGCCTGTTCGATCTGCGAGCGCTCATCCCAATCCAATTGTTCGACGGCTGTTTCCAAACGTTCCACTGGAGAGGCGCCACTGTGCCATGAGGAGGCGAACGCATCGCGTACTACCGCAAGATCGCCATCATCTGGCCACGCATCATCCCAGGAAACACCTTTGTTCAACTGTTCTCCGGCCGACCGTAGTCCCGCGCCGAATTCTCCTGCCGCAATATCTCCCACGGCAATCAGCGCACGTGGAATGGAGGCCCCCTGCCGTATGCGACGCTGAGCATCTCTAATATCAACGGCAGAGGAAGTTCCCGCATTCGTTCGGCGGGCGCAAGGTCGGAGGGCGCGCGAACCGGCCTCCACTGCTTCAGCCATATCGCTTCGGCCGCGCACGCCACCGCCGTCAGCATCCATAAGCCAGTCATCACATGGCTCCTTTCATATCATCCTGCCGCATCAGCGCACGTATCCAGATAAGTCCGAACGTGTAGCAACAGAGGGCAAATCCGAGGCATGCCAAGCCTTTGACCCCTGAAACAAGGAAGGCCAATGAGTGCGCACCCATGCCTTCTCCCAAGAGCACAGTGAGCAGCGGCAACGCCATCAGGAGTTTCACCGTCGCCTTGGGCATGGCGAATGCGTTGGCACGCAGATCATCCAATAATCGTTGTCGTTTCAACGATTCAGCCACCGCCTGCAGGCATCGGCCGGTTTCGCATCCGAGTGTCAGGCTCAGCTGACAGGCCGCATATAGCTCGCCGCTCAGCCGTTCGACTTGGCCGCATTGCTCTTTGGGCAGGCATCGGCTGCGGATCACCATGGTTATGCGAAGCCTGGTAAGTTCGGGTGTGGCGAACGGCGTTCCACCCAATCTTCGAACGCCTGCACCAATGTGGCTCCGCTGCGCACGGATGCGCGGAGGGAAGCCACGCACGCCACACATCCGATGGCGGGCAATGGTTTCGCCGGCATGTTCGCCTCTTCGATTCCGTCAGACCGCCCATCGAATCCTTCATCAGGTTTTTCATCAAGGCTTTCGCCTGCGCGCCCCGCTACGTTTCCCGCCCGTTCGCCCACATCGCATACGTTTCGGCGAGGCCACAGCCATACGGCCAGTCCGCACAATACCGCGCAAATAATGCTGAGGCTTTCCATCTGCCCACCTCGATTCAACGACTCCATACGCGCACAAAATCAGGCCACTGTTGCGAAGCCCGCATTTGGTTGCCGTTCCACCCGGCCAATAGGTTTCCCCGCAGTTTTCCCTCTGCGAATTCAAGCCGTCCTATTTGCGTGATGCGCCGCCTGCCTCCCACTCGGCCCACATGCAGCACTACGTCGAACGCGTCTTGCGCGAGCGCCGCGGTGGCTTGCGGATTCAGCCCAGCGAGTAATCCCAAGGCCACCAATCGTGAGGGAACCGCCGTCACCTGATTGGCATGCAAGGTGGTCATGCCTCCGCGATGCCCGGAATTCAGCGCGCGCAGCAGATCCACGATTTCGCCGCCCCTGCATTCGCCCACCACAATGCGGTCCGGCCGCATACGCAACGTCGCGCATATCAGCTGCGACAGCCCTATGGCGCCTTTGCCTTCCATGTTGGCGTCGCGCGTCACCAGCGACACGTGGTTGGCATGGTTGAGCATGCCAAGTTCGCGCACCTCCTCCACGGTGATGACGCGCTCCCCCGGCGCGCATCGCATAAGCATTGCTTTGAGCAGCGTGGTTTTGCCCGCTCCGGTTCCGCCGGTCACGAGCACGCTGGCCCTTCGTTCCACGAATCCTTCCAGCAAGGGCATCCATCCGCTTGGAAACATGCCGTTTTCCGCCAAAGATTCCAGACTGGGCGCAACAGCGTCCGGCAATCGTATGCTGATGGCGCGCCTTGCGGAACGAGCGGTGCGATAACCGCGTGCACGCGCACGCCTTCCACCGTGGAGGCGTCGGCTATCGGGCAGGCGTCGTCGAGCCTTCTGCCAAGCTGCGAGCACAGCCTCACAGCGAAATCGCGGATGGCTTGGGGACTGCTGAATGGTACGCGCAATGTATGCGGCCGCATACCTTGGCCGCGATCCGCCCACACCGTTCCGTCGCAGGTTACCGCGATGTCGGTACGCCCGGCTCGGATGCGATATCGCTAAGTGGCCCGAGTTCCATGACTGATGCTCTTTTCTCCCAACGCTTCCTGAATGAGATCCGCCAACGTTGCGATGGCTTTCGCGTTCGTACGATTGGGTTTGCGCAGTCCAAGCCCTTCCAAGAGTTCGCTGCAAAGCTTGGCATCCGGTTTGATGACCGCGGTGATATCGCAGTCGAGGTATTCCGCCGCTTCCTCGATTGCCGTCGTGCCATGGTCGCGTACGGTTCCACGCGGTTGCACGCCTACGAGAAACTCCCGTTCCTGTGTTGCGGCATCGTGTTCTCCGATCGAACCGTAATGCGCCCGCAGATTCGCTTTGGCCCGCGCAAGACCAAGTACCGTCAGTTCGACCACGGTAATGCGGATGGCCTTGCGCAGTTCCGTCAAATCCTGCAGTCCGTTCCATTGCCCCATATCGACGACGACCACGCTTCGCACCTGCGATAGCGCATGAATGCACGCTTGCACTTCCCACGATTGCGGATTTCGGTTTTCCAAGGATCGCATGCCAGCAATGGCACACCATCCCAGATTGGCAGCTCCCGCAGTAGCGCTTTGCCGTCGATATTGCCAAGCGGAGCGCTGATTTCCCCGAAGCGTGAGCCGTCCTCGTTTTCCACGCCAAGAAGCACATCCAGCCCACCTCCTTGCAGATCGGCGTCGACGAGCACACATTTGAGGCCGCGTTCGCTCAGCTCGCGGGCCAGTAAGGCGGCCAGAGTGCTCGTGCCCACTCCTGCCACCACGGAGTCGATAACCACCACATTGCCCATATCGCAGGGTTCCTCCACCGATGCGCGACCGCATTGCGCAACCATGCCATACGTTCCAGGCACAGCGCCAACCAGTTGCGTTCCACCGCGATTCGATCCCGGCGGCGTATAGAACCGTTGCGCAGAGACGGTTCTGCGTTGTGTCGGCGGTGACGCTTGCGGCGCGATCGCGCCGGCGACCGGCAACAGCCCGCCCGACGGCAGCGGCACCGGAGGAACATTCGAAAAAAGACGTTGCATTACTCATACCGTCGATTGAAAAGCTTCAGCGAGCACCATTGCAAGCTGAACCGGCCCTGTGGTCGGAGGACGCGAGTTATCCACAACCCCGGCGTGTTATGCACCGTTATCCACACAACGACGGTAATCGGCGTCCGTCGTTTTTTCCCGAAAAACTCCCTGAGAACAGGCAAACAAAAAGGAAGACCCGCCGGAGCGGGCCTTCCTTGCAAGAACCTTAAGGGCAGAATCTCTGCACAACAACATCGTCGTAACGGTAAGTCTATCCAATGCCCGTTCAACGTAACGACCTATCTTGGCCATACACTCTTTGTGGGCTCTGCTCTTTAAGTTGTTCTTGTACTTCGTAATTATGCTCAGCAATCCGGCAATCGCAAACCGAAACCGGCTGATGTTCCGTATTTGTCGCAACTGTTGCTTTACGATCGCAAGAATCATAAAAAATGCTCCATCGTGTGCGAAACGCAAGGCGTGTTTGTTCGTTTGCGTGCGTTTGCGACAAAAACACGGCTGTCGACACCCTAATTTGCACAATGAGCGAACGAAATGTTAACTCCAGCTAAATTTTTGCCGGCTTTTTACAGCATTTCCAGCTACTTAAGGATAAAGTAGGAAAGTATGGCACAGATTTTTGACGCACCCTCGAAGCGATCTTGCGCAGCCAGATAGCTGAGCATATCGCCGAGACCGATAAAAACGACAAGCGTGAGCTTCAGGCCGGCGAAGAGCCGTTGCCGAACGACCGCTTCTTCGACCGCGAGTTGAGCTGGCTGAAGTTCAACAAGCGAGTCCTCGAACTTGCCCAAGACGAAGATCTGCCGATCATCGAACGCGCAAGCTTCGCCGCGATCTTCGCGAACAACCTCGACGAGTTCTTCATGGTTCGCGTCGCAGGTCTGAAGCGCCGCATCGACACCGGCATCGCCGTGACGGCCGCCTCCGGATTGAGCCCAAGGCAGCAGCTGCGCGCCATCAGCGAGCAGGCGCACCGCCTGCAGGACGAGCACGCGCACTACATGATCGATCACATTCTTCCCGACCTGGCGAAGGAACAGATCGTGCTGCTGAGCTGGGACAAGCTCACCGCCGCCGAACAGGAGCGCCTGTCTCGCTACTACCGTCAGCAGGTGTTCCCTGTTCTGACGCCGCTCGCCGTGGATCCGGCCCACCCGTTCCCGTACATTTCCGGCGGTTCCATCAACCTCGCCGTGCTGGTGGAGAACCCGGCTTCCGGCAAGTCCCACTTCGCTCGCGTGAAGATTCCTGGAAACCTGAACCGTCTCGTGCCCGTCGACGACATGACCGACGACGATGCCACCAACGTGCGCTACGGCTTCATCACCATGGAGAACCTGATCATCGCGCACCTGGAATCCCTGTTCCCGGGCATGATCATCAAGGAAGCGCGATCCTTCCGCGTTACCCGTAACGAGGATATCGACGTGGAAGAGGATGATGCAGAGAACCTGCTCAACGCCATGGAGAAGGAGCTGCTGCGCCGTCGTTTCGGACCGCCGATCCGTCTTGAGATTTCCGACGAGACCAGCCCGTTCCTGTCCCAGCTGCTCGCCGATCAGCTGCGCGTCAGTGCCGATGAGGTGTACCGCCTGCCGGCACCGCTCGATGCGACCGTGCTCTTCGAACTTGGCGGCATCGACCGTCCGGACTTGAAGTACCGTTCGTTCGTGCCGACCACCAATCGTCAGATTGCCGAGGTGGAGTCGTCCCGCGCGCAAGACATTTTTGCAGCGATTCGCGAACGCGATATCCTCCTGCATCACCCGTACGATTCGTTCTCTACCTCCGTTCAGGCGTTCCTAGCGCAGGCTGCGGCGGATCCGAAGGTGCTCGCCATCAAGCAGACGTTGTACCGTACGTCCAGCAACTCCCCGATCATCGACGCGCTCATCGACGCGGCGCATGCGGGCAAGCAGGTGCTGGCACTGGTCGAAATCAAGGCACGCTTCGACGAAGACGCCAACATCGCATGGGCACGCAAGCTGGAACGCGCCGGCGTGCACGTGGTGTACGGCATCGTGGGCCTGAAGACCCACTGCAAGCTGAGCCTTGTGGTGCGTCAGGAAGCCGACGGCCTGCGCCGCTACTGCCATGTGGGCACCGGTAACTACAATCCGAAGACCGCCCGCATCTACACCGATCTCGGCCTGCTGACCTGCGATCCGGTGGTCGGCCAGGATATGACCCGCCTGTTCAACCAGCTGTCCGGTTATGCGCCGAAGTCGAGCTTCCACCGTCTGCTGGTAGCGCCGCGTACCGTACGTTCCGGTCTGATTCAGCGCATCCGCCGCGAAGAGGATGCGGCACGCGCAGGCAAGGAAGCATGGATTAAGATCAAGGTCAACTCCATCGTGGACGAGAAGACCATCGACGCGCTATACCGTGCAAGCCAGGCCGGCGTGAAGATCGACATCGTGGAACGCGGCATCTGCGCGCTCAAGCCGGGTGTTCCAGGACTTTCCGAGAACATTCGCGTGCGTTCCATTCTGGGTCGTTTCCTCGAGCACAGCCGTATCTACGCATTCGCGAACTCCGATGGCCCGCAGATCGGTGAAGGTCCGGCCGCAGGTCCGGAAGTGTGGATCGGTTCCGCCGATCTGATGCACCGCAATCTCGACCGTCGAGTCGAAGCGCTGGTACGCATCACCGCTCCGGAGCAGATCGACGAGCTGATCAAGTACGTGGATCTGCAAATGGCCGATTCCACCACCTCGTGGCATATGGCAGCCGACGGAACCTACGTGCGTCATGCGAAGGATGAGGAGGGTCGCCCGCTGGTCGATTCCCAGGAATATCTCATCAAGAAGCATACGCGCCGACCGGCAAGGCACTAAACCGTAGGAAATGGCCGATTCTGCTGTTGCAGAATCGGCCATTTCCTATGTTGCGGCATACGCGATCACCATCGTGGGAAAACGCAGGAAAACTCGGATGGCACGATTGCCGTCGCGCAATCATGGGGAAACCCGTGCCCAACCACTTACAATGAAAGATATGAGCGAGAGCATGAGACGTGTCGTAGAAGCCGCCGGGGGGTATTGTATGGCGGTGGAAAACCGGTAGCGAAATCGCGGAAAATCCAGCAATCGCAGCGCAGAAAACTCCAAAGGAACAACTCAACAGCATTGAAGTGTGCATCGTGCATCGACCAAAGTACGATGACTGGAGCTGGCCGAAAGGCAAACTCGAGCAGGGCGAATCGCATCGTCATGCTGCAGTGCGAGAAATCGGCGAGGAGACAGGCGTTTCCATCGCACTCGGCCCGTATCTGTGCGAAGTCGAATATCCACTGTCCGAAGAAGGCAAGAAAACCCGGCATTCACACGATCGCGCCGTCGACACCAAGCACACGTTGTATTGGATGGCGCAACCGATTTCCGGAGATGATGCGGAACATCTGCTTGACGCATTCGGCCCCGTGCATCGCGCGGATGTAGGCGAAATCAACGATATCGTGTGGGTTTCCGTACGTGAAGCACGTAAAATCCTCACGCATTCCACCGATAAAGACACCCTCGCCATTTTTGTGGACCGCGTACAGGAGGGTGCCGCGACCGCGCAGAATCTGATGATCGTGCGTCATGCCAAGCCGAATCGCGCAAATCCTGGAAAGGCACCGACGCGAACCGGCCGATCACTCCGAAAGGCGCGGCCGCGGCATTCGCACTCAACCGCGAACTCGCCTGCTACAACCCAACCCGCCTCGCAACCTCACCATGCTGCGCTGCCAGGAAACACTGCAGGTGCTTAGCTGGCAGACCGAACGCCCGATGGAACACATCGACGCGCTCACGGAAGACGCCTTCGCCGAGCACCCGACCATCGCATGGCTGGCGTTCCTCAAGCAGATCCAGCTCACGCTCGAGACCCGCGAAACCACGGCGATCTGCATGCACCGACCGGTTATCGGAGGCATGTTCGATCACTTGCGCGGACTATGCGCCCGCAAAGCGCTCTCCAAGCAGCTCATCGCCAAAACGCCGTTCATGCCTACCGGCACCGCCGTAGCGCTGTTTATAATCGATACGCCGCAAGGTCCCAGCATTATCGATATTCAAAAGGTTTCGCCCATTGTCTACTAGCATGCATTACGGTTCCGGATCGGTTGTACCAAGCCGTTCCGCCGGTTTCACCAACACCGGATCGCCGCGTCCGGCCCGCCCGGGGCAACTCGACCAGATGATGGCCGACAATATCGCGGGAGGTGCCGATCCGGCGCAAATCAACGAGATGAGCCACGCTTCGGCGGCCGCACTGTTGGACCGCGTGCATCATACGCAGGATGCCGAACTGGTGGAGCGCGTGCTCACGCTGGTGGACCGCGAGGGCGTTGACGTGATCGCCGAACTGTGGAGCAGCGCCGAGCCGGATTCGCTGCCGGGCATTCTGTGGCGGCTGTATCTGCTGCGCACGTGGATGCGGAAGAATCGCGAGTCGATCGCGCGGTTGTGGCGCGCTGGAGAGCCGGTTGCCACTACCGCCTCGGCGATTGCCGGCGTCGATCAGCGCCCACGGAAGATGACATTGCGCATATTGCCGATTCGATTCTCGCAGGCGCGTTCACCGGCGATTTTGCGGTTGCGCTGGAACGTGCGGCCGCGTTCACCGACGTGGTTGCGTTGGGATTGCGCATCGAGGCACGCAATATGATCGCACGATTGAAAGCTGCGGAAGGTTCCGATAGCAGCGATTCCGGCATTTCCGCCATGGAAAGCAGGTACGTACGAAATCGTCCCGTTTGATGCACACGGCCGGCAATCTGTTTGTCACCGCCAAGGATTTTCGCCATGGGGCGAATCTGTGGCGTCGCGGAAAACTGGAGTAACGCGCGTTCCGTACCCGTCCCCTGCACCTGCCTCTGCACCCACCTCTGTACCGCTACCGGAAGTGTTTTACGGCGCTCGCACCATCAATTCGCGACACGACGTAACGTACGGTCTGCAGCATCTGTAGAATAGGAATCCGCGTCGGGCCATGCATAGCCCCGGGCTCCATTTTTGCCGCTGCGAGCGGCCTTTGCGCCGACAGGCGCTTTCGTGGTTCGGCGCTTTCCCTCTTCTTAAGTTTCGTTGCTTTTTTATACGATTTTCAGTTTCTTTCTTGGCTCCTTTCCCAGTTCCCGCGCTTTTCCTCGCGATTATGGACTACGCTTAGAAGACATGGATATTCATGTTTTGAACCACCCGCTGGTGGACCACAAGCTCACCGTTCTTCGCGACAAGAACACCCCGTCCTCCACGTTCCGCGAGCTCGTTTCCGAACTCGTGATGCTTGAGGCCTACGAGGCCACCCGCGACGTCGAAGTCGTGGACAAGCCGATCGAGACCCCCGTCGCTCCGATGGTAGGCAAGCACATCGCTTCCCCGGCGCGATCATTGTGCCTGTGCTGCGCGCTGGCCTGGGCATGCTTGACGGCATGACCAAGATGATCCCGTCCGCTGAGGTCGGCTTCCTTGGCATGAAGCGCGACGAGGAGAACCCAACCCAGCAGATCACGTACGCGAACCGTCTGCCCGACGATCTGAGCGGCCGTCAGTGCTTCCTGATCGACCCGATGCTCGCCACTGGCGGCACGCTGGTCGCAGCAACACATTACCTGGCCGAGCGCGGCGCAAAGGATGTTACCGCCGTGTGCATTCTGGGCGCTCCGGAAGGCTGAAGTTCGTTGAGGAGAACCTCGACCCATCCATTAAGTTCAAGCTGGTGCTGTGCGCCGTCGACGAGAAGCTCAACGACAAGTGCTACATCGTGCCAGGCTTGGGCGATGCCGGCGACCGTCTATATGGCGTGATCGACTGACCGCATCAGAGCTCAACCGAATCAACCCAATCAGTCAATCAAGTAAATCGAATAAAAACGGCCTGCCACAACGCAAATCATGCGGCGGCAGGCCCGAAATCATATGTAAAACCTCTACTGCTCGTCGGGGACGAACGCCTCGAAAATATGATGGTCGAACCAGTCATCGCACTGTGCGAGCTCGTCGCGGCTGCGCACCGTCCACGACACGGGAACGGCACCCATGAAACGAGCCAACCGTACCTGCGGACTGTTGCCGCCATGCCAATCGTAGGCGACGAAAATCAGGGCGGGAAATCCAGTCGAAAATCAGCGCACCGGCGCATATTCCTTGGCGAGCGAGGCCGGGATCAGACGGCTTCTCCTCCCCTTGCGGCCACCAGGAAAGCTGGCCACGGCACACTTCCGGACGGTTCTCCTTATACCAGTTGACGGCTGCCGGATTGAACGATTCGATCACATACGCGCCGGAATAGGCCTGCAGCAGCGCGTCGCCCTTTTCCATGAGCTCGACATCGCGCGAACCCCACTTGGAATTGTCGTCGAACTTGTATTCGACGATCAGCGGCACACGACCCGCCACTACCTTGAGCACGTCGGCGAACAGTGGCACATGCTGGAAATACCCTTCCGGAGCGCTGTCAGGTGTGGTGACCAGCGGCGGATTTCAAGCGAACCCGGCAACGGCGCTGCCACAGCGGCACCGGGGGCGTCGGTCGGGAACAGCGGGATGCGGGTCAGCTCATCGTACGTGAGATCGGCGATACGGCGTGGATCTCCGGCGACGCGCATCAGATCGCCGTCATGCACCACCACGATTTCGCCGTCGGCGGTCATCTGCAGGTCAAGCTCGATGCCATAGCCGGCTTCGCAAGCCGCTGCGAATGCCGCAAGCGAGTTCTCCGGAGCGATCGCACCAGTCACGCTGGGGCTGCCATAGCCGGCCTTCATGGCCATGCGACGTGCCAGCGCCACATACTCGCCGCTCTCGTTGGCATACTGCGCGGTCAGACCGGAACCCGCGTCATGCAGGCCACGATGCGCGTACCACACGTCGGGAATGGACGGCACATAGTTGCGGCGCTTGTCGGAGAAGGTACGCGGCGCGATCGCCCACACTGCGGCGCCTGCAGCGACTGCGCCGCCGAGCAGCGCCTTGTTGACGAATGATTTGGACATGGGCTTTCCTCCCTTACGCGGCCGCTCGCGCATTCTCTCGCGTTGGTTCTCACCGTTCGCGGCCATCGAATCTGTCTCTTCTGAGATTAGCCCATAAATCACAAAAACGGCGACCACCTACGCGATCCGCGATCGTATGTCGCCGTCTCAAGCCACCAACAGCCGAGCCATATCTCGACTATATATGCAGATTTTGAGTCTCGTCACGAGCATCTCGCTTATATATGGCAGACTGGAGTCAGAAACATGCGTTTTCATACCCCCTATATGGCTTTTTAGCGAAGTCTTCTGCCATATATAGGCGAGATGCTTCCTGACAGACCCGCAAATCTGCCATACATAGGCGAGTTATGAGCAAAATGGGGTCCGATGACGTCCGAGTTCACACAAACGTAGGGGTCGGACCCCAAAGGTCGGCGGCTGAATACGTCTGCTTGATCGTAGGCTTGGCCACTGAGCCGTGAAGAGGAAAGCCCAGTGGGTTTTCCTCAGGCGAAGTGAGCGGCTTGCCGCGAAGACCGCGTAACGGTACCTTGAGTGCGTCAAGCACACATATTCAGTCCAGAGACCGAGGCTGAGAACTTACCACTTTTATATTGGATTCAGTTACGCAGCTTGCCCCGCTTGGCTACGAAGATGCAGCACCCCGCCGTGGCCAGCACCGTCATGGCAATGACGATTGCCGTAGTAGCGACGCCTGTAGAGCTTAGCTTCTTCTTACGTTGAGGCTGAGATTGCTGCGATGATTGCGGTTTCGCGGAAGGCTTGGCATTATTACCGTCCTGCTTGCTGTTGTTATTGTTATCCGGAGTCGGCTTTGGAGTTGGCGTTGGTTCCGGCTCGGGCTCAGGCGTCGGATCGGGGGTCGGGTCCGGAGTCGGTTCAGGTGCAGGTGTTCCGCCTTCGTTAAGATAAGTAATGATCGGTGTCACATGAACCAGACGGCTTTGTAGGATTTCCGTTTGAAATTGCCGCAACACGGATATAATCTCCGCGTTTTCACTTCAATCTTATCAAACGCTTTCCAGTCTTTTGCCTGAACTTTACTCTGTTCAAGAATAACACTTTGCTTTCTTCATCATTTACTAACAGTTTAATGTTACTGTTCCGCCGCTGTTTCCGTTTTGTCTCAAATACGGCTCGTACATCTTTTACATGGAATGATACTATTCCGTCTTTCGGCACTCTATACGCCATAGCAGTAGAAATTCCTGATGCTCGGTGGAGCGGAAAGAAGACCGTGCGTTGCTTCTG
>ENA-OQAL01000112-OQAL01000112.1-human-gut-metagenome-genome-assembly--contig:-NODE-112-length-20131-cov-3.166717_pt1 | contig 20131 bp, 22 predicted proteins | sample MGYA00242491_ERZ504519 | MGnify/ENA primary metagenome ERZ504519 (study PRJEB26092, sample SAMD00036260) | human gut metagenome | host: Homo sapiens | study: EMG produced TPA metagenomics assembly of... | reverse complement strand
TGTGCCACTGCCTTGCAAAATCATTCCCCACAGACAGATTGCAAGACATTATTTTCATTATTTTATTCATAAAGAAGCAGTTGATAATCTCTTGCAAATATTAAAGATTTTACAAGAAAGAATGCACGTTACCCGCTTTCTTCAACACAGTATTTTCATTCTTTTATACGCCCATAAAATGTTTTTAAAGTCACTATACACTTTCTATGTTTCCCTGCGCAAAACCTTATGTTTTCCGGACGGGAAACGTATAGCTCCGCCACGAGAAACGTACGGTTTGCGTAAGGAAAACATAAAAACACTGTGCTCCATTTCCCTTTATATATAAAGGAGATACTCTTTAATGGTTAGGGCATTGATGTTCTCCGCCCTCATGATGATGATCGCAGCCTACGCCAGAATCCTGTATCTTTCCAGCCAGATAGGCCTCAGCCACCTCCATCACAGAGCCATGGCATCCTCTGATTACTTCTATGCCACAAGCTGAAAGTTTTGCCAGCGCACCTGCGCCCATATTTCCGGCCAGCATTACAGTCACCCCGTCTGCCTGCAATTTGGAAGCAATGTCCGACTTACATCCACAGCATTGTGGAGAAGGAAGCACTTGTGTGCGTACAATGCGGTTTTCTTCATCGACAGTGAAAATGGTGTAAAACTCACAATGACCGAAATGATCGTCTATCAGACCGTTTCTTGTAGGTAAAGCTATCTTTTTCATACGCGCATTATTTGATAATTTATTGGCGCAAAGGTAAAGAAAAAATACCTGTACTTACACTATCGGGCCAGAACAAATGAAGTTTTCGGGCAAAGCCCCCTAAAATCCAAGTAGTTTTATTATTTTGCAGCCGATTATACGATAAACATAATAATAAAGATATTATAACCATGGAATTAGCAAGTAAGTACAATCCCGCTGACGTGGAGGGAAAATGGTACCAGTATTGGCTGGACCACAAACTTTTCAGTTCTAAACCCGACGGACGTGAACCTTACACCGTCGTCATTCCTCCCCCTAACGTGACGGGAGTGCTCCACATGGGACACATGCTGAACAATACCATCCAGGATATTCTTGTAAGACGTGCCCGCATGATGGGAAAGAATGCGTGCTGGGTACCGGGTACAGACCATGCATCCATCGCTACTGAAGCAAAGGTGGTAAACCGTCTGGCTCAACAAGGCATCAAGAAAACAGACCTTACGCGTGAAGAGTTCTTGAAACATGCATGGGCGTGGACAGAAGAACACGGAGGCATCATTCTGAAGCAACTCCGCAAACTGGGCGCATCATGCGACTGGGACCGTACGGCTTTCACCATGGACGAAACCCGTAGCAAGAGCGTAATCAAGGTATTCGTGGACCTTTATAACAAGGGGCTGATTTACCGTGGCGTACGTATGGTAAACTGGGACCCGAAAGCACTGACTGCCCTGTCTGACGAAGAAGTAATCTACAAAGAAGAGCATAGCAAACTGTATTACCTGCGTTATTACGTAGCTGATGACGACATGAGCGGTGAAACCGGAGCTGAAGGTGAAATCGTACACCGCGACGCACAGGGTCGCCGTTATGCCGTAGTAGCTACAACTCGTCCGGAAACCATCATGGGTGATACAGCTATGTGCATCAACCCGGCAGACCCGAAGAACCAGTGGCTGAAAGGTAAGAAAGTTATCGTTCCGCTGGTAGGACGTGTGATTCCGGTTATTGAAGACAGCTATGTAGACATTGAATTCGGTACTGGTTGTTTGAAAGTTACTCCGGCACACGACGTGAACGACTACATGCTGGGAGAAAAATACAACCTTCCTTCTATTGATATTTTCAATGACAACGGTACACTGAGTGAAGCTGCAGGACTGTATGTAGGTATGGATCGTTTCGACGTACGTGCGCAGATTGAAAAAGACCTGGATGCAGCAGGATTGCTGGAAAAGGTAGAAGCTTATACAAATAAGGTAGGTTTCTCTGAACGTACCAACGTAGCCATCGAACCGAAACTGTCTATGCAGTGGTTCCTCAAGATGCAGCATTTCGCTGATATGGCATTGCCGCCGGTAATGAACGACGAGTTGAAGTTCTACCCTGCCAAATATAAGAATACATACCGCAACTGGCTGGAAAACATTAAAGACTGGTGTATCAGCCGTCAGCTGTGGTGGGGACACCGTATTCCGGCTTACTACTTGCCGAAAGGTGGTTTCGTAGTAGCTGAAACTCCGGAACAGGCATTGGAACTGGCTAAGGAAAAAACCGGAGATGCAAACCTGAAGATGGAAGATTTGCGTCAGGAGGATGACTGTCTCGACACCTGGTTCTCTTCATGGTTGTGGCCGATTTCATTGTTCGACGGTATCAATAACCCGAGCAACGAAGAAATCAAGTACTACTACCCGACTGCCGACCTGGTAACCGGACCGGACATCATTTTCTTCTGGGTAGCACGTATGATTATGGCTGGCTACGAATACATGGGCGACATGCCGTTCCGCAACGTATACTTCACCGGTATCGTACGCGACAAGATTGGCCGTAAGATGTCAAAATCACTCGGTAACTCACCCGACCCGCTGGAACTGATTGAACAGTTCGGTGCCGACGGAGTGCGTATGGGTATGATGCTGGCTGCTCCTGCCGGAAACGATATTCTCTTCGATGAAGCACTTTGCGAACAAGGACGTAACTTCAACAACAAGATATGGAATGCCTTCCGTCTGGTAAAAGGCTGGCAGGTAGCCGACATCAAACAGCCGGAATACGCCAAACTGGCCACTGAATGGTTTGACTCTATGCTGGCTAAGACCGCAGAAGAAGTAAACGACCTCTTCGGTAAATACCGTCTGAGCGAAGCATTGATGGCTGTGTATAAGTTGTTCTGGGATGAATTCTCAAGCTGGTACCTGGAAATGGTGAAACCTGCATACGGACAGCCTATCGACAAGGTAACCTACGAAAAGACATTAGCATTCTTTGAAACCTTGCTGAAACTGCTCCATCCGTTCATGCCGTTCATCACAGAAGAGTTGTGGCAGCACATTTACGACCGTCAGCCGGGCGAAAGCATCATGACACAGACACTCGTAAAAGACATGCCTTACAACGAAACACTGATTGCACAGTTTGAAGCTGTGAAAGAAGTAATCAGTGGCATCCGTACCATCCGCCTGCAGAAGAACATTGCACAGAAAGAAGCTTTGGCACTTGAAGTAACTGGAGAAAATCCGGTAGCCGGCTTTGGTTCTGTAATTGCCAAACTCTGCAACTTGTCAGAAATCAAGCAGGTAGAAACCAAGTCGGAAGGAGCTGCTGCCTTCATGGTGGGTACTACAGAATATGCCGTACCATTGGGTAACCTGATTAACGTAGAAGAAGAGCTGAAGAAACTGGAAGCTGACCTGAAATATCAGGAAGGATTCTTGCAAAGCGTAATGAAAAAGCTGAGCAACGAAAAGTTTGTCAGCAAGGCTCCGGCCAATGTCATTGAAATGGAACGCAAGAAACAGGCTGATGCCGAAACAAAAATTGCGGCATTGAAAGAAAGCATTGCGGCATTGAAGCGTTAAGTTTTTAGCCGAGAAATATTTATTCACAAGGGCTGTCACATGACACTGTGGCAGCCCTTATTTTATACCAAAGAAGACAAATTGTCAGATACTACTGACAAGGGGACAAGGCCTATTGTCAGCTTATCCTCATACATTGATTTATGTCAATAAAAAGAGGAAAAATAAAATTATATGCTTTAAAACATGTTTTTCAAAAAAAGGCATTACCTTTGCAGTGTAATAAAACGAAACGAAGGAACCTGAAAGGGTTCTGGAGGAAAGGATAAAAAGATTAAGGATAACAACAATAGGTAACAAAGATTTGAAAGGTCCTCTGCGAAGAGCACCTCGAAAAACAATAAACTAAACTAGAGATTAAGATACAATAGGTACTAACAAAAAGCAAATGAAAGGATAACAGTTATGAAAAAGGTAACAAAGATTTTCAAGAAGATTGCAAATGCAGATCCTATGATCTGGGGGTACGTCATGTTGAGTGAAAACGCTCACACGAAGTAACCCGCTGCCGATGACCGGCGGATTTATTATGATTCGAAAACAAACAATTGACAATAGAAAGTCCGGAAATCTATTTTCTGACAACATGCAGAAGATGAGATTTCCGTACTTTTTATTTTTGACGATATAATCTCTATCGAATCGGCTGCAACTTGATAATTTCTCCTAACTCAGGAATAATGACCGGCATACCGCGCTTCTTGGCTTCTGCCGCAAACACATGAGGAGGATCGAACAAGGGTTCATCTGAAAGGTCAAAAGTGCCATAATGCATCGGAATTGTAACCTTTGCATGCAAATCGGCCGAAGCAGTTAATGCATCATATGGAGATATATGATTCGGCTTCATAAACCAGCGAGGTTTGTAAGCTCCGATTCCTACCATGCAATAATCTATGTGAAAGAAAAATCCGGCTATTTCTTCAAAATGCCGGGCATATCCGGTATCTCCACTATTGTAAATGGTAATCCCATCTCCCTGAATCATAAAGGAACCCCACAAGCGCTCTCCTCCATCGCTCACACCACGCTTGCTCCAGTGCTGTGCAGGTAAAAAGTCAAGCGGAAAATCACCGTCGACATACTGTTCATACCATGCGGCCTCTATCACTTTCAGATTAGGAAACCAGCTTTTAATCAAAGCCCCCGTGTTCAAACCACAAAAAAAGTTTAAGTTGAGGATTGTCTGCTACCAGACGTGCCACACTCGGTTTATCCAGATGGTCAAAATGATCATGACTAATAAGCAGATAATCTATCTGACGAAAGATAGACGGATCGGCAGGAAATTGACTTCGGCGTTTGACAAACGGAATGCTTCCATATACAGGATCAATCATCAAACGCTTTCCACCCAGTTGAAGAAAAAAGAGTTATGCCCCAGCCAAATCAATGAATTACCCACCACTTTCTCCAAGGAAGTGAGATAATGTACTTTGGGATTCCACTTGATTGTACGCTTTTCTTTCCGCTGAGGATTAGGAGAGAAACGCCATTTCAGGACACTCCCTACACCTGGCTTCCAACGATGCTGACGGTTAAAAAACTTACCATTCACCGTCGGATTCCCTCTCCAATGAGGATGTATGCTTCGCAACCCCTCATTGCGGCGGAATGTGATTCGCTCTCCCATTCTATCGGAATTTAACGTTCCAGCAAATCCTTCAAAAAGGCATCCAGTTCTTCATCCAGCCCTTTTAGCAGCTCATCATTCAGTAGCAAGGTATCATCTTCGTCCACAAGAAGCAATTCGGCTACCGTTTCTTTGTCTTCGTCTACCAGTACAAAAGAGTAAGGCTTCATCAGACAAAGCTTCTCCAGTTTTCCGCTCTCTTTCAGCGCCTCAACCTCAGCACGAAGAATCGGTTCTACTACAGTATAGAAGTCATCACTCTCATATTCTACCCACTCATTGATAATCGTACGCGACAATTCCTGATCGTCATCGTCGAAAATAATCAGCTCACCACTTTCTGAGTTGGGTTGCAAATGAATATCTGTAACGACCGTTTCATCTCCTTCTGATGTATACCGGCAAAGGGCTGTTTTCAGAGCCGAGACTATTGAAGCACGTGATTGTTCACTCATTTTCATAGGCTATATTCTTTTTATGTACTCAAATGTACAAAAAAATGAATCGAACAAGATATTATTAATTGAATTTGTTGCCAAAACGCGCCATTTGGAGGTTCAGCAACTGAAAATCCTTAGCCCGCTCCTGTAAATTGTAGAATAAAAGAGAGCAGCACGTTCTTCTTCCGAACCTTTAGCAGCACAGCTTTTTGACTTCTCAATCCAGTCAACAGCTTCGCTCATCATTCCCTGTACCTCACAAGCCAAAGCCATATTGAAGGCGGCACGCGATTTTAACTTTCCCTTCTTCAATGAGTCGTATAAGTTCTTCCACAAGCGACCGGCTTCCTGCCAGTCTCCTTCACGCAACGAAACAGCCGCATCACGCATATCCGGATTTCCTCCATCAAAATAAATGCGATCCACACTCTTCCAATGAGGCACCAGTTGATTTACGAGTGTAAAACCTGTGTGCTGAGAGGCTTCGTTCACCACGTCATGATCAGACAATGTGGGATTCAAATCCCACAACAAGCTATCTACCTTGCTGATAGTCACGACTGGCATTACCCGAGAAGGAATATATGCACGCAGCACAGGACGCATTTTCAAATCAAAAGCAGCAAAAGGAACCATCAAGCCCGGATAATAAATCTCTTTCTTACCAGTCAGCAATTGGATTCTGTCTACGGAAAGAATCATGTCTACTCCAAGTACCTGAGCCAGGCTGTCTACTACCGGTTGAGGAAGAATTTCTCCTTCTGTCAGCTCCTGTGTAATCGCTGAATCAGAAATAACTACCTGCTGAAAATAACGACTATCCGCCAGGCCTCCGGCCAGAGTTTCTGACAACACTTTTCCATCTCCATCTAATTTTCCCAATGTCAGCAAATTCTTTTTAGGGGAAGGATGGCAGGCGCATGATTTACTACTGCCACCGTGCGGACTTGTTCTGGAAAAGTGACTTCTGCAGGATATAACTGATCAAATGTAAAAGACTGAAGTCCTCCGCATGAAACCAGCATGGTAGCTGCAAAAAGGATTCCGGCCACGATGTATTTCTTCATTAATTCACTACTTTTTTGTTCGCAAACAAAATAATAAATAAAAAAGACACGGATTCCATCGTTTTCACAGATTATTCTAAATTAAGAAATAAAATCTGCAAACGGTGAAAACCGTGTCTCAAATATCTAATCAAATGCCTAATCAAGCATTCTTACCGTGACAGTTCTTATATTTCAATCCGCTGCCACAAGGACATGGGTCATTGCGACCGACTGTCTTTTCTGCGCGATAAGGCTCTTGCTTCTGTTCACGAGTATCGCGACCTGCAGCTTCACGCTGATCTGGGTCAGTCAAATCCTGCTTTTCTTCACGATACTGCTGACGAGGAGCCTGAGGTTCAGGAGCTGCTTCACGCACCTGTTCCGGTTCCTGTACCGGTATCTGACCACGCATCAATACAGAAATGGTATTATTATTTATCTTGTTGACCATGTTATCAAACAGATTCACAGATTCCAGTTTGAAAATCAACAGCGGATCTTTCTGCTCATAGCTTGCGTTCTGTACAGAATGTTTCAGTTCATCCAGTTCACGCAAGTTTTCTTTCCATGCATCGTCAATTGTATGCAACAAGATAGCTTTTTCGAACGACTTCACAATTTCTTTTGATTCGCTTTCGTATGCAGCTTTCAAATTTACTGAAATGTTGTACATACGCTTGCCATCGGTAATAGGTATCATGATATTCTCATACATGTGTCCCTGAGCCTCATATACCTGCTTGATAACCGGATTAGCAATCTGAGCCATACGTTCAGTCTTACGTTTGAACAATGCCATAGCTTCCTGAAAAGTCTGCTCTGCCAGATCGTCTTTCTTCTTGGAACGGAAATCTTCTTCAGTAAACGGAGCTTCCATAGCCAGTACCTGAAGAATTTCCATCTTGGCATCATCATAAGTCGGCTGCTGTACGGCATTGTAACAACGTTCCCAAATCATATCCACAATATCCATTCCGATACGTTCTCCCATAAGTGCATGACGACGTTTGGTGTAAACCACTGTACGCTGCTTGTTCATCACGTCATCGTATTCCAACAGACGTTTACGGATACCGAAGTTGTTTTCTTCCACCTTCTTCTGCGCACGTTCAATGGAGTTAGAAATCATCTTGTGCTCAATCATTTCTCCCTCCTTGAATCCTAACTTATCCATCACAGTAGCAATACGGTCGGATGAGAACAGACGCATCAAATCGTCTTCCAACGATACGAAGAATACAGAAGAACCCGGGTCTCCCTGACGTCCGGCACGACCACGCAACTGACGGTCTACACGACGTGATTCGTGACGTTCTGTACCAATAATGGCCAAACCACCGGCAGCTTTCACTTCTGCGCTCAGCTTAATATCGGTACCACGACCAGCCATGTTCGTAGCAATAGTTACCGTAGAACTCTGACCTGCTTTCGCTACAATTTCAGCTTCCTTCTGGTGTAACTTTGCATTCAATACATTATGTTCGATCTTACGCAAGGTAAGCATCTTGCTCAACATTTCTGAAATTTCTACTGAAGTAGTACCTACCAGCACCGGACGACCAGCCTGTACCATCTTCTCAATTTCTTCGATTACAGCTTTATATTTCTCACGTTTCGTTTTATAAACGCGGTCGTTCATATCGATACGGGCAATCGGACGATTTGTCGGAATCACCACTACATCCAGCTTATAGATATCCCAGAACTCTCCAGCTTCTGTTTCTGCAGTACCGGTCATACCTGACAACTTATGGTACATACGGAAGTAGTTCTGTAAGGTGATAGTTGCAAAGGTCTGTGTAGCAGCTTCTACCTTCACACCTTCCTTGGCTTCTACAGCCTGGTGCAAACCATCGCTCCAACGACGGCCATCCATGATACGTCCTGTCTGTTCGTCGACAATCTTTACCTGACCATCCATAACCACATAGTCCGTATCTTTTTCGAACATGGTGTATGCCTTCAACAGCTGATTAATGGTGTGTACGCGTTCTGCTTTAATGGCGTAATTGGTCATCAACTCATCTTTCTTAGCCAGACGTTCTTCATCAGACAGCCCTTTCTGATTTTCAAGTTCAGACAACTGAGCTGCAATATCAGGAAGTACGAACAAGGTAGGATCCTGTGATTACCGGTAATCAGGTCTACTCCTTTATCTGTCAAATCTACGCTCTTCAGTTTTTCATCAATCACAAAATACAAAGGTTCTACCGCTTCCGGCATACGCTTGTTATTCTGTTCCATATAGATTTCTTCCGTCTTCAGCATACCAGCCTTGATACCCGGTTCGCTCAGGAACTTAATCAACGGTTTGTTTTTAGGCAATGCTTTGTGGCTACGGAAAAGAGCAAGGAAACCAGCTTCCTGATCTTCCTTCTTATCTGAAGCAATCAAACGTTTGGCATCGGCCAGATACTGGGTAGCCAGTTTACGCTGTGCTTCTACCAGACGTTCTACCAACGGACGAAGTACTTCAAATAATTGCTGGTCGCCTTTAGGCACCGGACCAGAAATAATCAACGGAGTACGTGCATCATCAATCAATACAGAGTCCACCTCATCGACAATGGCATAATTATGCTTACGCTGTACCAAATCCTTCGGAGAAACGGCCATATTATCACGCAAATAATCGAAACCGAATTCATTGTTGGTACCAAAAGTAATATCTGCCATATACGCACGACGACGAGCTTCAGAGTTAGGCTGATGCTTGTCAATACAATCTACACTCAGTCCATGGAACATATAGAGCGGGCCCATCCACTCAGAGTCACGCTTTGCCAAATAATCGTTGACAGTTACTACGTGTACGCCATTACCAGTTAAAGCATTCAGGAACACCGGAAGTGTTGCTACCAAGGTTTTACCTTCACCGGTTGCCATTTCCGCAATCTTACCTTGATGCAATACCACGCCACCAAACAACTGCACATCGTAATGTACCATGTTCCAGGTCATTTCGTTTCCACCCGCATTCCAATGATTCTTCCAAATAGCCTTGTCACCTTCAATACGAACAAAGTCACGTCCCTGTGCAGCAAGTTCACGATCAAAATCGCTGGCAGTTACTTCCAATTCTTCATTTTCTGACAAACGGCGAGCCGTATCTTTTACAATAGAAAAAGCAGTCGGTAACACTTCACTAAGTGCTTTCTCGTATTTTTCCAGGACTTCTTTCTCCAACTTATCAATTTGAGAGAAAATAGCCTCACGTTTTTCAAGGTCAGTAGATTCAATCGTAGCTTTCAGCTCTTCAATCTTTTTATTTTCCTCTGCGGCTGAATCCTTGATAAACTTCTTCAGTTCTTCTGTTTTCGCACGTAGTTCATCGTTCGTCAACTTGGAAATTTCCGGATAAACGGCTTTTACCTTTCTACCCACGGCTGAATTTCCTTCATGTCACGAGACGCCTTGTTTCCGAACAGCTTGCTTATAAATTCATTAAATCCCATTGTATATTTCTTTTTTATTATTTACTAATTAATTTTTTATTCATCCTACCGCTACAAAGATAGGTAAATTGTGAATTATTCGCATACTATTTATTTACGAATATTAATCATTGGAGCCTCCGAACAAGCATTTGGCGCTCGTATGCGCATGAAATGAGCTAAAGTGGGTACAATTGAAGTAATTTTTACCGGAGAATAAAGCTTTTCAGGCTTAACATCAAATCCCATAAACACAAGCGGAGCCGCAGTATATGCTTCACGAACCACTTCTACCTTCTGAGAATATTCGTTGACCACAGACCATCCCGGCATTACTTCTACATAAATATCGCCCGAGCAATTTGGATTATATGTATTTCGAATTTTTCCAATCTTCGGAGTCCAAGCTCCCAAAAGCAAACGCTGTGCTGAATAAGCATTCTGTACCCCACTCATTTGCACCACAAATTCAGAGGAACGCGTCATCACTTCCACCAAATTCAGCTTGCGCTCTTCTATCAGTTTGTGATTCAAATAAATTTGTCGGTCATAATACGTCTCCACATATTGGCCTTGTCCATAAAGAGCCATTAAATACATGTTCAGTAAAGCTGCACAACGTTTTAATGTGAAATTCTCCACCTGGAATCTTGTATTTAACCGGATCCACAGGTTCCGGATCGGTATAACCCGTAGAAGTGATAAAGAATAAGATATTACGAAGCCCGATCTTACGGTCTATCAAATCCAACAAATCTCCAATGCTGTTATCCAGACGGACATACATGTCCTGTATTTCCATCGCATATTCCGTATTGGGCTTGTGATCATAATTTCCTGCATAATAAGACAATGTCAGCAAATCCGGAGCTGCATCCTGCCCGATTTGCGTATTGCTTAAGCATGCATTTACCAGACGGTTTACCTCGTCATTTACATATGGACTTGTCTTAAACTTTTTATATTTATCCAGACGTTCATCCGAGAAATTATGCTTAAAGCTAAGCTGCTTGGTTTCAGTAGTGATATACTGATAAGAAGTTACCGGCAAATAAGGAAGCCACTCCAAATTATTGATACGAAAATCAAGTCCTTCCTTATCATTATAATTGCTTACCCACAACGGGCAATCTCCATAATAAGTCGTACCAGCCCACTTCCCGGTTTCATCATTCAACCAGAAAGCACCATTTGCTGCATGGCCGGCAGCCAAAATAGCCATTTCACGAGTCGGTGCAATAGAATAAACTTCAGCCCGTCCCTGAGTAGCTACCTTCAATTCATCCGACAAGGTGGAACAACGCAACAACTTAGCAGAAGAGCTTTCCGATGTATATACCCCCATAAAATCCTGGTCATCTACCGATTTTATAATCCGTAAAGACCCACGGTCCATCCAGCGGTTAGAAGGAATACCATTATAATAAGGTGTAGTACCTGTATAAATCGAAGCCGTAGCAGACGAACGGTCTACATTGATAAAATCATATTCCGCATTGGTATATATACGTCCTTCTTTTAAAGGCGCTTAAATCCTCTCTCCCCATACAATGCCGAAAAAGCTTCTATGTAGTCTGCCCTCAGCTGGTCAATCGTCAACCCCACCACCAATTTTGGAACTGGAGAAGGAGCCTGCGCCTGAATTCCAGAGATGACAAATACAGTCAATAAAGATGTCAGTATACGTTCTTTCATTACTTTTTTATTCAATACTAATACATGGCTTGCAGCATTTACCAGCAAACCGAGTGCCAAAGGTAATACTGTTAAATTAAAATCTTGCGGTAAAACGGGAATAGCACTATAAAAAGTGTTAAATACACGAGATTACAAGTATGATACAAGTCTTTTTTTATGTTTTAACTCACGATAAATCATAAAAGGCAGGTAAAACAATGGCAACGGATTAAACAAAACCAACAACCAGTTTGAACCTACAGTCGGATGAGAAGAGACGAAAAACAGGAAGGCAATAATACAACCAGCTATTCCTTGAGCTGCATACAATAAGATATCCCATCCCCAGAAAATCGTTTGTTTCTTCCACTGGAAGAATCCGATAATTACATTCAAAAGCAAAAATAAAGTAGCGGTTACCATCGGACTTATTCCCCAGGAAGATTCTGCTTCCAATTCGGCATCCACAATCTTTTCCTCACGCAAGACCAAAGGCCGTCTGCCTCCGTCTGGAGTCTGAATGTATGCATCCTGAGCAAAATAACGCATATAAAAACGGAGCAAACATTTGCTGCCTTATATCTATCGGCTTATCAGCTTCCGCTCCAAGACACAAATCTATACCTAATTCATCCCACGGAGAGCCTTTGGTAAATTCATGCACAATTCCTCTAAAAGTTTTATGCCAACTTACGGAAGGATACACGACTTGTCCCTGAATGCTTTTTTCTATCTGATCACGAGCACGGGTCGTACAATTATCATAGAAATAATTATAACGATAAATTCTGTTTTCCGGAAGATAATTGTCCTGAAGCAATTTCAGCAACGACATTTTCTCCGAATATGTCAAATTCAGGATCTGCTGATAAACCGAAGAGCCCCTGAATGCATATTCCGATTCAAAATAAGGATAAGGTGTAATTCCTAACTGGTAGTCTGTTTCACCTTTTACAAAGCGATATAACAAAATGCGGCGTATTGAAACTAAACATTCCATAATTAAACACCAAATCCACGCCTCTGGAAAAATTCTGATAACGAATAGCTGTATGACCAAAAAAGTGCATAGATTTCATTGCCCGGCGCACAAGTCAGCAAACTGAACTGAATGCTATCAGTTTTGCGGCATTTTTTTTCCACATTATCCGAGATTTCTCCCCTAACCCTTACCGGAGAGAAAAGGCAACTTATCAAGACCACCCAACACAGAAAAACAAGCTTCTTTTTCATAAACAAATACAAATATCACCAGACACCGGTATATCCTGAAGTATCTGAATAATTCATAATATTTTTTTCGCATGCAAAAATACACGGATTCTACCATAAGAGCGAAATAAATAATCAGTTTTATTGATGTGCATATCCAAAATTTTATCTTACTTTGCAGGCGAAAACAAAGAAAGAAAACGTGAATCTAGTAATTGATATTGGTAATACTGTAGCAAAACTGGCAGTATTTGATGGTGATAAAGTGGTGGAGGTTTTAAGAGGGTCCAATCATTCGCTGGACTGGCTGTCAATGTTATGCAACAAATATCCAATCGAAAGAGGTATCATAGCATCGGTTATCACACTCAGTAACACCATACGACGCCAATTGGCGGGAGTGCCATTTGAAATCATTGAGCTGAACCACCTGACTCCTATTCCCATCCGTAATTTATACAACGCCCGAAACTTTGGGCATGGACCGACTGGCAGCCGTAGTGGGTGCCAACTACCTTTCACCCGGAAGAAATCTGCTGGTAGTAGATGCAGGAACTGCACTGACCTACGAGTTTATAGATGCAGAAGGGAATTACTGGGGAGGAAATATTTCACCCGGAATATACACTCGTTTTAAAACACTGAACGCCTGTTGCGATAAACTTCCTTTAATTGAAAGAAAAGGCGAGACACCCGAATTTGGATTTGACACGGAGACGGCAATCGTGCCGGAGTCATCAGGGGAATAGAATTCGAAATCATTGGCTACATCACCCTGCTGCAAAAGAAATATCCCGACCTTTTGGTTTTTTAATCTGGAGGAGATAAATTTTCTTTTGATACAAATTTAAAAAGTATCATCTTTGCAGATAGATTTTTAGTATTGAAAGGTTTAAACAGAATATTGAATTATAATGTTAAGTAAGAAAATACTTGTTGGTTCATGGCTTTTAGCTAGCTCTACAGTGGTGTGTGCGCAAATAAGCACTAACTCACCTTATACACGTTATGGACTTGGGGACATGTTCGACCAGAGCTTTACAAACAATGCAGCAATGGGAGGAGTAGGTTATGCACTCCGGACACCCGAGCATATAAATGCCATGAATCCAGCTTCTTATACGGCTGTCGATTCTCTTTCTTTTATTTTTGATGCCGGAATGTCTTTAAAAAGTTCCAACTTTCAGGAAGGGAAATACAAAGCCAATGCCAAGAACTCCAGCTTCGACTATATCGGAATGCAGTTTCGCTTGCATCCTAGACTGGGCATGACGATTGGATACACTCCTTTTTCTACAGTGGGGTATAACTTTACCCGTTCAAAAGAAATAGAGAATAGCAGCGATGTTACCATATCCAATAATTTTTACGGAGATGGAGGATTGCAGCAAATTTTTGGAGGTGTTGGATTCAAGATTCTGGATAATTTATCTATCGGTGCTAATATCGGTTATTTATATGGTAAGCTCAATTACCAGACGACAGCCAGTCTCAGCAACGGGTGGCGACCAGACCATAACCTACAATACAGTATCTATCAGCAGTTATAATGCAAGCTTTGGTCTTCAATATACCCAGCCGATAAACAAACAAAATGAATTGACTTTAGGTCTTACCTATAGTTTAGGACATACCTAAACGGGCATGATACCCAAGGGACACAGATTACTAACGGAACTAATTATTCTGTCGTAAACCAGCAACAAATAGATGACTCTTACGGAATACCTCATATATATGGAGGAGGTTTAGCCTGGAAACATAAAAAGAATCTGACAGTAGAAGTGGATTATACGCTGCAAAAATGGAGCGGAGTAAAATACAACAATCGGACAGATTTATACCAAAACCGTTCTAAAGTAGCCATCGGAGCTGAATTTTTACCAAAAGAATTCGGACGAAGCTATCTTAGCCGTATACGCTATAGAGCGGGTGCCTATTATGCGAACTCTAATCTCCAAATTCCAGTGTCACAAAATATGATAGACGGTCCTAAAGAATATGGTGTCAGCGTCGGATTAGGTTTACCGTTAAAGCTATACCAACGAAACAGCGTATTAAGTATTACCGGACAATACATCCATGCCAATCCTTCTGTAAGCGACATGCTATCGGAAAACCGATTTGTCTTGAAAATTGGATTGACATTCAACGAACACTGGTTCATGAAATGGAGAGTAAATTAATATGAAAATAAACACAATGAACAACTAATCTTACATACGATGAAAATGAAAATGTTTACAATGCTGTGTGCTTTATCTTTGGGTACCACAGCAGCTTTCGCTCAGAAAGGTGTAGAAGACGGATCTCGTTTCGGACATGGAGAAGACAGTATCCGTTGTTTGCAGAACATCAGTATTTACAGTGAATACGTAAAGACTGACAACTTTACAGATGCATACAAGCCTTGGATGGCTGTATTTACAGAAGCACCTTTAGCTCAGGTTAGTACTTATACAAACGGAGCTAAGATTTTGCGTGCTTTAATTGCCAGTTCTAAAGATGCTGCTCAGCAGAAAAAGTATCTGGATGAATTGATGGCTGTACATGACCAACGTATCAAATACCTTGACGGATTGAACCAGTTGGTAAAAACTCCTACTACAAAAGGTTCTATCTTGGTATGAAAGCTCACGATTACATCATCTTCTCAGGTGCTAATGTTGACGTAAACAAGGCATACCAGATGGTAAAAGAAGCCGTTGATTTGGAAAAAGCTACATCTGATTATTTCATGTTCCAGGATTTGATGGATATCTCTGCTCGTAAATTAAAGAGTGATGACACTCATAAAGAACAGTTTATTCAAGACTACCTGACAGCATCTGGTTATGCAGATGAAGCTCTGAAAGCTGCTACTAAAGAAAGAGACAAAAAACTGCTGAAAACAGCAAAAGATAACGTAGATGCATACTTCATCAACAGTGGTGCTGCAAGCTGCGAAAACTTGCAGGCTATCTATGGCCCGAAAGTAAGCCAGAACAAGACAAATCTGGATTACCTGAAGCAGGTTATCAATGTAATGCAGATGCTGAAATGTACAGAAGAAGAAGCTTATTTCGTTGCTTCTGAAGCTGCACATGCGATGGAACCTACAGCAGCAACAGCCGCTGGATGTGCTTACATGTACTACAAGAAAGGTGACTTGGACAAGAGCGTACAGTACTTTGACCAGGCTATCGAACTGGAACAGGAAGCAGAAAAAGAAAGCAGACTATGCATATAGTGCAGCAGTGGTATTGTTCAGCAAAAAAACAGTTGAGCAGGCTAAACAAATATGCAAACAAAGCTATCTCTTTCAACGGAAGCTACGGAAAAGCTTATATCCTGATTGCACAGATGTATGCATCAAGCCCGAATTGGAGCGACGAAGCAGCTTTGAACAAATGTACTTACTTTGCAGCCATCGATAAATTGCAGCGTGCAAAGAGCGTAGATCCTAGCGTAGCAGAAGAAGCAGAAGCTGATCAATACATACGCCGGACATACTCCGAAAGATGAAGACCTCTTCTTCCTTGGTTTGAAGAAAGGTAACTCGGTAACAATCGGCGGATGGATTGGTGAAACAACAACCATCAGATAAGTATATGTCAATCAGACTTAAAAGAACACATATATAAAATTATTTATCAACATAACAGTTGCCACATGGGCAACTGTTATGTTTCTTTTTGTTCCTGCATGCGGGAGCAAAGAAAAACCTACTGCTGCAGCCGTAAAAGAAGGAGACTCTCTTCCCGACATGCGTACTACAGGAGTAACTACCCTCGTATCTGACTCAGGAATGATCAGATACAAGATTATTACAGCAGAATGGCTTATCTACAGCCACCGGAATCCTCCGTTCTGGGCGTTTGAAAAAGGAATCTATCTGGAGAAATTCGACAGTCTTTTCCATGTAGATGCAAGTATCAAAGCTGACACAGCTTATTACTACGAGCCCAAGAAACTATGGGAGCTACGTGGAAACGTCCATATTCAAAGCCAAAGAGGCGACAAATTCGACACGGAACTAATGTTCTGGGATCAGGACAAAGAGAAAATCTATTCTGATAAATTTATCCGTATCGAACAAATTGACAAGGTACTGACTGGATACGGTTTCGAATCCAATCAGCAAATGACCGAATACCAAATCTATAACAACACGGGAATCTTTACCGTTGAAGACAATGCTGTCCAGGCAGACAGCACACAAACTTCCAAATAAAACTATTAGTATGGAGCTTATCATCCAACTACTTATATCTATGGTGTTTTCAGCCTATTTTTCAGGTATGGAAATCGCCTTTGTATCTTCCAACAAATTACGTTTTTGAAATGGAAAAGACGAACAATGTATCGTCTTATATCCTTTCCGTATTCTACCGACACTCTAATAATTTCATTTCCACCATGTTGGTAGGAAACAACATTGCATTGGTCATCTATGGTATCTTGATGGCTCAACTTATTGAACATTATATACTTGCAGATGTGATTTCAAATCAGGCACTGCTTGTTCCTATAGAAACCGTAATTTCCACATTGATTATTCTTGTCACTGGAGAATTTCTTCCCAAAACACTCTTCAAGATTAATCCTAACGCTACTCTGAAATTTTTCAGCGTACCGACATTTGTATGCTACATCATACTCTACCCCATCAGCCGTTTTTCATCGCTGCTTTCAAGCGGTATTCTTCATCTTGTGGGGGTAAAGACAAACAAAGAAGACCGGGAAAAGGCATTTACCAAAGTCGATCTGGATTACTTTATCCAAAGTAGTATCGAAGAAGGAAAAGAGGGAGAAGAAATTGACAATGAAATCAAAATATTCCGCAACGCACTTGATTTCTCCAATGTCAAAATACGTGACTGCATGATTCCACGAACGGAAATCATAGCTGTGGATTTTGATACTCCGCTCACTGAACTTAAAAGGTATTTATTGAAAATGGTATCAGTAAGATAATCGTTTACAAAGAAAATATCGACAACATTGTGGGATACATTCATTCATCTGAAATGTTCCGCAGCAACAACGAATGGCAAAACGGTATTCGTAGCATTCCCTTTGTGCCAGAAACAATGGCTGCCCACAAACTGATGCGAATATTCAAACAAGCAAAAGCGATCACTGGCTGTAGTAGTAGACGAGTTTGGAGGCGTTTCAGGTATCGTGGCACTGGAAGATCTGATTGAAGAAATTTTTAGGCGACATTGAAGATGAACATGATACCACATCCATCGTCGCAAAGCAGATATCGGAAAACGAATACATCTTCTCCGGAAGAATAGATATAGAAAAAGCCAATGAAACCTTTGGCCTGAATCTGCCTGAGAGCGAAAACTACCAGACCATCGGTGGACTTATTCTGAATGAATGTCAAAGCATACCCAAAGTAAACGACGTCATTCAGACTGAGAATTTTACCTTCAAAATTATCAAAGTAAGCGCCAATAAAATAGAATTGGTCAAACTGTTTACCACGAAATAAGCATTTTTTTTTGAGAGAAATAGTGACTAAACAGTATTTTTTGTATCTTCGTGCGCTAATAACAGAACTATAAAAACAATAAACAAAAAAATAATAACTTTAAATGGCAACTTTACAAAAAATTCGAAGCAAAGGACCTTTGTTGGTCATCGTAATCGGTCTTGCCCTTTTTGCATTTATTGCCGGTGACGCATGGAAAGTACTCCAGCCGCACCAAGGTAAACAAGACGTAGGAGAAGTGAACGGGGAAGTTCTCAGTGCACAAGATTATCAGAAAATGGTGGACGAACTCAGTGAAGTCATCAAACTGACCAATGGATTGAATTCGCTGACAGAAGACCAGTTGAACAATGTAAAAGATCAGGTATGGCAAAGTTATGTCAACAACAAGCTGATTGCTGAACAGGCAGAAAAATTAGGCTTGAAAGTGACAGACGCTGAAATACAGAGCATCATTGACCAAGGCACACACCCGCTGCTGATGCAGACTCCTTTCCGCAACCCCCAGACTGGTATGTTCGATAAAGATATGTTGAAGAAATTCCTGGTAGATTATGCAAACCTGAATGCAAGCCAAATGCCTGCACAGTATGTAGAATACTATCAGAAAATGGGTGCTTTCTGGCAGTTTGTAGAAAAGACTTTGGCACAAAGCACTTTGGCTGAAAAATACCAGAACCTGGTAACAAAATCTTTAATCTCTAACCCTGTAGCTGCTGAAGATGCATTCAACTCACGCACAGAACAGAGCGACCTGTTGTTAGCTGGTGTTCCTTACAGCTCTATCAATGATTCTACAGTTCAGGTTTCTGACAGTGAAATCAAAGACCGCTACAACGAAAAGAAAGAACAGTTCAAGCAGCTGGTAGAAACACGCGACATCCGTTACATCGACGTAAAAGTAGTTCCGTCTGATGCAGACCGTAAGGCTGTAGAAAAAGAAGTAACTGAGTACAGCAACCAATTGGCTAGCACAACAGCTGATTTTGGAACTTTCGTTCGTTCTACAGGTTCTTCAGTAAACTACTCTGATGTTCCGGTAAGCAAATCCGTATTTCCTGCAGACGTAGCTTCACGCCTCGACTCTACAAATGTAAACGAAGTATACGGTCCTTACTACAATCAGACAGACGATTCATTCAATGCATTCAAGTTGCTTGCAAAAGTTTCTTCTCCTGACTCAATTCAGTTCCGTCAGATTCAGGTATATGCTGACACTGAAGAAAAGACAAAGACACTGGCCGACAGTATTTACAATGCATTGAAAGGTGGTGCTGACTTCGCAGCCGTAGCTAAGATTTACGGACAGACAGGTGAAGCAACTTGGGTAAATGCACAGAGCTGGGAAGGTTCTGAACTGGATGCAGACAACAGCAAGTTCATCAACACATTGTTGAACCAGCCTGTAAACGAACTGGCTAACCTCAACATGGGACAAGCTAACCTGATTCTGCAGGTAATGAACAAAAGAGCATGCAGACTAAATACAAAGTAGCTGTCGTTAAACGTGAAGTAGAATTCAGCAAAGAAACTTACAATGCAGCATACAACAAATTCAGCCAGTTTGTAGCACAGAACAACTACTATCGACTCAATCGGTGAAGAATGCAAGAAAGAAAGACGGTTAATACTACTGA
>ENA-OQAL01000111-OQAL01000111.1-human-gut-metagenome-genome-assembly--contig:-NODE-111-length-20141-cov-1.713101_pt1 | contig 20141 bp, 25 predicted proteins | sample MGYA00242491_ERZ504519 | MGnify/ENA primary metagenome ERZ504519 (study PRJEB26092, sample SAMD00036260) | human gut metagenome | host: Homo sapiens | study: EMG produced TPA metagenomics assembly of... | reverse complement strand
ATGCGTGAAGTCCTTCTTTCATTTCTTCTACACTTTTCTGCCTTAAGATGATACGGATAAGAAACCAGAATGATACCCCCAATATAATAATGATAAAGAAAGAGGTATAAAGTATCCCCTTCATTTGTTGCAAGACGATGGTATTTGTCGGTTCCACCCATAACCGGTATGCCATTTTTGTTGTACAAGTCATAATTGTAATAGTAGCTCACTGCTTCTTTGCCCGGCCTGTATTTTTGAGGTGAGCTGAGTCCTTGTACGACCGTGCTGTCTTGACGTAAATTCACTATTTCGATGCGGTGAGGCAGGTAGATGATTCCGCGCATGGCAAGTGTCCTTGTAAAAAGGCTGTCGAAAGTGTGCAGGTTGATTTCCGTGAAAAGGTCCAGCTGGCTGTGGATACCCCGTTGGAAGTATTTGGTGAGCAGTTCCAGTGTACCGTTTTTGTCGATGGTAGTAGATACCGGTTCATTGATTTCCAGACCAAATCTTTTTTGCTGTTTGAAAGGCTCGGTTTCTATAACTTTGGTAATCAAAGCACTGCTGTCCAGATTGATACTGGATTCGATATAGCCATTTATGGTTTCGTTGCTTCGTTTCACGGAGTCGCACCGTTCCATCATTTCATTGTAGTCACTCACCTGTAATGTTTCTATCAGGCAATTGTCCATATCCTTCTTCATCGAGGTGTATAATCCTGTCAACCAATATGCCTGATAGGCAAAGACGCCTATCAGCGAAAGGATAATCAATGCGGCTATGGCTTTAAACGGTATCTTCATGGTTTGGCAAAAATAGGTACAAAATAAGTATTCTCTTTCTTTTGATAACACTAAAATAAGACTTCATAAGCCGGCGGTAAACACATACGGCACATTTTTTTCACCTTTACTTTGCATGGACACTAAAAAATAAAAACGATGATGAGGACAGTGATTATCTTTTGTTTATGCTTGTCGGCATTTGCGGCACAAGCGCAGAATGATGTGAATTATACCTATATGGACAGCCTTTTCCAACAATTGCCGGAGGTGTTGGTCAAAGGGGAGCGTCCGGTGGTAAAGGCCGAGCGGGGAAAGCTGGTCTATGACTTACCCCGTATGGTAGAGCGGCTTCCGGTGAATAACGCCTACGAGGCGGTAAAGGAACTGCCCGGCATCGTGGAACAAGATGGCAATCTCACTTTTGGGGGGCGCAGTATTACTTTGGTAGTAAATGGAAAAGTAAGTACACTGGACAAGGACGATTTGAAGTCCGTGCTTCAGAATACCCCTGTCAGTCGTCTGGAGAAAGCGGAAATCATGTATGCTGCTCCGGCACGTTACCGCATTCGTGGAGCCATGGTGAATGTTATTCTAAAATCGAATATCGGGCAGAAGCTTCTTGGTCCGGTGAAGTAGCGGCTATGTATGAACAGTCCCGCAGGGAAGACATTGCAGGCCGTGGAAATTTGCTCTACACTTCCCCGGCGCTTTTCGGCGGATGTGATGTATTCATACGGGTTCAAACATACCACTTTCGGATTGGACAAACAGTCATGGCACACTATGGCGGGGGACGTACACGAGTTGGATTTGAAAACAGAGGCTAAAGGGTATGGCGGCCGGCATAACCTCGCTTGGGGGCGGATTATGATTCGGGAAGAAGAACTTGTTGAGTGTGGTTTACAATACACAATACCGCTATGGGCAGGACTGTACAAAAATGCGTGGAACAGCCCACAGTGATAAAACGGATGACGGTGACCGCCAGTTACATAATGTGGCGGCCGATTATCAATCTTCTTTCGGCCTTTCGGCAGGATGGATTTCCTTTTTTCTCCAATCCGTCACAGACCTTTCTGGAGAAAGATATGCAGGATGTCAGCCGGACATTGAATTATGACAGCAACCAACGTATCAACCGCTGGTTATTCTATGCCAACCAGCTTCATTCCTTGCAAGGTGGAACCGAGATAAATTATGGTGTAAAGTACACTGCCACACACGATAACAGCTACCAGTTCTATCGGGATGGTGAAACAGGAGCCTTGATTCCCGATAATTCCGAGAAACTGCTTCGAAAAGAATATACTCTGAATATGTACACCGGCGCTTCACATAGTTTTGGGAAGAAGTTCTCTGCCGAAATTTCCTTGGCCGCAGAGCTTTATCATGCCGGGGAACGCCATAGCTGGATGCTGTATCCCACTGTAAACACAACTTATACTCCGGCAGATGGCCATACCTTGCAAATGTCTTTCACCAGTAATCGTAAATATCCCGCTTACTGGCAGTTGCAACCTATTATACAGTATGTGGACAGCTATACCGAGGCTCATGGAAATCCCGACCTGAAGCCAAGTTCCAATTATTCGCTCGACTTGAATTATCTGTATAAGAATAGATATATGATAGGGGTGAATTACAATTACACACCCGATTACTTTGTGCAGCTCCCTTATCAATTGCCCGACCGTCTGGCGGAGGTGAATCAGTTTGTGAATTATGATTTTCAGAAAAGATGGACCATACAGACTATGGCTTCTTATAAAGTGAGTACATGGTGGAACGGGCGCATTTTTGCTTTCGGCCTGTTCTCTCATGACAAGAACAGCCATTTCCATGATATTGCATTCAACCGGCATAAATTCAGCGTCATTCTGAATACCACAAACACATTCATCTTATCGAAGAAACCGAATATCATAGGTACGTTGGCTGGTTTTTACCAATCACGTGCCATACAAGGGGTGTATAACTTAAGTCCTATTTGTAATGTTTCGACTTCACTTCAGTGGGCTTCTCCGGATGGAAAGACGAAGGTGATATTGAAAGGAAATGATATTCTTAATACATCGAATATGACCACCCGGCTGGCGTGGGGGCAGCAACGGAACCGGACAGAAATGAATTGGGACAATCGTAGCTTTACATTTTCATTCCTCTATAAATTCGGCGGATACAAAGAGAAGAAACGTACCGATGTCGATACCAAGCGGCTGGGACGATGATTTTATGTGGTTAGTAATCACTAACCACTAATCACTAGTTCGCCATTTTTGCCTTGAAAGCCAGCGCATACATACGCATCTGTTTTACCATTGCCAGCAAGCCATTGCTGCGGGTGGGCGACAGATGTTCTTTCAAACCTATCTTCTCTATAAAGTATAAATCACTGCTTAATATTTCATCCGGAGTATGTCCGCTGACTACTTTGATAAGCAGGGCAATGATACCTTTTACAATCAAGGCGTCACTTTCCGCCTGGAACACCACTTTGCCGTCTTCCATATCGGCTTGTAGCCATACGCGGCTCTGGCAACCGTCTATCAGGTTTTGTTCTGTTTTTATATTCGGGGGCGAGTGGTTCCTGCTCGTTACCCAAAATCTATGAGCAATTGATACTTGTCCATCCAGTCATCAAAAATCACTGAACTCTTCTATCACTTCGTTCTGAAGTTCGTTTATTGTTTTCATTATTTTATCATTTATTTCTCATTATAAATCACATCCATCACTGTTTGTCCTACCGCTTTCAGCGTGTTACGGTCAATGTTTTCCATCGTATCGTTTACCGTATGCCAGAAAGAGCCGAAAGAACTTTGCGGATTGTCGGCATCATAGTTAATGATGTCCACACACGGGATACGCGCCAACTTGTTGACATAGATATGGTCGTCCACCGTCTCGCCCCCGTCTTCTTTTACAAAATATTTGCCATATCCCAGCTCATGTGCCTTTTTCCAGATTTTTCTTCATTTCGGAACGGGCGGTGCGGGCCGAGTAACCTTCATAATAGAAGGTGGCATCTTTTCCTCCTACCATATCCAGCAAGATTTCCATAGCGTGCATTATAGTTCTGAACATGTGGGGTACCGTGCCCAGTATTGTGATCCAAGACACCAAGTGTCCTGTTTGTACTTGCCGTCATAAAATTCGGGAATTCCATAATCCTCCGAATCGAAAAATACGATATCTATACCTAGGGCAGGTTGTTCCTTCTGTATCTGACGGGCGATTTCCAGCAGCACCCCCACACCGCTGGCACCATCATTCACTCCCAGTATAGGAGTATGGTGATTCTTCGGGTCGGGATCATTGTCGGCATACGGGCGGCTGTCCCAATGGGCGCAAAGCAGGATACGTTTTTTTACTTTCGGGCTTGTAAGCACCGATAATGTTGCGTGATTTCAGTATCGTACCGTCGTATGCTATCAGATCGGCATATTGATTGTATACCTTGCGCCGAATTTTCCAATTGTCCTGCCAGATATTCCCCACATTCTTGTGCGCCTGTGTGTTGGGAACACGGGGACCGAAGTCTGCTTGTACCTGAATGTACTGGTAGGCGCTGTCTGCATTGAATTCGGGAGCCTTGATCACTTCTTTGTCTACGGTTTCTGTCCGGTCGTTTCTGCTTTACTGTTTCCGCACGAAACGGCTGTCAATACAAGCAGCAAGAACGGGGATTACTAAAAACATTTTCTTATCTTCATACTTATTCTTCTGTTATTTATTTGTGCATTATCCTTTATATGGAAGGGGGCTGCGCCGCAAAGTTACGTTATTTTCTTTGTACTTCTTCCATAACGCGCAGGAAGTTTCCACCCCAAATGAGGCGGATATTTTCTTCACTGTATCTTTCCAACAGCAGCCGGCGTGTAAAGTTTATCAATTCTGATGCCGAAGCGCAGCCTGTGATGCCGCCGTCACCGTCAAAATCGGTTCCTATCCCTACATGTTCTATGCCCATGACATTTACCATGTGGTTCAGATGCTCGATGGCATCCTTGATGGTAGCTTCTCCGTTCTTGCGCAGGATCCGCCATACATACATACCTGTGCCACCCCCCCCTTGGCTGCCAATGCTTTCAATTGGTCATCCGTCAGATTGCGCGGATGGTCGCAAAGGGCACGGGCCGAAGAATGAGAGGCTACGATCGGTTTGCCGCTGATTGCCAGTGCATCATAGAAACTTTTCTCTCCGGCATGAGAAACATCTACCATCATTCCCACACGGTTCATTTCTTTTATCACCTGTTCACCGAATGTGCTTACGCCCAGTCCTTCCTCATTATAACGGGCAGAGCCGCAGATATCATTATTTCCGTTGTGGCAAAGTGTCATGTACACCACGCCACGATGGCGGAAACGTTCTACATTCGTGATATCCTTGCCAATGGCATATCCGTTTTCAATGCCCAGCATGACAGCCTTTTTCCCTGCTTTTTTCAAACGGCACAGATCAGCGGGAGTATATGCTATATCTACGGCTGTACAGTTCTTGGCAACCATCTCCTCTATTTTCGTTCAGGATGCGGTCTGCTTTGGCAGTAGGCCGATAAAGGCTTCATCGGTACGTTCCAATTGCTTCAGGTAAAGCACCACATATGTCGTCCAGATGTCCTTCCGTCATCTTATGCAGGTCTACCAGGATTTTCTTGTCACGGGTGGCGAAGTTTTATTCCTTGATCGAAGAACATGGGAGTGTCGCAATGTGAATCCAGCGTTATCATGCGGCTGTGAAGTTTTTGGCTTCTCTGAAAGAAGTGGATTCCTGTATAAGCCAGTGGAATACCGGCATCATACAGGTATTGTTTTCCAGAATGAAACATTCCGGATGCCATTGCACTCCCATCATGGACTTGCATTCGGTAGATTCCATCGCTTCAATGACTCCGTCGGATGAGCGGGCAGTTACCCTGAAACCCGGCGCAACCTCCTTTACCGCCTGATGGTGAAACGAATTGACCGGCAATATTTCTGTTTCAAACAATTTATAGAGTAAGGAATCTTTCTCTATCCGGACCGTATGCGAGGCATATCCCCGTCCCAAATCCTGATCGTGTTTGATCCGTTCCCCTTCCATCTGTACGTGGATATCCTGATACAGGCTGCCTCCAAAAGCGGCGTTCATCACCTGTATGCCGCGGCATATTCCCAGAATCGGTATCTGCCGGTCGGCGGCCAGTTTGGCAAGCAATAACTCCTGACGATCCCTCCGGGGATTTATGCTGTGTAATTCCTTTATCGGTTCTTCTCCAAGGAACAAGGGATTGATATCCGCACCGCCGGTCAGTAGCAAGCCATCCAATGCATTCAGTGAGTTTATCAAACTGTTAGTTTCGTCAACAGGAGGAATAATGAAAGGAATACCTCCTGCTTTCAGAATGGAAGTGAAATATCCTTCCAGCAAAGTACATGCGCCTTCCTGGAAGTTTCCGGTAAGCCCTATGACTGGAGCATCTTTGTGGCAGGGAAAGGTGCGGTGTATGGCATCGTACTCGGCTGAAATGTCAAATGTTTGAAACGTTTTCATAAGTTAAATTATTCATAGAAACTAAGCAAAGATAGGGATAAATTCAGATTTATTTTTCATATTTGCTAAAAATCTAATGACCATGGAACCTATACAAGACTTCGCCGGCCTGATATGCCGTTTGCGTTCGTTGAAGGAGCGGAAACGTGTGGTGGTTGTTTGCCCCAATGACCCTCATACCGAATACGTTATAACCCGCAGTTTGCACGAAGGCTTTGCCGATTTCTTATTGGTGGCGGATACGCCCCATTTGCTGAACTCGGAATATATCCGCCTTCAATATCCGGATCATGTGAAAGTATACGAGGCGACAAGTCCCGATAAAGCAGCCCAGGAAGCTGTTTCGCTGATACGTGAGGGACATGCGGACGTGTTGATGAAAGGGATTATCAATACGGATAATTTATTGCGGGCCGTGCTTAATAAGGAACATGGTATCCTGCCGAAAGGGAATGTGCTGAGCCATATCACGGTGGCACAGATCCCGATGTACAAGAAATTGCTGTTCTTCTCGGATGCAGCGGTCATTCCCCGTCCTACCTTGGAACAATTCGAGGCGATGCTGCGGTATGATCTGGAGGTATGCCGCCGCATGGGAATAGAAGCTCCCCGTGTGGCCTTGATTCATTGTACGGAAAAGTAAACGAGAAATTCCCTCATACACTGGATTATGTGACTTTAAAGGAACGTGCCGCCGCCGGTGCTTACGGAAACATGTACTTGGACGGACCCATGGATGTGAAGACGGCATGTGATGCGCATAGCGGTGAGGTGAAAGGAATCAGCTCGCCGGTGGTGGGACATGCGGATTTGTTGATCTTTCCCAATATCGAGTCGGGAAATACATTCTATAAAACGGTGTCATTGTTTGGTGACGCCAACATGGCAGGTATGTTGCGAGGTACGGCCTCTCCCGTAGTGTTCCGTCGCGTGCCGATTCCGGTAATTCGAAATATTACAGTCTGGCATTGGCCTGCGTGGCCGGATAAATAATGTGGCAATGTGCCAATTTGCCGGTGTGTCAATTGGCTGTGCTGTGTTGCCGCATGGTTTTGGCTCATTCGCAAATTGATAAATTATTGAAACTATGAAAATATTTGTGATTAATCCGGGCTCTACTTCTACCAAAATAGCCCTTTTCATCGATGAAAAGCCGGTGTGGGCGGCAGGGGCCCATCATACTGCGGATGACTTGTCGGAGTTTCACCACGTCAACGAACAGTATGCGTACCGTAAGGACTTTGTATTGCGATTGCTTGCCGAGGCGGATATTCCGTTGGATTTTGATGCCGTCATTGCCCGTGGCGGTCTGCTGAAGCCTACGCCCGGCGGGGTGTATGCCATTAACGAACAGATGAAACACGATTTGCTCACGCCCGGATGGAGCACGCCTGTAATTTGGGCGCGCTGATTGCCGATGAAATAGCCCGGGAATGCCATTGTCCCGCCTACATTGCCGATCCCGAAGTGTAGACGAGCTGCAACCGGCCGCCCGCCTGACGGGAATACCGGAGATAGAGCGCATTTCCATCTTCCATGCCTTGAACAGTAAGGCGGTATCGCGTAAATATGCCGCTTCCATCGGGAAACATTATGAAGAGTTGAATCTGATTGTGGTGCATCTGGGGGGTGGCATATCGGTGGGTGCCCATTGCAAAGGACGGGTGATTGATGTTAACAATGCCTTGAACGGTGAGGGGCCGTTTTCTCCCGACGTGCGGGAACCATTCCTGCCGACCAGTTGGCGGAATTGTGCTTCAGCGGTAAGTATACGTTAAAGCAGATCAAGAAGATGCTGAATGGCAAAGGGGGGCTGACTGCCCATCTGGGTATGAATGATGTGGTGACTATTGCCCGGAAAGCTTCCGAAGGCGAGGAGCCTTATAAAGGGGTATTGGATGCGATGCTCTATACGGTGGCGAAACAGGCAGGGGCCATGTATGTCACGCTCCGTGGGCAGGTGGATGCCATTATTCTGACGGGAGGCATTGCCCATAGTGATTACTGTGTAGGGATTCTCAAGGAACAGATTGATTATCTGGCGCCGGTCGTGCTGATGCCCGGTGAAGACGAGATGGGCTCGCTGGCTTATAATGCGTTGGGAGCCTTGAAAGGTGAGCTGCCTTTGCAGGTTTACCCGGCCGGAATAAGAAGATGGTGGTACATCGGAATTAAAATAAGCGATAAAATTGTTCAAATCCTTCATGGAAGGGTAATGTGTTGATATACAGAAGGCTATTATGAAGGAATCATTATAAATTCCTTCATAATAGCTTCAGGGATGTTTTTACCCGGCCAGTGCTACCAGTTTATACATATTTCCTGTTGTGGTATGCATCCGTTCCGCTCCCAGGGAATTCATGATTCTTCCCATTTTGTTTATCGTGATGCCGCGCATGGCTGCCGGATATCGTTTCAGCAGGATATTGAACAAGCATACTGCCGAGTAAAGTTTGAAGTCTTCCCCTTTCTCCGGCAGTCTGAAACAATGGAGAATCATTTCCGCTTCGGTAGGCAAGGCATAATAGGCCTGGTTGCGCAGTTTCAGCTCGGATTCCTCCTCCGCCGAGAACCAGTAACGCTTTCCCTCGTCCAGTTCTGCTTTCAGCTGGGCGAAAAGCTGTTTGTGCTCCAGTGGCGAGCAGTCTATCTTCTCCTTTACCTCGGCAAAGAAATAACGGCGGCTTCCGCTGGGGTCGGTGAGCAGCGCTTTCCGGTTACTGGTGCCGATGAACGAGGCCATCCGGGGCAGATGGCTGTAGGACGAGCGGTGCGACTTGCGGAAATCCAGTTTTTTCATCTGCATCAGATTTTTCAGCAATGGCAGTTTCTGTGGTGAAAGACGGTCGTACTCATCCAGATTAATCAGTCCGAAGAAAGCCAGCTTCTGCTCGCATCCTGCCTGTCCGGTCAGTTCGAAGCTGTCCGTATAGTAGTCTTTCAACGAATCGGGCATCAGCAATTCGCAGAAAGTGGATTTGCATCTCCCTTGCTCGCTGCTCACCAGCATGGGGGCCACAGCGTTGGCGCACCGGGCCATGCGTCCGCTCCACTGGGCAGTTACGCCCAGCATCCAGCGGTGGAAACTGTTCACCCAGAAATCTTTCGTAGATATGCGTTGTGCCAGCGGAGTCACGCGGTCCTTGCCGTCCCATTCGGGAAGGGTGTTCATATAGGAAAGTAACGGATGATAGTCCGGCATCTGCTCCGAGTTCACGAACCGGCTTACATCCTTGTCCCAGCAGTTGATGTGACGTGCACGTGCTTCCAGGCACAGGCTGTTCAGTGTGCGCTGGCTTATTACCTTATATATAGGTGTGTCAGCGTCTTTTTTGCAACATTCCGTTTGTTCCGTCAGCACGTTGAAGCGAAAATGGTAGCGGCTCAGCAAATATTGTTCCAATTTTTGCTGTACTTGCTCCGTTTCCGGTTTCTTCTGCATTGATAATGAGGTAGATGAACTCTTCACTGTCGGACTTATCACTACATTCGAGGAAGCAAGCTTCTTCATTACTTTGTTCAATAACTTTTATTCATTATTTGTTGTTTTAGGTTTCCGTTGGAACAAAGATACTGTGTAAAATAGCGTTTTGCAAGTGTTTTTTCGTGGGGTTTTAGAGAAAAGTGACTAAGCGTAAACATCCTGAATAACAAGCTGTTTCGTCCGGTTGATTACACGATATCTTCCTTTTGATTCAGTTGTTTCACTTAAGTGATGAAGTTTGAGCACTCTAGTGATGAAAGTTCATCACTAAGGTGATATAATATCATCACTTAAGTGAAACAATTTACTTGAAGGGAAGATACAACGACTTCGACCGGATGATACACCTTATTCGTCCGGTTGTGTCATTGATGAAATGTGAGTATTTTGCCGGACAGTCATCACCTTGGGATGCGTTTTTGGAGATGGAACGGGGGCTGAAGGAATATGTAAGCGTCTCCGCGCTTTTATATTGTCTCTCTTTTTTTTTGTTCTTATATCTTGGGTATAAAAACGAATCATTATGGATTTGGCAGAAAATAGATTTAGAAAAACCTGGGAACGTTTCCTTGAAGTATTAAAAGTAGACTGTCATGAAGAATAGATGAAGGATATCTATAGCGATCCTTCATTGCAACTTATTTATATTCAGCAAGTAATGCGCTGATGAAGGATTTGAAGGAAATAATTCCTTCATTGTATCTTGACGTGTGGTTGAGATGGGTGCTAAAACTATCTGTCGGATAAATAGATCAATGTACTAGAATTGACAATTTCCTGATCACTATTTGCGCAAATAACTATCGCTTGTTGTCTGTATGCTTTTCGCACGTTTTACTTTTACTTTCTTGCCAAAGTCAAACTTATATATAAGGTTTAAGCACGCTCCTTGATAAGGGGTTTTATTATTTTCTTCTATTCTGCTTAGATTGTTATTGGTAATTGTGGTCAGATTTCTTCTTTTATTCAAAATAGCGTAAACTGATAAATTTATGCAGAACTTTTGATCCAGGAAATATTTGTAAAGGCCGGCATTCATATTGTATACACTGTGATATATTGTTTCGCTTCTACGTGTTCTTCTTTCTGCCATCCTTCTCCACTCTGATATGCGTAATACATTTGGTTGTTGGTATGGTTATTATAATAGTCGCCACCCCATTTCAACCTGGAATGTTTGTTGAGCAAGAAGAATATAATTTATTTCTGCTTTCCATAAATCAGAAACAGTTCCGGTGTTGCTACATTTATTATCCTCTTCGTTTTTCTCCGGATACTGATAAAGATAATGGTGATTCAGTTCTTTCGTTTCGTCACTTTTCAAATAATCAAGAACTGTTTGCAAAGTATTCTTTCCGTTTTTTGATTTCCAATTATAGTTCAAACTAGCCTGATATATTTTGTCATCCCCTTTCCCTTTACTATGGTAGGAAGAGGTATATTCCTTTTCTGTTTCTTGTGTTTCGGAAAAAGAAGAAGATTTTTAGTGTGCTTCCAGCCTGTTTTACCATACAGTTAAGTCCGATGCTTTGCAGGGTAGTTATATCATATAACATGCTGAATGTTTCATTGATTCTTCTTATATTTTTACGGTCTATATTTTGATTTACAATATGGGTGTTCAGGTGGCTGTTATGGGTTATATTTTCCGTGATATAAGGATCTCCTGCATTAGAAAGGACCAGATTGTTGTAAAAGTTCCATTTTCCAAGCCGAGCTTAATGGAAACCAAAGCGTTCCCAATGACTATTTCTTTTTCTCATCTCTCCTAGCAAAGAGGGTGAACCATTGCCTCCGCCATCTGCATTTGGTGGAAATATAGGGTATGATACTCATTTCTATACTCATCAGCATGGAAGGGCTCTCTTTATGTTAATCTTAATACGTATGGACATTATAAAAGATTGTCATGGAATTCTTTATGGGAATTATCGGCCTTTCAGCTATGGTGTGAATAACAAACGGAAACATTATGGGTCTGAATCGGAACTGACGGTAACTTGGCGTGTGAACAAACATTTGGGAATTACTGGAAATATGAGGTATTTGTTGGGCACTTTGGGGTATGATTCCACTACGCACGAAGGAACTTATTACAATTTCTCATCCGGCAGGATGAAGGACCGAAGTTTCTGCTTTTCATTAGGATTCAATTATTATATGCAAGGAAAGAATTTCAAATATAGGAATAAGAAGAGTTTGCAGAGTACGGAGCAGGGGATAAAGTTGTGAAATAATTTTTGTTTGATATGTTGCAGGCACGGGATGCGTATGATATTAGAATCGCGGGAACGTTTACGAAGAGCGCATGAGGAATGCGCGAAACTTGAGAGTGTCATCTGATGTCATAGTACAGGCTACAGGGCTTCCTGAAGAAGAAATAAAAGCCCTTTAATTGGATTGCAAAGGGTTTGGCCGGAAAGAATAGTTTCTATTCGTATTCGTGTTTCCGTTTCGGATTCATCGGAAACCAGCCTTTCAGCACGCGTTCGCGTTGCTCGAATATCTCCTTGATAGTCCAGAAAGAAGAGAAGGAGAAGACACCCAATAAAGAGGAAATCAGGATGTCACTGATAAGCACAGTCCCTATAATGCCTGCTATGCCCAGTACCAAAAATATCCACCAGCACCGTGTACCCCAATAATATTCGGCCTTGACCACGATGGGGTGGAAAAGACCGATTATTAAAAAGGTACAAATGCCGATGGCAATACCGCCTAAATGGTATTCATTCAGCCATTCCATTCTTTCTTAGCTTTGAATGGGTATTTCTTTTTTGATGCTCTGCTCCAGAGAGATCAGGGTCTCGGTAGCCGTAACGCCGGGAATTTCCTGAATCTTTGAGTTCAGCAAGTCCATCAAATGCTCGTTATCGCGTGAATAAAGTTTGGTCAGCATGGTATAGGGACCTGTAGTGAAGTGGCATTCCACAATTTCGGGAATCTTCTTCAGTTCTGCCACTACGTTTTTGTACATGGAACCTTTTTCCAGCTTGATTCCTACGTATGTACAGGTTCTATACCCTAAACTCTTAGGGTTCACATGATATCCTGAACCGATAATAACTCCCAAATCAATTAATCTTTGCACACGCTGATGAATGGCTGCGCGTGAAACTCCACATTCTGCTGCGACATCTTTAAACGGGATGCGGGCATTTTGGGATATAATTTCTAGAATTTGTCTGTCGAGACTATCAATTTTCTCCATAATATACCGATTTTAATGTTATCAATCTGTAGCAATATAGGAATACTTTTTAATTTATCTACTATTTTGCAAGAAAAACAGGATTTCTTTGAAAAAGTGCAATAAGAGGAGCTAATCACCTATTTTCTTCTCTATTTCGCCGATTTTCCCTCTTCTTTCAAATGAGAAGGTATCGCTATGTGTATCTAAATAGTTCAACAGGAATAGCGATTTTCTTAACAAATATTTTTGTTCTTCGGACTATTTCAACAAAGCATCCTGATAGAGCAGTTCGGATAACATGTCGATGCGCGTGAGCAATTCCTCGCCACCATAGTTCTGTCCCATCTCGTTCAGTATATATTCCGCATCCTGATCATAATAGAAGGTGGAAGGATGATTGAAGTAGGCACGATAAATGCTTTGAAGTTGCAATTGCAGCTCGGGACCGTCCTTTTTATCTCTTTCTTCTACCAACTTTTCCAATGCTTCGAAAAATTGTTGAAGCAACCGCATAATGTAATCTCTTTGCAGCATGTTAATTGTCCTCTTCGTTTTTATGGGTTAGTGTTACTAATACTTTATCTATCCGGGCTCCGTCCATGTCGACTATTTCCAGTGTGAAGTCATTCCATTCCATGGATTCACCGGTCTTGGGAATGTGGCCTAGTTGTTGCAGGATGAGGCCGCTCAACGTGTTGTAATTATAATCGGGGTATAAATCCTCCATTTCGAAATGACTCAGAAAGTCATAGAAAGAACATTGGCCGTCTATCAACCAGCTTCCGTCCTTGCGGGGAACGATATCGGGGTCTTCCGAGTCACTGGGCAAGGTGCCTACCAGGGCTTCCAGAATGTCCTTCATGGTGATGATGCCTTGCAGACTGCCGAATTCATCACAGATTAATCCGTATTTGATGTTGTGCTGGCGTATTTGTTCCAATACTTTATATACATCCATGTTTTCGTGGAAGTATTGTGCCGGACGGATCACATCACGCAGATTGAATTCGCAACTGTTCAGCTTCCCGAAGAGGTCTTTCAGGTAAACTACTCCGATGATGTTGTCCAGGGTGTTTCCTTGAGTTACAGGGTAAACTTGGTACAGGTGTTGGCATACGATGTCATACAGCTGCTTGTTGTTCATGTCTATGTCAATGGATACGATGTCGCTGCGATAGGTCATGATGGTGTTGATACTGCGGTCGCCAAGAGAGAAGACGCGGTCCACAATATCCTGTTCCACTTCCTGCACTTCACCGTTCTCGGTTCCTTCGTCTATCATGGATTTGATTTCCTCTTCAGTCACTTTTTCTTCCGCTGTGTTGATATGCAGCAGGTTGAAGATAAGTGAAGTGCTTTTGGCAAGTATCCATACAAAAGGAGAGGCGATGACGGACAGCCAGTACATGGGACGTGCCAATAGCTTGGCAGCACGGGTGGAGGCACTCATGCCAATGCGTTTGGGCACCAGCTCGCCAAAGATAATAGTGAGGTAAGTGACCAGGATGACAATCAGGGTTTGAGCCAATAAATAGGCATATGTGGCGGGTACGCCGGCGTCAGTCAGTATGTTCCCAAAATCGGTGGCCAGCACGTCGCCGGAGTAAATACCGGTCAATATACCAATCAGGGTGATTCCGATTTGGATGGTGGATAAAAACTTGTCCGGGTCATTGGCAAGCTTTAAAGCGATACGCGCTGTAGAGCTTCCATGACGGATATCATTGGACAAACTACTTTTACGCGCTGAGATCAGGGCGATTTCGGACATGGCGAATACCCCGTTTAATAAGATAAGTGCGATAATAATGGCAATTTCCATGTAAGAATTTACGTTTTGTTTTGCTAACAAATGTACTAAGAATTGTGTTTTCTCTTTCTTCTTTTAGATTTAATTAATGAATTATCTGTCATTTGCGCTATCTTTGCGGTGTCTATACTTAGAAAGGAGTAATTATGCATCCGTTGGAACTATTCAAATATTGTCCGAAGTGTGGTTCGCCGCACTTTGAAGTGAACAATGAGAAATCAAAGCGTTGCGCTGATTGTGGCTTTGTGTATTATTTCAATTCCAGTGCCGCTACTGTAGCTTTATCTTGAATGATAAGAATGAGTTGTTGGTGTGCCGCAGGGGAAAAGAACCGGCGAAGGGAACATTGGACCTGTCCGGCGGGTTTATTGATATGCATGAAACCCGGCGAGGAAGGTGTGGCACGCGAGGTGTTGGAAGAAACCGGCTTGCAGGTGGAGGAGGCTGTTTATCAGTTCTCATTGCCCAACACTTATCTTTATTCAGGATTTCTGGTACATACATTGGATCTGTTCTTTCTTTGTAAAGTGAAAGATACCAGCCGGATAAAGGCGATGGATGATGTGGCGGAGTCTTTCTGGCTTCCGTTGGATGAAGTGAATCCCGAAGAATTCGGGCTGGATTCTGTGCGTGAAGGAGTCCGGCGTTTTTTGAAAGAACATAAACTTTAATGATAAGATATGAAAAGAAAAACCTTATTGATGGCCGCATTGATGGGAGGCTGTTCCTTGCAGGGAATGGCGCAGCAGATCACTCCCAAGGATGTGGCAGGTGACAAGGAATATAACCGGGTATGCCGGGAATATGAGTTGAAAGGCGGGGACAGCATGGAGCTGTTACAGGCTTATCTGGACAAATATCCTGATTCCCGCCATAAAACAGGGTGCTGTCACTGATTGCCTCTGCTTATTTTATGGAGGGAAAATACAAGGAGGCCATTGCCCTGTTCCGGTCGTGTGATCTGGAGGCTTTGCCTGATAAGGAAAGAGATGATTGTGCCATGCGTCTGGCCACCTCTTATCTGAAAGAAGACAACCTGCGTGAAGCGGCTGTATGGTTTACCTTGCTGAAAGAGGTAAGCCCATTGTATCAGGATGACGCTGTTTATAATCTGGCTTATATTGATTATGTGGAGAAACGCTATGACAAGGCGCTGAAAAGTTTCCAGTCTTTGCAGAATGATGCCGTATATGCAGCATTGGTTCCTTATTATATAGGAGAGATTTATTTGGTGAAAGGAAATTATCAGCAGGCCCGTACTGTGGCAAAAGCGTATCTGGAGCAATATCCGGCTAAAAAGGATGTTCCTCAGATGGAACGGATTTGGGGAGAGGCTTGTTTCGGATTGAATGATTACCAAGCGGCGATACCTCCTTTGGAAAGATACCGTGAAAGTGTTTCCCACCCGCAGCGTAAACCTTTGTATGAACTCGGTATGAGTTATTATTATACTGGTGTTTATTCCAAGGCTGCCGCTACTTTGGGGGAAATGGCTTCGGTACATGATGCCTTGTCACAGAATGCTTATCTACACATGGGGCTGGCTTATTTGAACTTGAAGGAGAGGAACAGGGCACGCATGGCATTCGAGCAGGCTGCCAATTTCAGTTTTGATCCGAAAGTAAAGGAACAGGCTCTTTATAATTATGCTTTGTGTATTCATGAAACCTCTTATTCTCCATTTGCCGAATCGGTAACCGTGTTTGAGCGTTTTCTGAATGAGTTCCCGAATTCACCTTATACGGAGCGTGTCAATGATTATTTGATAGAGGTGTATATGAATACCCGCAGTTATGAAGCTGCTTTAAAATCTATAGCAAAGATTGAGCATCCGGGCACACGCATTATGGAGGCCAAGCAGAAGATTTTGTTCCGGCTGGGCACACAGGCATTTGCGAATGCCCGTTTCCAGGAGGCTCTGGAGCTCTTCAACCAATCGCTTGCTGTGGGGCAATACAATCAGGCGACAAAGGCGGACGCTTATTTCTGGAGGGGGGAATCCAATTATCGTCTGGACCGTTTTCCGCAGGCGGGTAACGATTACCGCTTGTATCTGGAATTTGCCACCAGTAAGAACGGACAGGAATATGGTTTGGCGCTCTATAACTTGGGATATACTTATTTCAAACAGAAAAATTATGGAAATGCGGGCACTTGGTTTACCCGTTTTGTGGACAGGGGAAGTATCAATGAACGCACCATGCAGGCAGATGCCTATAACCGCATAGGTGACTGCAACTTCTATGACCGCCGTTTTGAACAGGCTCGTCAGGATTATGCCCGTGCGGTGGAGATTGATCCGTCACTGGGGGATTACTCTTTGTATCAGGAGGCGTTTGTGCGTGGTTTGCAACGTGATTACAATGGAAAAGTGCAGACGTGAACCGCTTGATTTCGGATTATCCGGAATCACAATACATGGATGATGCCCTTTACGAGCAGGGACGTGCTTTTGTGCAGATGGAGGATAATGCCAATGCCATTGCCCGTTTCAATATTCTGGTGAAGAAATTTCCGGAGAGCAATGTCGCACGGCGGGCGGCTAACGAGATCGGTTTGCTATACTATCAGGATGACAAGTATCCTGAAGCCATCCAGGCTTATAAGCAGGTCATAGCCGGTTATCCGGGCAGTGAGGAGGCGCGTTTGGCGCAGCGTGACTTGAAATCGATCTATATTGATTTGAATAAGGTGGATGAGTATGCCAATTTTGCTTCAACTATCCCCGGCGGTGCCAACTTTGATGTGAATGAGCGTGACTCATTGACCTATGTGGCTGCCGAAAGGGTATATATGCGGGGTGAGGTCGCCGAGGCCCGCAACAGCTTTACCCGTTATTTACAGACTTTCCCCGAAGGTGCTTTCAGTCTGAATGCCAACTATTATATCGGTTTGATAGACTATAATCAGAAAGCCTATGAAAGTGCAGCCCGGCATTTGGATAAAGTATTGGAATATCCCAACAACAAATATTCTGAAGATGCCATGTTGATGGGGGCCGAAATGGCTTATACGGCGAAGGATTATGAAAAAGCCTTGCATATTTACAAGCAATTGAAAGATAAAGCCGCTTCTATGGAGCGTCGCCGGCTTGCAAAAACCGGAATGTTACGCAGTGCGCATATGCTGGGAAATGAGGAAGAGATTATCTTTGCCGCAACAGATTTGCTGGCCGATACTAAACTGGCGCCGGAATTGTCTAACGAGGCACATTATTACCGTGCAAAAGCTTATTTGGATGCCGGCAAGACGGATGGAGCTATGGAAGATTTGAAGGTCTTGGCGAAAAGACACCCGTAATGTATATGGAGCGGAGGCCAAATATAAAGTCGCCCAGATTTACTTTGACGGCGGACAAACGGATAAGGCGGAGCAGGAGGTGCTGAATTACATTGAGGTAAGTACACCGCATACCTATTGGCTGGCACGCAGCTTTGTGTTATTGGCTGATGTGTATATGAGTTGGGGCGTAACTTGGATGCTAAACAATATTTGCTTTCATTGAAGCAGAACTATCAGGCCGATGATGATATTGCCGGAATGATTGAAGCAGACTGGAGAAATTGAAAACAGAGAATTAAAATTAAAAAATAAGTGCTGAATATGATAAGTAAGAAATTGTCAATTGTCCATTGTCAATTGTCCATTATATTGGCTTTTTGCCTCTGTCTGTTGCATATGCGCAGCAAGATAGTACGTTGAACCGCACTGTGGTGGTAGAGAATGAGTATAATCCCAATATCATGGATGCCTCAAAGATTAATGTCCTGCCTAGGGTGGAGGAGCCGGCTGTAATGAAGAAAGGCATAGAATATGCTACAGCCTTGCGCCCTGTTTCGGCCTGGACGTATGAAGTATGTCTCCTGTAACCCGTGAATGGGCTATGAACCGCGCGAACGTGGATATGTCCGTGCCGGATATGGAAATTATGGGAATGTGGATTTTAAGGCTGGGTATCTGTGGAATATCACCGGAAAGGACCGTCTGAAAGTCGGGGTATCTCTGGATGGCATGAACGGAAAGCTGAAGCATTGGAATGCTGAGGATTGGAAATCACGTTTTTTATTCTACTGAGTTCCGTTTGGACTATTCTCATGATTTCAGTAAGGTAACTTTGAATTTAGGTGGCGGCCTGCAATCACAAGTGTTTAACTATATGCCTGATTCCGAAATGCATACGGCTTCTGCCAGAGCTACTGATAAACAGCATCATACTTTAGGCGATTTTCACATAGGTGTTTCTTCCAGAGATGAATCGCTTCCTTTGCAATTCACTTTGCAGACCGGATTGAAGTATTTTGGTATCAAATATCCGCTGGATTATTCAGGCAATGCATCTACAGGTAAGGAGAAGATTGTCCACACTGAAGGAGATGTATGGGGCAAGCTGGATAATGAGCAACGGGTAGGTATCCGTTTCGAGATGGATAACCTGTTTTATTCTTCGGACAGTTTAATGGGCAACTATACTTCACTGGGTTTGAATCCTTATTATATGTTGGAAAGTGATGACTGGCGGGTCCGTGTCGGTGCTCATGTGGATTGGCAGTCGGGAGAGGACAGTGGTATTGATGTGTCTCCTGACGTGAAGCCGAATACTTGTTCTCGGAGAGTTATGTGCTTTATTTACATGCGCTGGGAGGGCGTGAACTGAATGATTATCGCCGGTTGAATGCTTTTTCACCTTATTGGTCTTTAACGCCCGGATGCCTTCTACCTATGTGCCACTGAATGCTACATTGGGTTTTAAAGCATCTCCGGTAAATGGTTTGTGGTTTAATGTCTTTGGTGGATATCGGATCAGTAAAGATGAGTTGTTTTGCAATCTGGTTGGATGCGGACGGGTATTATTTTACTCATTTTCTTGCAGGATAAAGCGAAAACCGCGTATGGAGGTGCTGAATTGAAATACGGTTATAAGGACTGGTTTGACGCTTCATTGAAAGGTACATTTTATAGCTGGAAGACAGACAATGAAAATGAAGAGCTGTATTTAGTGACCAAGCCCAAGTTTGAATTGAATTTCTATGCTGAGGCTAAGGTTTTTGAAGGATTGAAGGTTAATTTGGGCTATGAATATGTACAGCGGAAAGAATATGTGATAGAAGAAGGGAATAGCAGCAGGGATTTTGGTTTGGGCAATATCAGCAATTTGAGTGTGGGAGCCAGTTATACTTTCCTGAAAGATCTGTCTGTTTTTGGGCGTGTGAGTAATCTGTTGAATAAACAATATTATTATGAGTACGGCTATCCTGCTGAAAACTGAATGTTCTAGCCGGGCTTTCTTTGGCTTTTTAGTTAAATAGGCACTCGGAAGGATTTTTTTAAGAAAAAAAGCAGAAACATACCTTATT
>ENA-OQAL01000110-OQAL01000110.1-human-gut-metagenome-genome-assembly--contig:-NODE-110-length-20189-cov-3.342040_pt1 | contig 20189 bp, 22 predicted proteins | sample MGYA00242491_ERZ504519 | MGnify/ENA primary metagenome ERZ504519 (study PRJEB26092, sample SAMD00036260) | human gut metagenome | host: Homo sapiens | study: EMG produced TPA metagenomics assembly of... | reverse complement strand
CGGGCGTGATCGCATTCCTGCGTCAGACTCCGGCCGAACTGACCGGTACCGGCAAGGCAGATACGATGATCGTGATCGTGAACCTCGACGGACACAACGCGCACCAGTCCATTGTGCACATCGAGCTTGGCGACTTCGGTTTCGCCACCGACAAGCCGCTCAAGGTGCATGATGAGCTGACCGGCCGCGACTTCGAATGGGGTTACGACAACTACGTTTCGCTCGCCCCTTGGGCCGACGTGGCACACGTGCTCACCGTAGTCGAAGACTGATTGAGTCTCAATCGATCTGATTAATCTCGGTCAGCTCGACTAGAAATTCGTTTCGATTCATACCACAATACCGGTTCCACTTCGGTGGAAAGCGGTATTGTGGTTACTGATAATGCAAACTGCCCAATCTCAAGGAGAAATGACATGGCAGAAACCTTCACGTCGTGGTGGAAATTCCGCGCGGCTCCAAGAACAAGTACGAAGTGGACCACGAGACCGGCCGCGTGTTCCTGGACCGCACCCTGTTCACTTCCATGGGTTACCCGGATGACTATGGCTACATCGACGGCACTCTGGGCGAGGATGGCGATCCGCTCGACGCGCTCGTCATGATCCCGAACTCCGTGTTCCCGGGCTGCGTGGTGGAATGCCGCGCCGTTGGCCTGTACCACATGGTCGACGAGGCTGGCGGAGATGACAAGGTGCTGTGCGTGCGGCTGACGTACGTTTCGACGGCATCAAGGATGTCGAAGACGTTTCCGAGTACCACAAGGCTGAAATCAAGCACTTCTTCGAGCAGTACAAGGCTCTGGAGCCGGGCAAGGAAGTGCTGCCGGGCGATTACTGGACCGGTGCCGCCAAGGCCGAGGAAGAAATCGTGGCCGCCCGCAAGCGCCTCGAAGAATCCGAGAAGTGATTTCCACGCCTTTCTAGATAGCTTTAGGTAGCAATCCAAGGAAAGCCCGTTGACGTACGCACTCGCACACGTCAACGGGCTTTTGCATACCTTCCAACGTCCAGATTCCGCCAGTCACTGGAAGAATCCTCCCGCAAACCAGCCCCTCAGCGGGCAAAAACCTCCACTCACTGGAACAATCACCCCACTAACACGGCTTCCAGCGGACAAATTCCCCCAGTCACTGGAAGAAAATGCCCGCAAATCAACTTCTCAGCGGGCAGATTCCTCCACCGATTGGAGGAAAACGGACAAAACCATACCCTCCAAGTGTCCAGATTCCTCCAGCGAGTGGAAGAAACAGCCCGCAGACGGGATACACTCATACTGCACGCGCATATTCGCCGGGGCCGCTATAGTGGAACACGTAATTCACGGCATGCGAACAGTATTCGCAGAATTCAAAGCCCGCTGGCTGGCGCGGCAGTTCTATGTCGGTACCCCTAGGCGTAGGCGGACGTGAGACTCCGTCGAGGCCCATCCCGTGGGAAACCGGCGGGATGAACCTATATACCAGCTATGTTGATTCAAACATTACTTATTGCCGTTTCCGTATCGATGGACACATTCGCCGTTTCCATCGGCAAAGGTCTCACCGTCAAAAAACTACGCGGCCTCGACGCGTTCAAAACCGCCCTCTGGTTCGGCGGATTTCAGGCGCTTTTCCCACTGCTCGGCTATTTTCGCCGCCTCCACGTTCAGCAAATACGTGACCGCCCGTCGACCATTGGATCATTTTCGGCCTGCTCGCCTCATCGGCGGCAACATGGTGCGTGAAGCATTCGAAGAGGATGAAGAGAACGCCAAGGAAACCGCTGATTTCGATTGGAAGCACATGCTTCCGCTCGCCGTGGCCTGCAGCATCGACGCATTCGCCGTCGGCGTCAGTTTCGCATTCATGTCGTTGAACATTTGGATTTCAGTGATCATCATCGGCATCACCACCGGCCTGTTCTCCGCAGCCGGTCTGTATATCGGTCGCGCGTTCGGCTCGCGCTGGCAGAAGCCCGCACAGATCGCAGGTGGCGTCGTGCTTATTCTGATCGGCGTGAAAGTATTGCTGGAACATCTCGGATTCCTCGCATAATAATCGCAAATCAGATATACAAATAAATATACAAACTTACAGTAAAAGCCCGTAATCGCACATGATTATGGCTTTTACATTACCGCTTACCGCAAATACTTGCGATTATTTTCCTGCGCTTTTCGCGTTTTTCTCGCGATTGCAGGAATCACACTATTAGAACATGAGGTCGCGTACGATGCGATACCGACCACAATTCCGGAAATCATAACCGGCAGCAGCGCAATGCGATCCACGGATTCTTGGATTGCGGATCGGGGATCGGCATCACGATTCCACCAATACGAACACGCGTCAAGCGCGATAATCAGCAACAACGCCACAATCACCGCAACAGCCCACGCCGTCGTCGAGCCATAATCGGTGGAAGCCGCGTTTTCGCCGGAACGAATCGGCAGCAGCGTCGATAGGAAGCACCAGCCCGCGCTGCCAATCATGGCAACGCCTTCCACAACATTGTGCGACAGCGAACGAATCAGATGCGTACGGTTCTCACGCGCCATCTGACGCCCGAACGAAACCACAATCAGCAGGATCAGCAGACCGCCGACGCCGGCGATCCAGCCTTCCTGCATCCAAAACGTGTCTTCGTCACCCAAACCGGCAGGGAAAATCGCACGTCCGAGCATCATCGTCGTGGCACACACCACGGAAAGCAAGCCCGCAATCACGGAAATCGCATGCCCCGCAACACCATCGCGGAACGGGTTGAACACGGCAAGCAGCGCAATCATCGCCACGGAAGCCACAACCGTGAACGACACGATTGCGGGCTCTTCCGCATTCCCATAGGAAATGCCGGGAATCAGAGCAAGCACAACCAGCACCACATATGCGGCGATTTGGACGGCAAACACCTTGCCGAACGAGGCTTTCTGAGCCGACTTGACGGCAACTTTTTCAGAGGCGGTCATTTTCGTCCCCTTTTCATGATTTTCCATAATGTGGTCATTACGTATGCGATACCATTAAATGTAGCCGCAAGTGTCCACATAGTTCAGATAAAATTAATGAAACGCCGACAACACACAACAAGAGTACAATCGCGGCAACGATACAAAACCAGTACAAGAGACAAAGGGAGCTAACGTGACGGATCTGACGCTTATGACGTTCGCTAGCGACCCAGCTACCGTGCTTCCTTCTCTGGCGCTGCTTTCCCACCGCGTACGCGTGCTACCAATGGACGCGGCAAGTCTGGTGAAAATGCCGGAAAACACCATTCTTTTTCTGGATGCGCGAGATGATCTGGCCACGGCGAAAACATTGTGCCGCCTGATTCATGCATCCGGACTGTCCACGCCGATCGTGCTCATCCTCACCGAGGGTGGCTTCACCGTGGTCAATTCGCAGTGGGGCATCGCGACGTGGTGGTGGCGTCCGCTTCCCCAGCCGAAGTTGAGGGGCGTCTTCGCTTGGTATCCGAGCGCGGCAACTCGCCGGTCAATGCGGTTTCCGGTTCCGGAGAATCGGGCGTGCAGAACGAAGACGGCATGATCCACTCCGGCGACCTGGTGGTGGACACCAACGGCTATACGGCAAGTCTGCATGGGCATCCGATCGACTTGGCATACAAGGAGTTCGAGCTTCTCAAGTACCTCGTGCAGCATCCGGGGCGCGTGTTCACCCGCGCGCAGCTGCTGCAGGAAGTGTGGGGCTACGACTATTACGGCGGCACCCGCACCGTCGACGTGCATATCCGTCGTCTGCGCGCCAAGCTGGGCGGCGAATACGAGCATGTGATCGGTACCGTGCGCAATGTCGGCTATCGTTTTGATCCTCCGGAAGAAGAGGAAGGCGAGGCGGCAGCCAAGGACGCCGCAGCCCACAACGCTTCGAGCGAAAACTGATTGTCGCACTATTCGCATTGCTGGTATTGCTTGCGATTTGCGATGCTTGCGATTGCCACGATACTTGCGATCTGACTGTCGGCTATCTCACTTTCGTACGCGCGATTGCATATTCATGCGACGGTAGCTGGTGCCATGCCCCGGGAATCGAAACAAGCGCGACTGTCACGCATGCATCAGGAATACGCCGTATTGTGCGAGGAGATTCCGCATCCGAAATGCGCGCTGAATTTTTCAAACCCGTTTGAGCTGCTGGTGGCGACCGTGCTAAGCGCGCAAACCACCGACAAACGCGTGAATATGGTCACACCGGAATTATTCGGCGAATATCCGGGACCGGCCGCACTTGCGAGCGCCAATCCCGAACACGTGGAAAGCATCATTCATTCCATCGGATTTCATCATACGAAGGCAAAGAACATCATCGGACTTTCTTACGCATTGTGCGAACGGTTCGACGGCGAGGTGCCGCAAACCATGGATGCTTTGACAAGTCTGCCCGGGGTCGGGCGCAAAACCGCGAACGTGGTGCTTGGCAATGCTTTTGGCGTGCCGGGATTCCCTGTCGACACGCATGTGATCCGTGTGACCGGGCGGCTGCGCTGGCGTTCGGACTGGGCGAGCGGCTCCACCGACCCCAAAGCCATCGAACGAGAGATCACCGCCTGCTTCCCGCCCGAAGAGTGGACGGACCTGTCTCACAGGCTGATATTGCATGGTCGTGCCATATGCCATGCGCGCAAGCCCGACTGCCTCAACTGCCCCCTTAACGACACCTGTCCGAGCGCATTCGCAGCGTAACGCGCATGCCCGCTGTAGCCTGTGCCAACTAGACTCAGCACCATGGAAGACACCATGGAAGAAGAAAACGGGCGGGAAGCCAAGCTGAAAGCCGAAATCACGCGATGGCTGATCTTTTTCGGCGTCGCCATCATGCTCAGCGTCATGACCTGGCTGGGCTGGTCGCTGACGAACCGCAAAAATCCGATTACCTCCTTCACCACGCTCGTTTCCGACTCCTCCGTGGCCATCGGCATTCAGGGCAGCGCGCCGGAATCGCTCGACATCCGCACCGAACAGGGCACCGCGCTGGAGCAGGCGCTGCTCGAAAACGTGTACGAAACCCTGGTGTCACGCAGCGAAACCAACAAACTGCAGCCGTCAATCGCGAAATCATGGCAGATTTCCGACGACGGACTGACCTACACGTTCACGCTCAACAGCAACATGACCTTCGCCAACGGCCATAAACTCGACTCGTCCGACGTGGTCTGGTCGCTGCAAACGTCATCAACAACAATTACGTGGGATCCGACCAACTTGGTAGTCTCAAGGAAATCACCAATCCCGACGAAAAAACGGTGGTCATCACCCTCAATCAGCCGAATCCGTGCCTGCTGCGCGCGTTGAGCGGGCGTGCCGGCATTGTTTACGATGAGGAAAGCACGGCGAATTACGGCAAGAAAGCCGTGGGATCGGGACCGTTCACCGTGGAAGCCTCGTCGAAAACACAGATCGTGCTGCAGCGCAACGACTCGTATTGGGGCACCAAAGCCGCCGCATCGCAAATAACGCTGTATTACTACGCTTCCGAAGATTCGCTGGTCAGCGCCATGGAAGCCAAGAAAATCAGCATGGCATTGCCGTTGAGCGCGTCTGCCGCCGATGAGCTCAACCAGCAAAGCGGCATCAACTCCGACAGCGGCATCAGCTTCGACAAAGTGATGCTCGCCTTCAATAACGGCACCGAAAGCCCGTTCTCCGACGAGCAGATCCGCAAAATGACGAGATACGCCATCGACGCGCAGACCATCGCCAAAGACGCTCCGGACGCCTATTCGCCGCTCGGAGGCCCGATAAGCCCGCTGGAAGACGGGTATGAGGATTTGAGCGAACTGTTCCCCTACAATCTTGAGCAGGGCCAGCAGATGCGCAGCTATTTCGGCGCATACTATATCGCCGATATCGATCTGCTGGTGCCCAAGGAATATGAGCAGATCGGCAACACCGTGAAATCGGCGATCGAACAGCTCAATATCGGCGTCAATCTGGAAGTGCTCGATTCCGCGGCGCAAGTCACGGAACGCATGACGCGGGCACCTACAATATCGCGCTCACCACCATGAGCGGCGAAAACGATGCGAGCGTATTCACCGACGGCCAGAGCGTGTTCCATTATGAGAACGGCGATGTGCAGCAGGCATATGCGGACGCGATGGCGGCCACCAATGATGACGATTATCAGGCACGCATGCGCACGTATGCACGCGCCGTCAGCGAAAACGCGGCAAGCGACTGGCTGTACACGCGCAAGAATTTCATGGCGGTAAGCGACCAATTGCAGGGATATCCGAAAAATCTGACCGACCGTCTGCTGCCGTTGAGCAGAGTGAAGTTGCAGTGATTTTCCCGCGATTGTCAATCAATCGCCGAACACTGCGGACAATCCGTGTGTTGCGCTGATTTTCTTGCGATTTCGGCATTCGGCTGCAGTTCCGTAAGTTGTCACATTCGCTTTCTAGACTAGCGTTTATGACTGAAAGCCAAGATACTACCATCAACGCGAACCTCACGCCGCTGCCCGACAAGGTCGGCGTGGACGGTCTCGAAGACAAGTGCGCGAAGTCTGGGACGAAAGCGAAGTCTACAAGTTCCAGGGCACCCGCGACCGCAAGGCCGTGTATTCCATCGACACCCCGCCGCCCACCGTTTCCGGCCACCTGCACGTGGGCCACGTGTTCTCGTACACGCATACCGATGTGATCGCGCGATTCAAGCGCATGAACGGCTACGACGTGTTCTACCCGATGGCTGGGACGACAACGGCTGCCGACCGACGCCGTGTGCAGAACTATTACGGCGTGCGTGTGGACACCTCCCTCAAGTACGATCCTGATTTCGTGCCGCCGTTCGAAGGCACCGATGGCAAGAAGATCGACGCCAAGGATCAGGTTCCGATCTCCCGTAAGAACTTCATCGAACTGTGCGAGAAGCTCACCGCCCAGGATGAGAAGCAGTTCGAGGCGCTGTGGCGTTCCCTCGGCCTGTCCATCGACTGGACGCAGACCTACCACACCATCGGCGAGCACCCGCAGCGCGTGGCCCAGAAGGCGTTCCTGCGCAATCTGGCCCGCGGCGAAGCGTATCAGAAAGACGCTCCGGGCCTGTGGGATGTGACCTTCCAGACCGCAGTGGCCCAGGCCGAGCTGGAATCCCGCGAATATCCGGGCTTCTACCACAAGGTGGCGTTCCGCTTCGAAGACGGCACTCCGATCTACATCGAAACCACCCGTCCGGAACTGCTGGCAGCCTGCGGCGCACTGATCGCGCACCCGGATGACGAGCGTTACAAGCCGTATTTCGGCCAGTACGTCTACTCCCCGCTGTTCCACGTGAAGGTGCCGATTCTGGCGCATAAGGCCGCGGAAATGGACAAGGGCGCAGGTATCGCCATGTGCTGTACGTTCGGTGACGTGACCGACGTGAGTGGTGGCGTGATCTGAACCTGCCGCTGCGTTCCATCATCCAGCGCAACGGACGCATCGTGATGGACACCCCGGACTGGATCGAAGACGAGGAAGGCAAGCGCATCTTCCAGGAAACCGCCGGCAAGACGACATTCTCCGCACGCAAGATCATCGTCGACGCACTGCGCGAATCCGGCGATCTTGACGGCGAACCGACTCCGACCAAGCGTATGACGAACTTCTACGAGAAGGGTGACAAGCCGCTCGAAATCGTCACTTCCCGCCAGTGGTACCTCAAGAACGGCGGCACCGATCAGAAGCTGAACGCCGAACTGATCGAACGCGGTCGCGAACTGAACTTCCATCCTGATTTCATGCGCGTGCGTTACGAAAACTGGGTGAACGGCCTGAATGGCGATTGGCTGATCTCCCGTCAGCGCTTCTTCGGCGTGCCGTTCCCGCTGTGGTATCCGGTGAAGGAAGATGGCACCGCCGATTACGATCATCCGATCGTGCCGAGCGAGGACCGCTTGCCGATCGATCCGACCGACGATGTGCCGGAAGGTTACAGCGAGGACCAGCGCGACGTGCCCGGTGGCTTCACCGCCGAACCTGACATCATGGATACGTGGGCGACCTCGTCGCTCACCCCGCAGATCGTGACCCGCTGGGAAGAGCCAGGCGAAGAGAACCAGGCGATTTTCAACGCCACCTTCCCGATGGATCTGCGTCCGCAGGGTCAGGACATCATCCGCACCTGGCTGTTCTCCACCGTGGATCGCGCGCATCTCGAGAACAAGTGTCTGCCGTGGGCCAATGCCACCCTGTCTGGATGGATTCTTGATCCGGATCACAAGAAGATGTCGAAGTCCAAGGGCAACGTAGTTGTGCCAGACAAGCCGATCAAGCAGTTCGGCGCCGACGCGGTGCGTTATTGGGCCGCTGCGGCACGTTTGGGCCTGGATGCCACCTACGACGAAGGCCAGATGAAGATCGGACGCGTTTGGCCATCAAGCTGCTCAACGCCACCAAGTTCGCACTGGCCATCGGCCGTGAGGATGAGAACCACCATGTGGGCGCTCCGGCAACCGCAAGCTGGAACCCTGCCGACGTGACCGAGCCGCTGGACCGCGCAGCCATGGCCAAGATGGCCCTCGTAGTGCGCGAAGCCACCGAAAGCCTCAACAACTACGAGCATTCCAAGGCTTTGGAAGTCATCGAAAACTACTTCTGGCAGTTCTGCGACGACTACATCGAGCTGGTCAAGAACCGTGCATACGGCACCGCAGACTCCACCGGCCATGTGCCGAGCGAGAAGGCCGTGAAGTCCGCTCGCACCGCGCTGGGACTGGGCTTGGATGCCTTCGCACGCCTGCTGGCACCGTACCTGCCGTACGCCACCGAAGAAGTGTGGAGCTGGATGCATGAGGGCGAAGGCTCCGTGCACCACGCCGCATGGCCGAAGGCTGAAACGTACGATGCGGCCGCAGCAGCCGTCTCCCCGGAGCTGCTCACCCATGCCGGTGAAGCTCTGGCCGCGCTGCGTGGCATCAAGTCGAAGGCCAAGGTTTCGATGAAGACCCCGATCCTTTCCGTGCAGCTGGGCGTTTCCGATGAAGCGCGCGAATCCATCGAAAGCGCATTGGGCGATATCGCCGAAGCCGGTCGCGTGGTCGGACGCATCTCCTTCATGGGAGCGGCCGCCGCACTGAAGGCCGTCAAGGAAACCGCCGAAGCAGCCAAGGAAGCCGTCAAGGAGGCCAAGGCTGATGCCGAAGCCGCCATCGACGTGATTGTGGCCGACAGCGAACTTGGAGAGCCGCCGGCTAAAAAGCCGAAGAACTAATGGCAACTGTAGGTGAAACCGGCAGCCTTCGTGGCAAAGCCGTTCACTTCACCTACAGACAGTCCACAGGACTGTCTGCTTAACGGCTCAGCCGGCTAAAAAGCCTAAGAGGGGATCTTCCACGATTGGAAGGCCCCCTCTTTGTGTATCTGGATCCTATGTTCATACATTTTTTATAAAACGGGAACTGCAAGCAGATATTGAGATTGCGCGGCCTTAGCAGGCTGCGATTGCACAGGCATATCCGGATACAGCTTCTGCAAAGCCTGCTGCAATATTTCGGCAGCGGCCGCAATTTCAACGGTCTCGTCAATCAAATCGCTATTATCAGGCACAATCAACGTGCGATTTCCGGAACCAGCAATGCCGTATGCTGCAATCGGCAACGCACTTGTCATCAACATTTCGGAAGATGCGGTTTTCCTGTTGTTCCAGTATTTCAGATGCGGAATCCACCGAATCGCCATCGCTGGATTTCTTTGATTCCACTCCCCCGACTTTCGCAACGTTCTTCGACGTGGTATCGGCAGCCGCGCCAAATGACGATCGCAGGCCGCCCGCGTAGCTCATCACATCATCCATGCTGATGGCGTTCTTGTCGTCCACCAAGCTGGCCGCAGTACCGTCGGAAGCGTTCTGCTGATTGGCCGCATCCGCCTGCGCGCGTTCCTCTTTGCGTTGGGCCTTGATACGCGCCCGCTCGGCACGGCCCGCAAGCGACGTCTCCGAAGCCGAGGCAAGTCCCATAGACCCCTTCAACGTAACTTCCGAACCATCGACAGTATCGTCGGAACTGGTCGAATCATCACCTGCATCAAGCTGATCCGCAAAACGAAGCACGATCTGGTGGAACGCACTGGCCTGACCCGTGTGCTCGCTCGCATCCGCCAACGCCTGCATCGCATCGTCAACCTTGCTTGAAGCCGACTTCAACTTCTCATTGCCGTCAATGCTGTTGCGCACATCCGCAATCGCCTGAGATTCCAAGTTTTGCGCCGAACCTGCGGAAGCCCCCAATTCCTTAAGCCGAGCGGTGTACGCGTCGGTGAAATCCATGGAATACGGAATCATCGCCGAAGAAAGCTGCGACTGGCCGGCACTGTAATCCTTGGCGCCACGCTGCTGCTCCTCGCCCGCACGCTTGTTGAGTTCCGCCACCAAACCGGATGTGCCACGCTGTTCGATGGTGCGAATCACCTCGTTCACCGCGTCGGCGGCACCCGTATGTCGGTATGCGGCGCTCACATCGTTGACCGCGTTGGCCAGATCGACCACGGACTGCGCCACCGCAGTATCGCCGTTCAATTCGGCCGCGGTGCCGAGAATGGCGGTAAGTTGCGTGGTATCGCCAATCGATCCGGAAAGATGCGTCGTATACGAGCCGACGTACGCGTCGATATACCCGTTGAACGCCTGCTCATGTTCCTGCTCACGCTGGGCGATGGTCGTTTCGGCAAGCTCCTTTTCATGATCGCGCAGTTGTTCGAGCTGCGCGATGAGCTCATGGTTGCGTTGCGATCCGACATTCGTCAAACCATCCACCAATGTGGATGCGCGATCGGTCAAACTGGTGAGATTGCCATAGCAGCCAGTTCTTTCGGAATCGCAGGCAACAGCGGCGACAGACAGCGAACTCATGGTGAAGTTTTTCGCAGTCACATACGTATGAATCGTAAGATCCTCACCCGGCTTGCCTACCGCAGCGACCAATGTCGACGAATTGCCGGCAGACACAAGCACGCCTTCGTCTGAGGTCGCGTCATTGCCGACGCGGTTGGGAATGGTGAACGCGACGATCGGCGTCAGATCAGCCGTTTCCTCCGGTCGTTCCGATTTCAGATCGATGCGGATGCCGACCACGCCCGATGCACCGGAAATCTTGGATGCGCTGACGGTCGGACCGTCCAAAGTAAAGGTCGCCGTTATATCCCACGGCAGTTCCACACGCTCTTGCGGCACGCGCTGCGAAGACGTCGCGCCCTCATCTGCATTCATGTCCGTATCAGTTGCAGAAGCGGCGTCACTCGTCAAATACAAGCGGCCCGGCTCATCAACGGACTCATATGCGCTCATCACATCGTGCGAGGCCACCGCCGAGACGTACTCGCCGTTCCGACGCACCGCATCAACCACATTCGAAACCCCGACCGCGCATACGGGAGCCGCCGAAACCAGCGTTACCGCAATGGACGCAGCCAGCATGTGCCGCAGATGGACACTCGCCACACGCATATCACGCTCACCACGCGTGCTATCGGCATGATGGGCACAAGATGCACGAAACGCAACAGAACGACGCATGCCGAGCCTCTCAATCGCAATCAAAACAACGTTCCAAAGCAATCAATGTAGCGCGCGGCATGCCCCGGCAAGAAACGATTTCGCGGAAAACAGACAGGTCAGGCGAATACGTCGAGCACACCCGGATCGACGCCGTTCTCGGCGATGCGCTTATGCCTGCGCTTGGCTTCGGTCACCACGAATTCGCGATACATTTCGGCGATGTCGGGATCCAACCCGGCATCGACAGCAATGCGGTGCAACCGTTCGATCTGGTAATCCTCACGCTTGTAATCGGCCGGCGCGAAACCCGCGCGGGCTTTCAGCACACCCACTTGGGACGTGTATTTGAAGCGTTCCGCCAGTAGGGAAACGATGGCCGTGTCGACATTGTCGATCGACTGGCGCAATGCAGCGATTTTCGCCACGGCATCGGCGACCTCGGGATTGCTTTGCGCGGTGCCCGCATCGATGACGGTTTCGGTTTCATGCTCTTCTTCTGGCCGAAGCCAGTCATGTTCGCTATCGCTCATGCGTACAAGACTACCGCGCGCATGTCACTTGGAGAAGTACCGTTGCAGCACAATCGTGGTTTCCGTGCTCACCGGCACCGTTTGGTGGATGACGTTCAGCAGATCCTCAAGCTTGCTTGGCGAGGCTGCGCGCACGGTCAGCATGTAGCTGGGTGACCCAGCCACGGAATCGCACGACATGATGCCTTCGATATCCTGCAATTTGGCGGGAATCTCGGCTTCCTTGGAATAATCGATCGGCGTGACCGCAATGTAGGCACGTACGGCGAGGCCACGCTTTTCATCGTCGATAACGGCCTTGTAGCGAGAATCACATTACGACGTTCCAGTTTCTGCACGCGCGATTGCACCGCGGAAATCGACAGTCCCGTAGCGTCCGAAAGCTGAGACAGCGTAGCGCGGCCGTCTTTCTCCAGCATGCTGAGAATGGTCTCGTCGATATCGTCGAATTGGCCCACGCTCGCATGCGTGGTGTCGGGTTCGTTGCCATTGCCTGCCATAGATACCCCTTTCCAACAAGCATTCTGCATCAGTCCGGTAGGACCGACTCCCCTATGCAGCTCACGTTTCCGTCCATTACCATACCCACCCCAACACACAATCCGTCAACTGCATTTTCGTAACATTTCCAACGAATTTCGATTTTCAATCATTTTTCTCCTATTTTTTCATATACCCCCTATATAGCAATACTATTTTCGTCTTTTTACTTTCGATTTCGTATTTTTTCGTGCGTCGGTTTTTACATACCGTATGTCCACAACGTGATCATCCACATTGCCGAATCGTGCGGAACTTTCGGAAAACAATCGAAACGCATTCGAAAGTAGTTGAAAACTGCAAAACGGAAAAACAGCCGAACAGAAAGACAGCCGAACGAAACAAAAGGGCCGCATGGCGATTGTCATACGACCCTTGGATGCGTAACCGCAGATTGCGATTACCTGCGATTAGCTGTTGCCGTTATTCGCGGTATTGCCGCTCTGCTGGATCAGCGACGCATGAATCACGGTTGGTCGCGGTCTTCTTCAGACGCGGCACAAGCGTCTGGTAAGCCTGCTCAGGCTCCAGACCGCCAAGCAGACGACGCAGACGGTAGATGATCGGCAGCTCCTGCGGATCGGTGATGAGTTCCTCGCGACGGGTGCCGGAAGCGTTCACGTCGATGGCCGGGAACAGGCGCTTGTCTGCCAGTTCGCGGCTCAGGCGCAGCTCCATGTTGCCGGTGCCCTTGAACTCCTCGAAAATCACCTCGTCCATCTTGGAGCCGGTTTCCACCAGTGCGGAGGAGATGATGGTCAGAGAGCCGCCGTTTTCGATGTTACGAGCGGCACCGAAGAACTTCTTCGGTGGGTACAGCGCCTGGGCATCCACACCACCGGAAAGAATACGGCCGGAAGCCGGAGCGGCGATGTTGTAGGCACGGGCCAGACGGGTCATGGAATCAAGCAGCACCACCACGTCCTGGCCAAGCTCCACGAGACGCTTCGCGCGTTCGATGGCGAGTTCGGCGACGGTGGTGTGGTCGGAGGCCGGACGGTCGAAGGTGGAGGAAATGACCTCGCCCTGCACCGTACGTTCCATATCGGTGACCTCTTCCGGACGTTCGTCCACGAGCACGACCATCAGGTGGACTTCCGGATTGTTGGTGGCGATCGCGTTGGCGATGTTCTGCAGGGTGATGGTCTTGCCGGCCTTCGGCGGAGACACGATCAGGCCACGCTGGCCCTTGCCGATCGGCGCCACGATGTCGATGAGGCGGCCGGTGAGCTTGTTCGGCGCGGTTTCCTGCTTCAGACGCTCCTGCGGATACAGCGGAGTGAGCTTGTTGAACTGCGGACGGTTCTGTGCGGCCTCCACGGTCATGCCGTTGATGGAGTCGATGGACTGCAGCGGCACGAACTTCTGACGCTGGTTGCGGCGGTCGCCCTCACGCGGGGTACGGATGGAACCGTGCACGGCATCACCCTTGCGCAGCCCATACTTCTTGACCTGGCCCATGGAAACGTACACGTCGTTCGGACCCGGCAAATAGCCGGAGGTACGCACGAAAGCGTAGGAATCGAGCACGTCGACGATGCCCGCGACAGGCACGAGATCCTCTTTCGGCTCCTCGTGACGCTGTTCGCGTTCAACATTGCGATCCGTGCGCTCGTTGCGCTCGACGCGATCGTTACGCTCGTTGCGATCATTGTTACGGTCGCCGGTACGGCCACGACGCTCGTCACGCTCGTCATAATCGCGGTCACGGCCACGCAGGCGACGGCCACGACGATCCACGCGGTCACCCCTATCGCTGACGCGACCGCGACCACGACGCGCGAAATCACCGTCTTCAGCCTCGTCACGACGTTCGTCATCATCACTGCCCTGCGAAGGCAACGTGGCGAGAATGTCATCAAGATCGCGCACAACGTCCTCATCCTTCGGCCCTTCCACCGCACGACGGCGACGGCGCGGCTCAACGTCGGACGCATCATCCTTACGATGGCGACGACGATCATCCTGCTTCGGCGAAGCATCGTCCAATCCCAGTTCGGCCAGCAGATCGGTGGCAGCGTCCGCATCACGGCGGCGACGGCGCTTCGGAGCCTCATCGATGCTGTCCAGGGCGTTCACCGCGGCCATGACATCGGCCGCCTCCTCGCTCGTCGGAGCCTCAGCCTGCTTGCGACGGTCAGCACGCTCGGTGCGCTCGGCACGTTCCATCTGTTCGGAGCGCTCCGCACGCTCAGCGCTATCAGCACGTCCGGCAAGGGTCTTCCTAACGGTTTTTGGCCGTCTGCTTTTCGGACTGCTCAGCCTCGTTGGCTTTGCTTTCGGCAGCCTCGTTGGACTTGCCGGATTCCTCAGCCGTGTTCGCCGCGACCTCAGCGTCTGCGGTTTGGGCTTCAGCAGGAGCCACCGGAGCGGCCGGTGCAGCGGACTTCGGAGCTCGCACGGTCACACCGGCAGGCGCTTCACCGCCGGAACGAGCGGCCTGAAGCGTCGCGATAGTTCCGGCTTACGCATGGTGGAGGTGCCACGAAGGCCCATCTGCTTGGCGAGCTCCTTGAGCTCAGGCAGTTTCATGTCTTCAAGATTCGGGCTGGTTGCCACTGGTTTTTGCCTTTCCCCTAGCTTTCGCAAGCACACGCCTGCAACAGCTGTAAAAGAGATACGGAAATTTCCGCCACTGAAAGTCCGCCGCGAAATATCACGGCTTTCGAACTTCCCTAACCATACAACGTCATCCAGACCAACGCAACGTAGGCGTGCCAACGTATTCATGCCAATCAAGCATTCAAGTCAATGACAAATCGCAAATCACAATGCGAAAGACCCGCCATGCGATCGCATGACGGGTCTTTCGCTTTACCACATGCTTTACAGCAACAGGTGCAGGTCTTGCCGGAACCTACTTTTCCTCGTGATAGCTCTTATCGGTATTGACGGACCATACGTTCTTCTTGGACGTCTTGCCGTTCTTGATATTGCCGACGGCCTCGATTGCGGTGGCCATGGAATGATCCATGTTGTTGTAACGATGCTGGCCGTTGCGGCCGACGCAATACAGATTGCCGAAGGAATCGAGGTATTCCACGAGCTCAGGCATGCGATCGTAGGTGTCAAAATATGCCGGATACGCCTTCTTCACGCGCTCACGATGGGAGTCGATCACGTCTTGCGGACCGTTGATGATCTGCATGCGCGTAAGCTCCTGGATGGCGAACTTCTTCGCTTCCTCGTCAGACATGTTCCAGAAGGAATCGCCTTCTTCGCAGAAGTATTCAAGACCGATCCACACGGTGTTGTCAACGTCCTTGACCAGGTACGGGCTCCAGTTGTTGAAGATCTGCAAACGGCCGACCTTGTAGCCCGGATCCTGCACGTAAATCCAGCAATCAGGCACGATCGGCGGGTTGCCGAGGGTGGGAATGTCGGTGGTGTTCGACAGGCGCAGGTGCTTGACGAGCAGACCAACGGTCACGAAGTCGCGGTACGGCAGGCCGTTGGCGATTTTCGGTCATGTCCTTCGGCGCGGGCTGGCTGGAAGCGTCCACGGCGTTGATGAGATCCTTGACGGGCATGGAGGAGATGAAGTCGTCCGCGGCCATTTCGGTGCGGTTGCCTTCGGAATCCTCATATACCACGGATGCGATCTTGCCGTCGGCCTGGCGAATCTCCACCACGTTCGCGTCGGTGATGACCTTCACGCCCGCGGCCTCGCAGTTGGCCTCGACGGTTTCCCACAGCTGGCCCGGACCATACTTCGGATACCAGAATTCCTCAATCAGCGAGGTTTCAACCTCAGCATTGCTGCGCTTCTTCGGCAGGAGCTTCTGGAACGCGTTCTTCAGCACGCCCATAATGCTCAGGCCCTTGACGCGCTGCGCACCCCAATCGGCGGAAATCTGGGACGGATGGCGACCCCACAGCTTCTCGGTGTACCCCTCGAAGAACATGGAATACAGCTTGCGGCCGAAACGATTGATGTAGAAGTTCTCCAGATTGTCTTCCGGCAGCTTGTGCACCATGGACTTCAGGTAGCTGAAGCCGGCAACAAGCGTAAGCTTCGGACCCATGGCCTTCAACGTGTTGGCGCTCAGGGAAATCGGGTAGTCAAAGAAGTGGCGGTTCCAGTAAATACGAGACACGCGATGACGCTTAAGCATCACCTTGTCTTCGACTTCCGGATCCGTCCGCCCGGTTCCATATCGTGCTCGCGACCGAGCTTCTTGTCATCATAGCTTGGCGCGCCCTGCAGCGGCAGGACCCCCTTCCACCAATCCATGATGCGTTCGTCCTTCGAGAAGAAACGATGGCCGCCAATATCCATACGGTTGCCATCATGCTTGACGGTGCGGGAGATGCCGCCGAATTCGCGGGTCGCTTCCAACACAGTCACGTCGTAGTTCTCGGAGCCACCGTCCTTGACGAGCTCCCAAGCGCAGTCAGGCCTGCAGGGCCACCGCCGATAATCACCACGGATTGCTTTTTGCGTCACTTTGAGGTCTCCTTATGAAAACAAAAATCCCTGATAGTCTACCCGAGGGTAGGGAACGAACACCGCAACTTGTGCGAATACTTACAAAATCAAGCCAAGTCAGCCGGATATACGGCTATCGCATCATGCAAAACGCAATCATCAAACCGGCCGATGCACGACCCGACTGCGCGGCCAAAGCGCGCAACCACATTACGCAATCCAACTACGCGACCAGCAACCGCACAACTGGCAACCGCGTGACCGGCAACTGCGCAACTAGATGGAATCAGGAATGTCAATATCGGTTTTCTGCACTTCCTCAACATTGACATCCTTGAACGTGACGATACGCACGTTCTTGACGAAACGACTGGAACGATAGACGTCCCACACCCAAGCATCAGTCAGGCGCACGTCGAAATACACGTCCTGGCCTGCGGAACGCACATTGAAATCGACTTTATTCGCCAAATAAAAGCGACGTTCCGTTTCAACAACATACGTAAACAGCTTGATTACGTCGCGATACTCCTTATACAGAGCCAGTTCCGCGTCGGTTTCGTAATTATCGAGATCCTCGGCGCTCATCACTTACCTTCCGTATCGCGCTTGCGACCACGACCAAGCGTGCGCCACCAAGCTTCCTTCGACGTCTTACGCTCGCCCGCCGTGTACGGCCAGCTGTTTTCGGCATCGGCATCGCCAGTAACGGACTTGCGATCATCATGCTCGCTTTGTCGCGCAGGTTCCGCGCCTTCCGCGTCCTTCCGCACAGCCTCGGCCACGTCACCAGCACCATCGGAAGAAGCTTTCTGCACGGATTGCGCAGCTGCCGCGGCATCGTTGACATCCGTACCTTCCGCATCATGCTTCGAAGCATTCTTCTCATTCAGTCGGATGGCAATGGAATGCTCGCGCGCGCTCAACGCTTCCTTGACGCCCGGATTATCTTCGATCACATGCATGCCGAACGCGTCAAGCGAACGGATCGGGTCGAACTCGTCAACCAGCGTGTCCATAACGATCAGATCCTGGTAACGGTTCTGCGAAGCGTTCCACAAGGCATCGCGCGAACGACCGGACGGCACGAATCCCAACGACTGGTACACGGACACGGAACGCGTGTTCTGCTCGGGCACGGCAACCCAAATGCGATGCATGCCAAGGCCTGCCGGTTCCGGCGCAAGTCCGTACGTCATCACGCGCGGCATGATGTCACGCGAATAGCCACGGCCGCGGTAATCCTTGCCAAGCACCACCTGAATGCGCGCGGAACGAGCCCAACCGTCAATATCGATCAGGAAAATCATGCCAATCACATTGTCGGAATTCGCGGCATCGATCTCGCCATCGCCATCATGGTCGGCTTCGGTGATGATGGACCATGCGATCGTGCGACGCGACTCCGGATCCCCCACACCGGATTCGGTCGGCGTTTCGCCTTGGGACCATGCCACGGAACGACGCACCCACGCATGCACCGCGCCACGCTCGGCAACCCGATCCTTGCCGGTGATTCCGGAAGCGCCGATGTACGCCCCAATGGCGTCCATACGTTCAAGATCTTCGATCACGGACGGACGCAGATGCACCATCTCGCCCTTGATAGACGGAATGACGATGAGATCCGGCAATTCACGCGACTGCTGGTCCAACTGCTCCTGTGTCGCAGCCTCAACTTGTTCTGGCATTATTCCTGTCCCCTACATCATTGCAGGCACGACCGTCGCCGCACCCATACCGAGGGTATTGTACCCGACTGTATGTCAGCTGTGAATCCGCGCGGCGGCAATCGCTGTACATATTCCTCTACCAGCATAACCTGATGTTGAAGGACATGTCGGCAATCGTAAGAAAATGCGCTTCGCGATTATGCATTCTCTTTCTTTGAAATCCCTTTTCCGGAATAACGAAAAGAAAACGCACGTCCCAAGCTTTTTGGAACGTGCGTTTTCCTGCGATTCAACAATCGGCTGTAATCGTCAGCAATCGTTGTAAACGTTACTTGATCTTGCTCATCACGATCTTGGTGACGGCCTTTGCGTCAGCCTGACCGCGAGTGGCGCGCATGACGGCACCAATGATGGCGCCCATCGGCTTCATATTGCCGCTCTTGAGCTTTTCAACGATGTCAGGATTGGCTGCGAGAGCCTCATCCACGGCCTTTTCGAGAGCGCCGTCATCAGACACGACCTGGAAGTCATGCTTCTTGACGACCTCATCCGGAGTGCCTTCGCCAGCAAGCACACCGGCGACGGTCTGCTTGGCCAGCTTGTCGTTGAGCTTGCCATCGGCGATCAGCTTCTCAACCTCAGCAACATCGGCCGGAGCGATCGGCAGCTCTTCGAGGCTCACGCCCTTGTTGTTGGCTTCACGGCTCAGCTCGCCCAGCCACCACTTCTTGGCACCTGCGGCGGTGGCACCAGCCTTGACGGTCTCCTCAAGCAGATCCAGAGCGTCGGCGTTGAGCACGTCACGCATCTCCAAATCGTTGAAGCCCCACTCGCCCTTCAGGCGGTTGCGGCGCTCGCGCGGCATTTCCGGCATCTGAGCCTTCATCTCTTCGATGTGCTCCTTGGTGATGTGCAGCATCACCAGATCCGGATCCGGGAAGTAGCGGTAATCGTCGGCATCGGACTTCACGCGGCCGCCTGCGGTGGTCTGCGAAGCCTCATCCCAGTGGCCGGGTTTCCTGCAGAATCTCGCCGCCTTCGCTCAGAATGGCCGCCTGACGGCGAATCTCATACTGAATGGTCTTTTCAATACCGCGGAACGAGTTCACGTTCTTGGTTTCGGAACGGGTGCCGAACGGATCGGACGGGCTGTTGCGCAGCGACACGTTCACGTCGGCACGCATGTTGCCTTGCTCCATGCGAGCGTGGGAAATATTAAGCGCACGCACGATGTCGCGGATGGCGCGCATGTAGGCACCGGCGATTTCCGGAGCACGATCGCCTGCGCCAACGATCGGCTTGGTCACGATTTCGATCAGCGGAACGCCTGCACGGTTGTAGTCGACCAGGGAGTGGTCAGCGCCTTCGATACGGCCGTCAGCGCCACCGACGTGGGTGTTCTTGCCTGCGTCGTCTTCGATGTGGGCGCGTCGATCGGCACACGGAACACGGTGCCGTCTCAAGTTCCACATCAAGATAGCCGTTGCCGTTGGTCGGCTTGTCATACTGCGAGATCTGGTAATCGCGCGGCATGTC
>ENA-OQAL01000109-OQAL01000109.1-human-gut-metagenome-genome-assembly--contig:-NODE-109-length-20301-cov-5.104788_pt1 | contig 20301 bp, 19 predicted proteins | sample MGYA00242491_ERZ504519 | MGnify/ENA primary metagenome ERZ504519 (study PRJEB26092, sample SAMD00036260) | human gut metagenome | host: Homo sapiens | study: EMG produced TPA metagenomics assembly of... | reverse complement strand
TTCACGGCGCCGTTCTCGTCGAACAGCTCTTCCGGCTTGTAGGACTCGAGCCAGTTCTTGAGGACCTCGAAGTGGGCCTCGGTATCGCGGGCGGAAGCCAGCGGCACCTGGTGGGAACGCCAGGAGCCCTCGGTCTTCTTGCCGTCGATGAACTTCGGGCAGGTCCAGCCCTTCGGGGTACGGAAGATGATCATCGGGTAGAACGGACGAGTCATGTCGTCGGTCTGAGCGGCGGCCTTGATGTCGCAGATCTCGTCGAAGACGGTCTCGAACAGCTCGGCGAAACGACGGTGGATCGACAGGTGATCCTCGTTGTCGAAGCCAGCGACGAACTCGTACGGCTCATAGCCCATGCCGTGGAAGAACTCGTGGAGCTCTTCGTCGGAGATGCGGGACAGGATGGTCGGGTTGGCGATCTTGTAGCCGTTGAGGTGAAGGATCGGCAGCACGATACCGTCGGTGCGCGGGTTGATGAGCTTGTTGGACTGCCAGCCGGTGGCCAGCGGGCCGGTCTCAGCTTCGCCGTCGCCGACGATGGCCGGGACGAACAGGCTCGGGTTGTTCATCACAGCGCCGTAGGCGTGGGACAGGGCGTAACCCAGCTCGCCGCCTTCGTGGATGGAGCCCGGGGTTTCCGGAGCGTAGTGGGACGGGATGCCACCCGGGTAGGAGAACTGGCGGAAGAACTTCTGCAGGCCAGCCTCATCCTTGGTGATGTTCGGGAAGTACTCGGTGTAGGTGCCGTCCAGGTAGGACTGAGCGGTACCAGCCGGGCCGCCGTGGCCCGGGCCCATGATGATCACAGTGTTCTGCTGGTGATCAGCAATGAGACGGTTGATGTGGCCGATGAGGAAGTTCAGGCCCGGGGTGGTGCCCCAGTGACCGACCAGACGGTGCTTGACGTCTTCGCGGGTGAAAGGCTCCTTCATCAGCGGGTTGCTACGCAGATAGATCTGGCCGATGGAGAGGTAGTTGGCTGCGCGCCAGTACTTATCCACGCCTTCGATAGCTTCCTCGGAAACCGGAGCGTTCAGCTTCTTCCAAGGGGTGCCAATAACAGGACTCGTCATGTGTACTCCTGTACTCCTGCACTGTGATGTGCGATTGTTTATTTCCTTAGGTCATGAGCCATGCCTAAAACCTTGCGGTTACGCGGTATGCCTCATTTCCAGTCACTTGCACATATTACGAGCGCGGTTCGACTTTTTGCTGTTTTTTGCGACTGTGTGTTCAATTGTTATTTTTCTGTACGCAAAATGTGTGCTTTTATCAGGATTTTTTGTGCGTACTTCACACTCTCTCAAAAAGATTGAAAAACGGCTCAAATCACGTTTTTTAGTCGGTTAACACATGTTTCCCACGTTCGTTTCCCTAGATACACACGCGGCGTGTTGAGTAGGTGGGAGTAAGCAATTGTGAGATTCGTTCATTCTCCGTTCACGTGTTTCCAATGTCTCCTTGCAACGTCACAATAGAGCAGTTAGTATTGTTCGTTTCTTGATACCTCATATTAAAGGGAGAGTGTTATGGCTGCAGGTCCTGTGCTCGTTGTCGATTTCGGAGCCCAGTACGCCCAGCTGATCGCACGTCGCGTGCGTGAGGCCAATGTTTATTCGGAGCTCGTGCCGCATTCCATGCCGGTCGATGAGATGCTGGCCAAGGATCCGCAGGCCATCATCCTGTCCGGTGGCCCCGCTTCCGTGTTCGAACCGGGCGCTCCGCGCGTCGACAAGAAGCTGTTCGACGCGGGCGTTCCGGTGCTCGGCATCTGCTACGGCTTCCAAGCCATGGCATACGCGTTGGGCGCGGATGTCGACAAGGCCGCCCTGGGCGAATACGGCAAAACGGAAACCACCATCGACAAGGCGGAGGGTCTGCTCGACGGCTCTCCCGCAGAGCAAAGCACGTGGATGAGCCATGGCGTGGCCGTCAAGACCGCGCCGGAAGGCTTCGAAGTGCTCGCCCACACCGAAGGCGCACCGGTCGCCGCCATGCAGGACGAATCCCGCAAACTGTACGGCGTGCAGTGGCATCCGGAAGTCAAGCACACTCCGATGGGCCAGAAGCTCATCGAGAACTTCCTGCACAAGTGCGCCGGCCTCGGCGATAACTGGAACGCGTCCAACATCATCGAGGACCAGGTCAAGAAAATCCGCGAGAAGGTCGGCGACGCCCAGGTGATTTGCGGCCTGTCCGGCGGCGTCGACTCCGCCGTCGCGGCGGCTCTGGTGCATAAGGCCATCGGCGAGCAGCTCACCTGCGTGTTCGTGGACCACGGTCTGCTGCGCAAGGGCGAGGCCGAGCAGGTCAAACATGATTTCGTCGAGGCCACCGGCATCAAGCTCATCGCCGTGGACGCCTCCGAAGACTTCCTCACCGCGTTGAAGGGCGTGAGCGAGCCGGAGAAGAAGCGCAAGATCATCGGAGAGAAGTTCATCCGCACTTTTGAGAAGGCGCAGCGTCAGGTCATCGAAGAGGCCGGTGCCTCCGGCAAGGAAGTCAAATTCCTCGTGCAGGGCACGCTGTATCCGGACGTCGTAGAGTCCGGCGGCGGCGATGGCGCGGCCAACATCAAATCGCACCACAATGTGGGCGGCCTGCCGAAGGACATCAAATTCCAGCTCATCGAGCCGCTGCGCACCCTGTTCAAGGATGAGGTGCGCGCCATTGGCACCGAACTCGGTCTGCCGGATGAGATTGTCTGGCGTCAGCCATTCCCGGGTCCGGGTCTCGGCATCCGCATCATCGGCGAAATCACCAAGGAACGTCTTGACTTGCTGCGCGAAGCTGATGCCATCGCACGTGAGGAGCTTTCCAAGGCCGGCCTCGACCGCGACATCTGGCAGTGCCCGGTCGTGCTGCTTGCCGACGTGCATTCCGTGGGCGTGCAGGGTGACGAACGCACCTACGGCTCGCCGATCGTGTTGCGTCCGGTGTCGTCCGAAGACGCCATGACCGCCGACTGGTCGCGTATCCCGTACGACGTGCTCGCCACCATCTCGACGCGTATCACCAACGAATGCCGTCAGATCAACCGCGTGGTGCTTGACTGCACTTCCAAGCCGCCGGCAACCATCGAATGGGAGTGAGCCCGCAGGCTTGACGCATAACGGAAGGGGCTTTCCACAAACTATTCTTGTGGAAAGCCCCTTCCGTTATGTTACGGAAACAAGTCCGCTCTCGTCAGACGGACCGAACGTCCTCCGATGTCACTTTTGCGTATCCGTCAAACAAGCATGCCATTCCACATATCCACGAAATTCGGTAGGGTTTTCGCCGTCGTGGCGACGTTCTTCACTTGGATGCCTTTGATGCGTAGGCCAAGCATCGCCGCGAATGTGGCCATACGATGATCGGCATAAGTCTCCATCACGGCCGGTCGAAGGCAGCCCGCGGATACGGGCGTATCTTCAATCCATCCGGCAATTCACGAGCTTCTCCCCCAATACGCGTGATTTCATTGACCAACGCCTCAAGACGGTTCGTCTCGTGTCCGCGTAAATGGCCGATGCCGATCATATTGGTCGGTTTGTCGGCGAAAGCCAGAATCGCAGCAAGCATGGCGCGATTTCACCGGCAGCGGTCAGATCGAAATCACCCAAACCGTTGATGGCATGTCCACCTGTGACTTCGCAATAACGGATGCCGTTCTTTTCCGGGAAAGACACTTGCGCTCCCATGCGTTCAAGATACCCCGGCAGCAAACCACCAGGTTGCGTGGTGGTTTCCGGCCAATGCGGCACACGCACGGTTCCGCCGGCGATCAACGCGGCGCCCAGGAACGGAGCGGCATTCGACAAATCCGGTTCGACCGTCACCTGCCCGGGTAGTTGAACCGTTCCCGGAGCGACTCCCCAGACATGAACGTCTTCATCTGCAATCGCATCCACACCAGCACTTTTAAGATCGGCCACCGTCATTCGGATATGCGGCAGGCTTGGAGTCTTTTTCCCCGTATGGTGCAGCTCAAGGCCGCCTGGCACACGCGAGCCGATCAGCAACAGGCCGGAAATGAACTGCGACGAGCCGGACGAATCGATGGAAACCACATTCGGCGTTTCGCGCACGGCCGAATCAAATGCGGGCGGAGTGATTGTGAACGGCAGACGGCCTTCTTCACCGTGGTATTCAATGGTCACGCCCAACTGCCGCAAGCCATCCAACACCGGTTTCATCGGGCGGGCATATGCCTGCTCATCGCCATCGAAATCGACGGGACCATCGGCGAACAGCGCAAGTCCCGGCACGAAACGCATCACCGTGCCGGCAAGTCCGCAGTAAATTTTCGCATCGCCATGGAAGTGGCCATCCGCTGGCGGCGTCACCGTTACCGTCGTATCAGTTTCGACATCAACCTCACAGCGGACGCCAAGCGCACGTAACGCCTCCATCATCAGCTCGGTGTCACGCGAGCGCAGCAGCCCTACCAAAACGCACGGGCTCCGATCCGAGAGCCGCAAGAATGAGATACCGGTTCGACAGGGATTTGCTACCCGGCACCACCACAGTGGCGTTGAGCGGTTTGCCGGCATACGGTGCCGGCCATAGGTTCTCTTGAAGTGCTTCCATGCGACCCATGGTAACCAAAACCTGCGGAAAAAGACGTGTCCATCTCGTCAGCGACATGCTGGTATCCATATGGGATGCAAACTATACAACTCCTTCCCCATCTGCCTATCATTGCGTGTAGGCGTCCTTTGACGACGTCCGTTCTTTTTCACCTCAATGTGGAGGAGAGCGAGCGCATAGAATGACATCGCCACAGCAACCACAGCCATATGTGCCTGTGCCGCACCCCCAACAACCGAATGCGGCCGTGCCGCAGCCGCAGCCCTACGCGTCCGCATCGCAGCAATATTATCCGCCTGCCGCTCAACAGCCTCAGCCAATGGCTCCGGTTCCCGTTCCGGCGGGAGCGGCGTTGCGTACCAAACGCGGTCTGCTCAAATTCGTGCTGCTTGGTCTCATCACTTTCGGCATCTACGACATTTGGCAGATGAGTGAGGTTGGGGAAACCTTGAACCTGATCGCCACGCGTCGCGACGGCAAGCGCACCATGCACTATTGCCTCATGTTCTTCATTGTCGGCTGGCTGACTTTCGGCATCGGCTGGCTTGTCTGGAACCATCGTCTCAGCGCTCGAATCGGCACCGAACAGGCCGCCCGGCATTTGCCGGTGACCGTGACGGCCGCGACATACTGGCTATGGAGCGTTCTCGGCACGTTGATCATCGTCGGGCCGTTGGTCTACACATACAAGATCCTGCATGCCATGAATGATCTGAGCGCCGACTACAACATGCGTGGCATCTGAGTTTCTTTTGTGCGCACAATCATTGAAGCCCGGGAATTCCAAGTGGCAAAACCATTGGAACTCCGGGCTTTTTGTCGGGCTGACAGGATTTGAACCTGCGACATTCTGCTCCCAAAGCAGACGCGCTACCAAACTGCGCTACAGCCCGTTCATGCACTCCCGCACGTGGCAGGTGAACACGAGTTTCCATTGTAGCGTATGGTAGGACAACGACAGGCTAGAATGGCAAATACTGGAGGGAACGCGCATGGGACGTCATCAGCAAGCCGAGGCTTCAGGCATCATTTCCTTCATGGCATGCGCCACTCTTGCATGGATCGCCATGGACCTATATCTGCAATTCGCTCCCGCCATCTGGCGTGTCACCCAACGCCTGTTCACCGTGTGTGCCGGAATCACCGCGGGATGTGGAGTCATCTCGTTCACCTTGGGGTATGCGCGCAACTCCAGGTCGATGACGTTGAAACATGGCTGGACCATTCCTATTCGCCGTATCTTCGAGATACTCGCTTTGTCCGTGGTCTACGCGTCGACCATTTTCGTCACGGCGTTCATGCTGCTTTCCATTGCCAGCAACATGATGGGGTTGCGCACGTTAAAAGGCTATCTGACTGCACTCTGCGCCGCGATCTCGGGGGTCGTAGGCTATGTCACGTTCGTACAGGCGGAACTCATGAATGCCAAGACCATCGCATCCTTGTTGCCGTTCTTCGTGGTTTCCGGTGTCAGCATCGCAGGATTGACGTCCGATGATCCATACTGGTACAACAACAATTTCTCCCAATTGGGCGATCGAACCACTTTTGCTGCTCGTATGTTCAATTCGACATTGATGTTGGCCGGCGTCTGCATCGTCATCATCAGCTATTTCGCGATTTCGGAGCTCATCACCACGCACCGTCTGCAGATGCAGTATCTGTCTGCAAACGATGAAAAAGAAGCTCCCAAACACTTCAAGGCGCGGATTCTTCTGCTATCGACCATGCTGACGCTCGCAGGCATCGCCTTCATCGGCATCGGCATGTTCCGTTACACGCCGCATCCGATTCTGCACAACGTATTCGCCCGCGGTCTTCCCTGCCTGATGAGCGTGCTGATGATCGCGCTGCCTTGGCTGGCCCCGCAGCTTTCAAAAGTAGTATATGTGATTTCAGACCTAGCTATCGTGATCGGGGCTCTTGCCGGGTTCCAGTGGTTGGCGGGGCGTAACACGTTGACGAACGTCGAGGCTCTTGCCGGCATGATGTTTCTGGGCTGGTTCATCATCTTTTCACGGCAGATTGCGGCCATCGAATCCGATCGTGTGCAGACGCAGCTTATTCTGGCGCAAACCAAGCGGCCAGAATCCGTCGAGGATCTTGCGGAGGTCAGCGAAACCGTTCCTGGAACCGTTTCCCGACTCTCGTCGGAAGTCTAATTCTCGTAACGGTTCACGAGCACAGTCCACAAACAATACGGCGAGGTGTCACCCGTACGGATGGCACCTCGCCTGTTCTCATGGCTATCAGAAATCGTAGTTCTTTGTGGTGGGCTTTCTATCGCTCATCAGCAACAGGAAGCTTCTCGACTGCGCCGTGATCGCGAAGCCGGCCTCATAGTTGAGTTCCGGACCCTTCGGATTATGCGTGTCGACGACCAGACGCCATTTCTTGCCATACCGCTCGTCCGGCAAGGTGAACATAATCGGCTCGTAATGCGCGTTGAAAATCAGGATGAAGTTATTGTCCACCATCTGGTTGCCATACCAGTCGGCTTCCGGAATATCGGAACCGTTCAGATAGATCATCACCGAGAACGCGTGGGTGTTGGACCAATCTTCCATGTCCATGATGGAACCGGTGTGGTCCATCCATTCGACCTGCGGAATCTTATCGTCCGGGTCTCCTGGCTCGCGGCCGGTGAAGAAACGACGCCGGTGGAGCACCGGGTGCTCGAGTCGCAGATGGATCAGCTTCGAAACGAACTCAAGCAGATCCTTCTGACTATCGTCAAGATCCCAATTGGTCCATGAAATGGCGTTGTCCTGGCAATAGGCATTGTTGTTGCCCTGTTGCGTGCGTGCCACCTCATCGCCGCCGCAGATCATCGGAATGCCCTGACTGCACAGCAGCGTCGCGAACATGTTGCGCATCTGCTGTTGCCGCAGGTCGTTGACGTCCTTGATGGTGGTCGGGCCTTCGACACCGCAGTTCCAGGAACGGTTGTTGCTTTCGCCATCCCTATTGCCTTCGCCGTTGGCGTCGTTATGCTTCTCGTTGTAGCTCACCAAATCGTTCATGGTGAAGCCATCATGTGCGGTGATGAAGTTCACGGAAGCCACCGGACGGCGGCCGTTCATCTGATATAGGTCGGAGCTGCCCATCAGACGGCTGGCGAATTCCGGTAGCGTCGATGGTTGCGAACGCCAGAAGTCACGCACGCAATCACGGTAGCGGCCGTTCCATTCGGACCAGCTGGACGGGAAGCCGCCCACCTGATAGCCGCCGGAACCCAAATCCCAAGGTTCGGCGATGAGCTTGACACGGGAGATGACCGGATCCTGTTCGACGATGTCGAAGAAGGCGGACAGCTTGTCGACTTCCTGGAATTGGCGGGCCAGCGTGGCCGCAAGATCGAATCGGAAACCATCGACATGCATTTCGGTGACCCAGTAGCGCAGGCTGTCCGTGATGAGCTGCAGCGCGTGCGGCGAGCGCATCAGCAGGGAGTTGCCGGTGCCGGTCGTGTCGAAGTAGTGGCGTCGGTCGTTGTCGACCAGACGGTAGTAGGCACCGTTGTCGATGCCTTTGAAGCTTAGGGTCGGGCCGAGGTTGTTGCCTTCGGCGGTGTGGTTGTACACCACGTCGAGGATCACTTCCATGCCGGCGCGATGGTAGGCCTTGACCATGGATTTGAATTCGTTGACCTGCTCGCCGCGTTGTCCGGAGCTTGAGTACGCGTTATGAGGCGCGAAGAAGCCGATGGTGTTGTAGCCCCAGTAGTTGCTCAGGCCTTTTTCCTGCAGGAAGCTGTCGTTGACGAACTGGTGGATCGGCATAAGTTCGATGGCGGTGACGCCGAGCTTCCTCAGATATTCGATGACCGATGGATATGCGAGGCCCGCGTAGGTTCCACGGATGTCCGGCGGCACGTCCAGGTTGAGATTGGTCATGCCACGCACATGGGCTTCGTAGATTACCGAATCATGGTAGGAGATGTTCGGATGTTGGTCGTTGCCCCAGTCGAAATACGGATTGACCACGGCCGATTTCATGGTATGCGGCGCGGAATCCAGCGTATTCATGCTGGTTACGTCCTCAGGGCTTTTGAACCAATACGAATAGAGGCTTTCGTCACCGTCGATGTTTCCCTCGATGGCTTTTGCGTACGGGTCGAGCAGCAACTTGTTCGGGTTGCACCGCAGGCCCTTTGCTGGATCATACGGACCGTACACACGATAGCCGTACCGTTGCCCGGGTTGTATTCCCGGCAGATAATTATGCCATACGTAGGAGTTCTGCTCCGTCATTTCCACTCGGGTCTCACGGTCTTCCTCATCGAAAAGACAAAGCTCGACTTTCTGGGCCACTTGAGAGAAGAGGGCGAAATTCACGCCGGCGCCGTCGTAGCTCGCACCGAGTGGATACATCGATCCAGGTCTGATTTGCATAATTCAAGTATCGCACGTTTTGCGAGTTGAATTCGTTATTTCGTTTATTCCGGCGATTGTTTTTACAATTCGAAACCTGCAGGCCGCTATTGTTGCCGCATTCTGCGAATTTGCTCATGCAAATGGCGATCTCCGAATTGGAGGCCGTGATGTGCGTGTCTCGTAGCTGCTTCCACGGGATCCAAGCAGATTCGACATGCTCGTCGGCGTCGAAATGCCGTTCGACGGCCTGCCAGTGGCGCAGGTGCATCACCATGATGTTGGCCAGTTCGTCGGTCATGCCCTCGGATGAATAGAATTGCCCGACATGGTCGATATCGCAACTGTTTTCGTCGATTGGCTCGACGCCGGTCTCTTCGCGCAGCTCACGCAATGCGGCCGCATCGACGTCTTCCCCGTCATCGATGAGTCCTGCCGGCAGACCGTAGGCGAAGGCGTCGCAGCCGACACGGTATTCTCGTTCGACCAAGTACAAATCCTGCGCGCAGTCATGCACCAGCATGACCACACAGGGCGCGTGCCGCATCACCTGTCTGCGGATCACGGTTTGTCCGCCGTCTCGTGTCTGCAACGCGATACGCATGTCCTCCACGCCGAAAATCGCGCCTTGATACACGTGCTCCCTGCTGAGTACTGTGGCCGGTCTGGTCATGTCCACGCCATCGCTGGATTCGTTCAGCGACATATCCATGCTGGTCGTATCGGACATCGTCGTTCAGCGTTCCTGCCCGCAGGACGGCAGTACCAGATTCCAGGGATCGGTGTTCATGGAAATCCAGCGGACGGTGGGGATGTCTCCGGTCGCCTCAGATACGGCACGAGGCACATCGCCCATGGCGTATTGGAACCATATGGATTCGATGGCGCTGTGTGGCGTGTTGACGAACATCGGACGAACAGTGGCGTCGCCTCGGCCGAGTTCGATATCCGCGGCACGCATGGACGCCTCATAGCGCGCCTGCTCGATGGCATCGGTCACCGGATGATGGCGCAGATCGCTGGTCACATACACATCGCGCCTGCGGCACGCACTTCATCGAACAGGGAATCGCCCGAGCCCGGCAATACCGCCACCGTGCCGATCGTCGCGTCAAGGTCGCCGCACACCTGCACGCCAAGTTCGGTGTATGGCAGCGCGTCGGCCACACGACGGGCGAAATCACGCAATGCGATCGGCTCCTGCAACCGGCCGACACGGCCCAATCCGACCGGATGTTCGGCTTTCGGATCTTCGATGGGTACCAGCGGACGCTGTTCGATCAGGCCGAACGCGTCGGCGGCGGCCATGCCGACTCCTCGGTAGGAGGCATCGGCATTGGTGTGCCCAACCCACAGCGCGCAACCGGCGAGGTTGAGCTTCCGGACGATCTCACCACGGAATCCTAGTCCGGAGACCGCATGCACGGAACGGAAGAACAGCGGATGGTGGCAGATCAGCAGGTCGATGCCTCCGGCGATAGCCTGGTCGATCACCGCCATGGATGGGTCCGCCGCGAACGCGATGTTGCGCACGTCGTGGCGAAGGTCTCCCACGATGAGTCCCGGCTCATCCCATTGTTCCGCGTATCGCAGCGGATACAGCGTTTCAAGCACATCCACGACCTGCTTCAACGTTGCCACAATCTTCCTTCTTTCTTTTTTAATCAGCCTTCGATTATCCGACGGGAACGAATCAGTGGGCCGCCAATTGCCAATCGGAACCGATGCCCGTCGATACGTCCAACGGAACGGCCGTGGTGACGGCATGCTCCATGGCATCCTTCACCAGCGCGGTGGCCTGCTTCTCCTCACCGGGCGCGATCTCCACCACAAGTTCATCATGAATCTGCAGTATGAGGCGACTTCCAAGGTTCGCTTCCTGCAGTGCGTCATACGCACGAATCATGGCGATTTTCATGATGTCCGCCGCCGAGCCTTGGATAGCGCGTTCAACGCGGCGCGTTCGGCCGCGTCCCTCACGGCACGGTTCGGCGATTTGAGACCGGGAAAATACCTGCGCCTTCCGAAAATGGTTTCGGTATATCCTTTTTCGCGTGCGGACGAGACAAGCGATTCAAGGTATTCATGAACTTTGCCAAAAGTGGCGAAATACTGGTTTTCAGCGATTCGGCTTCTTTGGGCTTGATCTTGAGCTGCTGGGCAAGTCCATACGTGCTCAGACCGTAGGCAAGTCCATAGCTCATCGCCTTGACGTGGCTACGCTGATCGGACGTGATGTCGTCAACGGGAATGCCGTAGACCAAGCTGGCCACATACTTATGGAAGTCCTTGCCGGAGCGGAAGGCCTCTATCAACGCCTCATCACCGGAAAGGTCGGCCATGATGCGCAGTTCGACCTGCGAGTAGTCGGAGCTCAGCAACGATTCGAAGCCCTCTCCCGGCACGAACGCGGATCGAATCTCACGACCTGCGGGATCCCGGTTCGGAATGTTCTGCAGGTTTGGATCGACGGAGCTCAATCGTCCGGTGGCTGCCACCGTCTGTTCGAAAGTGGTGTGGATGCGACCGTCATGACGGTTTGTGGCGTCGATCAACGTCTGCACGATCTGCTTGAGCTTGTTCTTTTCACGATGCATCAGCAACGCGTCAAGGAACTGGCATGCGCGGTCGTTATCGTACGAGCGGTCACGCAAGGTCTGCAATGCCGCGGCATTGGTGGTGTATGAACCGGACTTGGTTTTTTCGTCGGTTTCAATCCCATGTCTTCGAACAGGATCTTCTGCAGCTGTTTGGGGCTTTGCAGGTTCACCTGCTCCCCCGCGAACTGCCACGCCGTTTCCTGTGCCTGGGCAGCGTCGGCGGCAAGTTGGTCGCGCATCTGCACCAGACGTGTCATATCCACTTGGGCGCCGACCTGTTCCATGCCATGCAGGACCTGAGAGACCGGAAGCTCAATGGATTTGAGGAGACCGAATTGTTCGCGCTTATCCAGCACACCGGCCAAATATTCGGCCAAAAGCCCCACGATTGCGGTGCGGGTGAGTATCAGCTCGTCGTTCTTGGAATCGTTTTCCTCAGGCTCGTCGAAGTCCAAGGTCCCCTGTGTCGCGGCTTCGGCTTGTGCTTCGATGTGCAGATCAAGGAAATGGGCCGCAGCCTGTTCCAGCGTATCCGCGTGGAAATCCGGGTGGACAAGATATCCGGCGAGCTTGGTGTCGAACAATGGTTCCGGAAGTTCCACGCCGATGCTGCCCAGCAGATGCGCATGTTCTTTGTAACCGTGCACGACCATGGAATGGTGATAGCGGTCGAACAGCCTTTGCAGGCATTGCACCATATCCGGACTGAATACGTCGATGCGAATGGCTTCGCCGTGCACGGCGATCATCAATGCCGAAAGAGAGGCTTCTCCGGGTTTGCTCGTGCCTTCGGCGTAAAGCGTCCAGGACTGTTTCACCTTGTCCGTGCAACGGGTCGAAGAATCGATTTCGAAGCCGAATTCCGGAATGTCGTTGGAGGAGCGTTCATGGCGTTCGTGCAGATGTTCCTGCACCACGGGGAAATGGTTTTGGACCCATGTCTCCACCACATGCGGATCGTTGACGTCTTCGACATGTGGCAGCCCGAGCTTGCTGGATTCGTGCACGTCCCCGGATGGTTTGTCCGCATTGAACGTTTTGAGCACGCGATTCTTGGTCCGAACACCGAATTCGAGCTTGGTGAATAGATCGTCGAGTTGACCAGCGTCGACTTGTCCAAATGTCAGGTCGGATACCGACACGCCAAGATCAAGGTCACGAACCAAAGCGTTCACGGAACGGTTCAGTTTGACCTGTTCGATGTTTTCGCGCAGGGCTTCGCCTTTTTTGCCGCTGATCTCGTCGGCGTGTTCGATGATCTGCTCAAGTCCGCCGTACTGGTTGATCCATTTGGCCGCGAATCCGTCGCCGACTCCGGGAACGCCGGGGATGTTGTCAGCGGTTTCTCCGCGCAAGGCGGCCAGATCCGGGTATTGCGCGGGAGAGACATGATATTTCTCCTGCACGGCATCCGGGGTCATATGTTTGAGGTCTTTGAAATGGTGGCCGGGATACAGCACGGTGATGTCGTCGTTGATCAGCTGGAAAGCATCACGGTCGCCGGACAGCACCAATGTGCGGTAGCCTGCCTGGTCGCCCATGCTGGCGAGCGTGCCGATCACATCGTCACCTTCGTAACCGGGTTTTTCGATGTATGTGACGCCCAAGGCCGTCAGCATCTGCTGGATTAATGGCAGCTGGCTGAGCAGTTCCTCGGGGGCCGCGTCGCGAGTTCCTTTGTACTGCGGCAGCATCTGGTTGCGGAACGTGCCGCCCTTCACATCGAATGCGACGGCAAGATGGTCTGGATGTTCGGCATCGATCACCTGCGAAAGCATGGTGGCGAATCCCCAGACCGCGTTGGTGGCCTGACCTGATGATGTACTGAAATTCTCTACGGGTAAGGCAAAAGAAGCGCGAACGCCAAAGAATGGCCGTCAACGACCAATAGCGTTCCGCGTGAAGTGCCTTCCACAGTTGGTGTGTTAGCGCTCATCCTCTGCTTCCGACTTCTGTTCGCCATACTTGGCGATGATGGCCATGGCCAGACGCTTCTTCGGAATGCGCTGGTCCATGGAGGTCTTCTGAATCCAACGGAAAGCGCCCTGTTCGGAGAAGTCCGCCTTGTCCATCAGCAGGCCCTTGGCGCGGTCGACGAGCTTGCGCTCCTCCAGCGTTTCTTCGGCCTTCTTCAGCTGCTCTTCGGCCTTCTTCAGCTGTTCCTCGGTTTCCTGCAGTTTGGACTCGCTACGTTCGACATTGTCAAGCAGATCGTTGATTTCGGCGAAACGGCCCATGGCGACTTCCAAAGCCGGCAGCAGCTTGGATTCCTCATACGGCTTGGTGACATACGCCATGGCGCCAGCGCCCGTGGCCTTTTTTGACCAAATCAGACTGGGAGAATGCCGTCAGCATGAGACCGGAGCGATGTTCTCATCACAGATGATGCCAGCGGCCTCGATGCCATCCATGCGAGGCATCTTGACATCCATGCACACCACGCTCGGGCGGAACTTACGGGTCAGTTCAACGGCTTCCTCACCGTTGGCGGCCTCTCCGACGACCTCATAGCCGTTATCCTCAAGCATGGCGACCAAATCCATGCGGTTCACGGATTCGTCTTCGGCAACGACGACGGTGCGCTTGTGTGCCTCGTTATTATTGGCAGAATCCGGCTCGGGAGCCGCAGCAGCTTGGAGCTCCTCATCAGTGAGTACTTCGTCCGGTTCCGTGGTCTTCTCTGCAGCCATGTCGGTCTCTTTCCACTGTCACACCCAAAGCCGGCCTAACATGCCCCAACCCGGGCCTGGATTGATATTGATTTCTTACGTGCCCTCGGTGGGACTCGAACCCACACTGCGCAGATTTTGAGGCTGCTTCCTCTACCAATTGGGATACGAGGGCTTGCACGCAACTCTGGAAGAATACCACATGATTGCGATTTGCGCCAAATCTCGGCGTTGTCATCATTCGGGGACATCGCGTAAAACAATAATCCTCCCATCGGGAACCAATGGGAGGATTATGGAATCAGCGTTTAACGCGACGATTCAAATCTCAGTCGCAGGCACCAACGGTGTGGACGTAGATGGAATCGGTGCGACCCGGCTGGTGTTCGCCCTGGGCGGAGCTCAGCACGACGATCTTGTCGCCATCGGAGACCTTGCCGGCGTCCTTGAGGACCTTGTCGGTGAAAACCATGAGGTCCTTGCGGGACTTGTCATGGTAATCCTCGTCGACCAGGAAGGACTCGGTGCCCCAAGACAGGGCCAGCCAGTGAAGGTGTGCTCATTGTTGGTGATGCCGTAGATCGGGGTGGCCGGACGTTCACGGGACACGCGGTGCACGGTGGAACCGGTCTGGGTGTAGGCGACGATGGCCTTGGCGTTGAGCTTGTCGGCCAGGTCGACGGCGGCGGAAGAGACGGCACCGGTGGAGGACATATCCAGGTTCTTCAGCTCCGGGATGCGGTCGAAACCATGCTCGGTGGCGAAGGTGGAGATGCGGCTCATGGTGTTCACGGTGACTGCCGGGTACTTGCCGACGGCGGTCTCGTTGGAGGTCATGGTGGCGTCGGCACCGTCGAGGACGGCGTTGGCGCAGTCGGATGCCTCTGCACGGGTCGGGACCGGGGAGCTGACCATGGAGCCGAGGACTTCGGTGGCCACGATGACCGGCTTGGCGTACTGACGAGCCAGCTCGATGCAGCGCTTGGTGGCCAGCGGGACCTCTTCCAGCGGGCACTCGACGGCCATATCGCCACGTGCGACCATGATGCCGTCGAACGCCTTGACGATCTCCTCGAGGTTCTCGAGGGCCTGCGGCTTCTCGATCTTGGCGACGACCGGGATACGGCGGCCTTCCTCGTCCATGATCTCATGGGCGCGATCGATGTCGGTGGCGAAGCGCACGAAGGACATGGCAATGATGTCGGCGCCGGTGCGGATGGCCCAGCGCAGATCCTCTTCGTCCTTCTCGGTCAGAGCCGGCAGAGACACGGCGACGCCCGGAAGGTTGATGCCCTTGTGGCTGGAGACCGGTCCGGCAACGACAACCTTGGTGTACACGTTGTTGCCTTCGACCTTGGTGACCTCGAGGCGGACCTTGCCGTCGTCGATGAGGATCGGATCGCCTGCATGGCAGTCGCCCGGGAGACCCTTGAAGGTGGTGGAGGTGATGTGCTCGTCGCCTTCGATGTCATCAGTGGTGATGACGAACTCCTGGCCTTCGGTCAGCTGGACCTTGTCCTCGCCGTCGGCGTTCTTCTTGAACCAACCGCAGCGGATCTTCGGACCCTGCAGGTCAACCAGGGCTGCGACGTTGCGGCCAGTGGCCTTGGCGGCGGCACGGAGGTTGTTGTAGACCTTGAGGTGGTCTTCCGGAGTGCCGTGGGAGCGGTTCAGACGAGCGACGTCCATACCTGCTTCGACAAGGCTGGTGATGCCTTCCAGGGACTCGGTAGCGGGACCGATGGTATCTACGATCTTGGCTTTACGCATGAATGCCTGCCTATTCTTGTTGATATTGATTTTGGATCTGACGACCCTGTTTCCAATGGCATAGCTTACTAGCAAAAAGCGCCCACTTCCACCTCAGAACTAGGTGTGTTGTGAGCGCTCACAATTTCGTAGGAGAATAGAAAAGCTCTATTCTCCCAACGTTTGCCGGACTGTCACTTTTTCGTTCGCTTTCATGGTGCGCATCTTAATAACACTTGCCAAAGCGGAACCGCCGATCGCAAGAACGATCACGACAAGCGACAGCCATGTGGGCACTTCCGGAACCCAGGAAATCGGCTGGCCGCCATTGAGGAACGGCAGCGAATTGCCATGCAGGGCCTCCATGATGAGTTTGCGCCGATGAAGCCCAGCACCACGGACAGGCCCAGCGGAAGATAGACGAGCTTGTCAAGCAGCTCTCCGAGCAGGAAGTACAGCTGCTGCAGACCGAGCAATGCGAACACGTTGGACGTGAACACGATGAACGGATCTTTGGTCAGGCCGAAAATGGCGGGGATCGAATCGAAAGCGAACATCACGTCGGTGGTGCCGATGGTCAGGAACACGATGAGCATCGGGGTCCAATGCTTCACACCGTTCTTGATAGTACGCAGCTTTTCGCCGTCGTATTCATCGGTGATCTTGATGACCTTGCGCAGTGCGTGAATCAACGCGTTCTCATGGTATTCCTCGTCCTCGTCTCCCCCGGCGACGAGTTTGATGGCCGTGACGATGAGGAACGCGCCGAATAGGAAGAACACCCAAGTGAAGCGCGAGATGATGGCAGCGCCCACCAAAATGAACATGCCTCGCAGTACGAGCGCGACGGTGATGCCGACTGACAGCACGAATTTCTGTAGTTCCTTCGGCACCGCGAAATTCGACATGATAATGACAAACACGAACAGGTTGTCTATGCTCAGCGAATATTCGGTCAGCCAACCTGAGTAGAACTCGATGGCAGGCTTCGAGCCGGCGAAGAACCACATGAGTCCGCCGAAGATCAACGCCATGACCACGAAGAACGCGATATGCTGCACGCATTCCTTGGTGGAGGGCACATGCGGCTTGCGCCCGATGATGAACAGGTCCACCACGAAGAAGACGGCAAGCACCGCAAACGTGGCGATTTCAAAAACAAGTGGTGTTTCAGCCATAATCCACTATGGTACGGATGCCGTATGACCGGTCGAGAACTATTTGCTCGCCTCCGTCATCTGCCGAAGTTCCTTTTTCAGGTCACGGATCTCGTCACGCAGACGAGCCGCAAGCTCGAATTGCAGTTGTTCTGCGGCGGTATGCATCTGCTCGGACAGTTGTCGAATGAGATCAGCTAGATCCTGTGCGGGCAATCCGGCCTTGAGAATCTCCTCGTGCCGCCTGCCGGATTCCTCCTTGCTGGTATGTGGCACGCCGAGATGCGAATTGCCGGCTTTGTCCGCGTTTCGGTATCCGGTACCGAGCAATGTCTGGGTGTCGACGTCCTCCTTGGCGAGCATGTCGTTGACATCGGAGATCTTCTTGATGAGCGGCTTCGGATCGATGCCATGTTCCTTATTGTAGGCGATCTGGATGTCACGGCGGCGGTTGGTCTCGTCGATGGCCTTGCGCATGGCTTCGGTGATGTCGTCCGCATACATGACGACGGTGCCGGACACGTTTCGCGCCGCACGGCCGATGGTCTGGATGAGCGAACGGTAGGAACGCAGGAAGCCTTCCTTATCCGCGTCGAGGATTGCGACCAATGACACTTCCGGCAGATCGAGGCCCTCTCGTAGCAGGTTGATGCCGACGATGACGTCGATCTTGCCTTCACGCAGTTCACGCAGCAGTTCGACACGACGCAAGGTGTCCACATCGGAATGCAGATATTCGACTTTGATGCCGCGTTCCAGCAGATAGTCGGTCAGATCCTCGGCCATTTTCTTAGTGAGCGTGGTGACCAGCGCACGTTCGTTCCTTGCCACGCGGTCTTTGATTTCGGCAAGCAGGTCATCGATCTGCCCTTCCACCGGCCGCACGTCGATCTGCGGATCGACTAGTCCGGTCGGACGTATGATCTGTTCGACCACGCCGTCGCTCAAACCGAGTTCGTAATCGCCGGGCGTTGCCGACAGGTACACCGTCTGACCGACGCGTTCCTGGAACTCCGGCCATTTGAGCGGTCGATTGTCCATTGCCGACGGCAGGCGGAAACCGTGTTCGACCAGCGTGCGTTTGCGGCTCGCGTCGCCTTCGTACATGGCACCGATCTGCGGCACGGTGACATGTGATTCGTCGATGACGAGCAGGAAATCATCGGGGAAAAAGTCAAGCAGCGTGTGCGGAGGCGTGCCCGGCGCGCGTCCGTCGAAATGCCGCGAATAGTTCTCCACGCCGGAGCATGTGCCGACCTGCGAGAGCATTTCCAGATCGTATGTGGTGCGCATGGTGAGACGCTGCGCTTCAAGTTCCTTGCCTTGCTTATGCAATTCGGCGGTACGCTCGTCAAGTTCCTGTTGGATGGTTTTGAGCGCCCGTTCCATACGTTCCGGTCCGGCAACGTAATGCGAGGCCGGGAAGATGTGCACCTGCGATTCGTGCGCGATCACGTCGCCGGTCAGCGGATGCAGCGTGGAGATGCGGTCGATTTCGTCGCCGAAGAATTCGATGCGGATGGCCAGTTCCTCGTATACGGGGATGATCTCAACGGTGTCGCCGCGCACGCGGAATGTGCCTCGCGTGAAGGCGATGTCGTTGCGCTTGTATTGCATGTCCACGAATTTGCGCAGTAAATCGTCACGGTCGATCTGCTGGCCTTCCTGGAGGAACAGCATACGGCCAGCGTATTCTTCCGGCGTTCCCAAACCGTAGATGCAGGAGACGGTGGCCACGACCACGCAATCGCGACGGGTCAGAAGGTTCGCGGTGGCGGCGTGGCGCAATCGCTCCACATCGTCGTTGATGTTGGAATCCTTCTCGATGTAGGTGTCGGTCTGGGGAATGTACGCTTCCGGCTGGTAGTAGTCGTAGTAGGAAACGAAGTAGCTCACCGCATTGTCCGGCATGAGTTCGCGGAATTCGGCGCACAACTGCGCGGCGAGCGTCTTGTTCGGCTCGATGATAAGCGTCGGTCGCTGCAGACGTTCGATCAGCCACGCTGTAGTGGCGGTTTTGCCGGTGCCGGTGGCGCCCATGAGCACCACGTCGTTCTCGCCATTCTCGATGCGCGTGGCCAGCTCCTCGATGGCCTTCGGCTGGTCGCCTGAAGGCTTATATGGAGATTTGACCACAAACGGCTTGTTCACTCGTTCAATGTTGAATCCCATGGTTCCGTCTCGCTTCCTTACGCCACTGTTCCATCAGCCTATCAACACAGTCGAACATGTGTTCTACATCCTGGGATGAGTCAATCACCGCATCGGCTATGGATTCTCGTGCCGCACGCGTGGGCTGATGCGCGATACGCGCCTTCGCCTGTGCCTCACTCATGCCACGGGTGCGCATCATACGTTCCACACGCGTCTGTTCCGGTGCTTCGACTGTTACGATATGGTCGAAACGCATGGGTATGTCATCGATTACTTCCGCCAAAAGCGGAATATCATGTACGACCACGGCATCCGGATTCTTTTCGACCGCCTGCCGTTCCTCCGACAATGCAAGATCGTAGATCAACGGATGTTCGATATCGTCAAGGATTCTACGTTCGGATTCGGCATTCGGATCGGAGAAGACGTGTTCGGACATCCATCGCCGATTAAGACCACCTTGCGCGTTCATCGCATCCGGCCCGAAATGTTCCACGATTCGTTGCAGGCCCACGCTTCCGGGTTCCACGACTTTTCGGGCGAGCACATCATAATCGACAAGCGTCGCGTCCAGTTCACGCAGATGCGTAGCGACGGTGCTTTTGCCGGCGGCGATGCCTCCGGTCAACCCAATTCGAATCATCACAACCGCCATTGTAATGTTTGAGGACTCGCAACATACGCAAATGGCCCCGCACCTGATGGTGCGGGGCCATTTATCAGCGGTTTACGCGAATCAGTTTATTTTGATTCGTCGAAACTCACTTGCCGAGCAGCTGGTCGCGCAGAGCGGCGAGCTGGTCGGAATCGGCGAGGGTGCCGTTGGAGGTGTTGTCGGAGGAGTAGTTGGACACCTCTTCGACCTTCTCTTCCTTCGGAGCCTGGCCGTCTTCGGCTGCGGAAGCCTCGGCGTTCTCGAGTTCCTTGGCAACGAATTCCTTGTGCTGCTCCCACAGATCGTGAGCGGTGGCGTACTGGGACTCCCACTCCTCACGCTGCTTCTCGTAACCAGCGATCCACTCGTTGGTTG
>ENA-OQAL01000108-OQAL01000108.1-human-gut-metagenome-genome-assembly--contig:-NODE-108-length-20312-cov-1.590538_pt1 | contig 20312 bp, 29 predicted proteins | sample MGYA00242491_ERZ504519 | MGnify/ENA primary metagenome ERZ504519 (study PRJEB26092, sample SAMD00036260) | human gut metagenome | host: Homo sapiens | study: EMG produced TPA metagenomics assembly of... | reverse complement strand
CGGCATTGTGTTTACCGGCGGTATCGGCGAAAACGGCCACTGGCTGCGCTCTCGGATCTGCTCTTACCTGGGTTATATGGGTGTGCAGATCGACGAGGAACTGAACCAAGCCACCGTGAAGGGCGCCGAGGCGGAATTGACCGATCCCAGTGCCAAGGTGCGTGTGTTTATCCTGGCTACCGACGAGGAGCTGGTGATCGCGCAGGAGACCCAAAAGGTTGTAGAAAGCCTGCAAAAATAAGCGCTTGTAAATTCTGTTTTTACATACAAAATTATCAGCAAAGGAGGAGCGAATATGCCGGAAATTAAGTATGAGATTACGGAGCACCTGGGTGTGATCTCTGAGACAGCACGGGGCTGGACCCGAGAGGTGAATATGATCTCTTGGAACGGCCGCGAGCCGAAGATCGATGTGAGAGACTGGTCACCCGACCACACCAAGATGAGCAAAGGTCTGACCTTTACCAAGGAAGAGATCGTTGAGCTGAAAAATCTGGTTGAAAAACTCTAAGCAAGGTGAGAGGGCACCCGGTGGGTGCCCTTTGCCCTTTGGTAACAAATCTATTCAAAGGTGAATTTAGATATGGAATGGACATCATTAAACGACTTGAGAGAGAAGTACCTGTCTTTCTTTGAGAGCAAGGGCCACCTGCGGCTGCCCAGCTTTTCGCTGGTGCCCCAGGGGGATAACAGTCTGCTGCTGATCAACTCCGGTATGGCTCCCATGAAAAAGTACTTTACCGGCGAGGTCACACCCCCCAGAACCCGGGTGACGACTTGCCAAAAGTGCATTCGCACCCCGGATATTGAGCAGGTGGGTAAAACGGACCGTCACGGCACCTTCTTTGAAATGCTGGGCAACTTCTCCTTTGGCGATTATTCTAAGAAAGAGGCCACCGCTTGGGCTTGGGAGTCTGCACCAAGGTGCTGGAAATGCCGGAGGACAAGCTGTATGTGACCATTTATCAGGACGACGACGAGGCTTTCGAGATTTGGACAAAGCAAACGGTGTTGATCCCAGCACATTGTGCGTCTGGGCAAGGAAGACAACTTTTGGGAGCACGGCTCCGGCCCTGCGGCCCGCTGCTCGGAGATTTATTTTGACCGTGGCGAAAAGTATGGCTGCGGCTCTCCGGATTGCGGCCCCGGCTGCGAGTGCGACCGGTATGTAGAGTTTTGGAACAATGTGTTTAGCCAGTTCAATAACGACGGCAACGGCAATTACACGGAGCTGAAGCAGAAGAATATTGATACCGGTATGGGTCTGGAGCGTCTGGCCTGTATTCTCCAGGGTGTGGACAATATTTTTGAAGTGGACACCGTGCAGAACATTATGAAGAAGATCAGCGAGATCTCCGGTGCCAAATATCATGAGGACGCGCAAAAGGATGTGTCCCTGCGCGTCATTACCGACCATGTGCGCTCCGCCACCTTTATGATCGGCGACGGCGTAATTCCGTCTAACAACGGTCGTGGCTATGTGCTGCGCCGCCTGATCCGCCGAGCTTGCCGCCACGGCAGATTGCTGGGCGTGAACGAACCGTTCCTGTATAAAGTGTGCGACACGGTGATCCATGAGAACCATGTGGCGTACCCGGAGCTGGCCGACAAGGCAGAGCTGATCAAAAAGATCATTCTGTCTGAGGAGGAGTCCTTTGGCAAGACCATTGACGCCGGTTTGGCTATGCTGGACGAATATATCAGCAAGTTGGATGGCAATGTGTTCTCCGGCGAGGACGCCTTTAAGCTGAACGACACCTTCGGCTTCCCCCTGGACCTGACCAAGGATATTTTGGAGGAAAAGGGCATTACCGTGGATGAAGATAAGTTCAACGCCTTGCTGGCTGCCCAAAAAGCAACCGCCCGTGCCGCCCGTAAGGACGCCGGTGCAGACGCTTGGAAAGGCAATAGCGTAAAAATTAACGCATCGGCCACGGACTTTTGTGGGCTATACAGACTTTGCCTGCGATGCCAAGGTGCTGGCTATTGTGAATGCAGACGGCGAGTTGGTAGATATGCTGGGTGCCGGGGATAGCGGCACGCTGGTGCTGGATAAGACTCCGTTTTATGCCCAGTCCGGCGGCCAGGTAGGCGACAGCGGCGTGATCAAGAACGGCGCGGACAATGCCTTTATCGTGGCGGATACGGTCAAGAATGCGGACAAGATCTTTCTGCACCGCGGCGAAGTGACCCGCGGCATTGTCAGCGTGGGTGATCCGGTACAGGCGGATATCAATGCCGAGCGCCGCCGCAGCATTATGCGCAACCACACGGCTGCGCACCTATTACAGGCTGCCCTGCGCCAGGTATTGGGCACCCATGTGGAGCAGGCCGGTCAGCTGGTGGACGAGCGAGAAGTGCGCTTTGACTTTACCCACTTTAATGCCATGACTCGGGATGAGCTGCTGAAAGTGGAGCACCTGGTTAACGCCTTTATTATGGGCGCCCACCCGGTAGAGAGCATGGAGATGCCCATTGATGAGCCAAGAAGCTGGGGGCGATGATGCTCTTTGGCGAGAAGTACGGCAACATTGTGCGGGTGGTCAAGGCCGGCGATTTCTCCACCGAGTTCTGCGGTGGTACCCATGTAAGCAACAGCGGCCAGATTGGCCTGTTCCATATTGTCAGCGAGGCCTCTGTGGCCTCCGGCGTGCGCCGCATTACGGCACTCACCGGCAGCAATGTACTGGCTCATATTTATCAGGCAGACGGTATGCTGTCCGGCGCTGCGGCAATGCTGAGGAGCGCCGTTCACGACCTGCCGGAGAAGCTGGCCGCCTTGGCAGACAGCGATAAGGCCAAAGATAAGGAGATCAAGAGCCTGAAAGAGGAATTGGCGCACTTAAAGAGCGCAGACCTGTTCGCCGCACCAGTTGACCTGGACGGCTGGCATTCTATACCGCCACTTTGACGGATGTGGCTCCGGACGCACTGCGTTCTATGGGCGATGAGTTGAAAGAACAAAAGGCGACAATGTGGTGGCTGTGGTGGCGGTGTTAACGGCGAAAAAGCCAATATCGTTGCCGTTTGCGGCAAGGAAGCCATTGCCCGCGGCGTAAAAAGGCCGGCGATGTGGTGCGTGAGATTGCCAAGCTGGCCGGCGGTGGCGGCGGCGGTCGTCCGGACAGCGCCATGGCCGGTTGTAAGAATGTAGACAAATTGCCGGATGCAATGGCTCAGGCTGCTGCGCTGGTACGGGATATGATCCAGTAAGGAGCAATGCAAATGTGTGTGTTTTGTGAGATCGTCAGCGGCAACATTCCCTCCACCAAGGTGTATGAGGATGATCAAATTCTGGCCTTTAAGGATCTGAACCCGGTGGCGCCGGTGCACTTTCTTGTGGTGCCTAAAGCACATATTGAGAATGTGAACGCCATCACGGCAGACAACAGTGCCGTGGTTGCCCATATTTTTGAAATGATCCCGCAGATCGCAGCGTCCCAGGGGATTACCTCTTACCGGGTGATCTCCAACTGTGGGGCGGATGCAGGGCAGAGCGTGATGCACCTGCATTTTCATGTGATCGGCGGTACGGAACTGGGGGAGAAGATTTTATGAGCGACGCGTATTATACCTTACATATTGCCGGGCTGGAGCGGCAGTTAAAGCGCTTCCCCGTGTCTGACAGTATGGACATTGCGGCCTTTATCTTTTTTGGTGATGTGGAGTTAACCAAGGCTTGCGCAGAAGAGCTGCTGAAAAAGGTACCGGAATTTGACTATATTGTGACGCCGGAGGCCAAGAGTATTCCGCTGGCTTACGAAATGAGCCGTCAAAGCGGCAAAAAATACATTGTGGCTCGCAAGGGCGTTAAGGTGTATATGGACCGCCCGGAGAAGGTAACCGTCCATTCCATCACCACCCAAAAGGAGCAGACCCTGTACCTGGGTCATGAGGACGGCGACCTGCTGGACGGCAAGCGCGTGTTACTGTTGGACGATGTGATCTCCACCGGAGACAGCTTAAAGGCTCTGCAGCAACTGGTGGCTCTGTTCGGTGCAAATATCGTGGCCAGCGCCGCGCCCTTGGCTGAGGGCGACGCTGCCGATCGAAAAGACATTATTTTCCTGGAAAAATTACCTTTGTTTCTTCAAATAATAGAGCAGAGGTGGTCCTTTGGGAGGCATTCAAATGTTGTCAGATAAGAAAAAAGTGGCCATTGTAGGCGTTGGTATGGTAGGTATGAGCTTTGCTTTATGCGCTGCTGAACCAGAATATTTGTGATGAGTTGGTACTGATCGACATTAACAAGGAGCGTGCTTGGGGCGAGGCGGCGGATCTGTCTCACGGTCTGCCCTTTGCGCCCAGTTCCATGAAAATCAAGGCAGGGGAGTACAGCGACTGCAGCGACGCAGATCTGGTAGTGATCTGTGCCGGTGCGCCCCAGCTGCCCGGTGAGAGCCGCCGGGATCTGCTGCAAAAGAACTACAAGGTTTTCAGCTCCATTGTGCAGCCCATTATTGCCAGCGGCTTTAACGGCGTTTTCCTGGTGGCCTCTAACCCGGTGGATATTATGACCCAGGTGGTCTATACCTTGTCCGGCTTTCCGGCCAATCGAGTGGTGGGCTCCGGCACTTCGTTGGACAGTGCTCGCCTGCGCCATATGATGAGCGATTATTTCCATGTGAACCCCCGCAATGTGCACGCTTATGTGATCGGCGAGCATGGGGACTCGGAGTTTGTGCCCTGGAGTCAGGCGCTGATCAGCGTAAACCTTTGGACGACTTTAAGGCCACGCATCCTGCCCTGGATGAGGATATGAAGCAGATTGCCGTGGATGTAAAGGAGTCCGCTTATGCCATTATCAAGGCCAAAAAGGCCACTTATTACGGTATCGGTATGGTGCTGGCACGATTGACCCGTGCCATCCTTTTTGATGAGAATTCTATCTTTACCGTGTCTGCGTACCTGAAAGGGGAGTACGGTCAGCGGGGCATTTATATCGGCGTGCCTGCGGTGGTGAATCGCAACGGTGTGCGTGAGGTGCTCCAAATGGACTTGAATGAGGAAGAAAAAGCCAAGTTTGCCGCCTCTGCCGATGTGATCCACGAGATGATCGAGGAGATCGGTATGGACAGAGGGTAAGGCTGTAATGAATAAGATAGCCGCAGGCATTGCCTGCGGCTTTTTTGCGCCCCAAATGGCATAAAAAACAAGGCATACACCTGCGGTATATGCCTTGTTTTTATGTAAGGGTTATTCTTTGGTTTCGTCCACCAGGTAGGTGCCGCTTTCCAGCACCACCAGGCGTACTGGCCGAATTTGTGATACCGTTTGACCTGCTGGGAAAAGGTGCGGTAGTCAGACACGGTATAGTCCATACCGTCGATCTTACGGATCTTGTTGCCGCCGCAGGCACATACAGGTCGCCGTTGTACTGGCAGATATGCCGGGGGTTAACAAAGGTTTGGGCGTCCTTGCCGCCGATGCGCAGGTCTACCTTCATATTTTGGCAGGCGTAGCGAATCACCGCATTCTCGCCGGGACAAACGCTCCAAAAATATTTCTCCTCCAGCGCCAGGTGCTTCACCGGGGCGTCGTGGTACTGGAACATACCGTTCCACTCCAGTGTGCCCTCTCGGTCAAAGATACCGGCCTCACCGTTGGGGTAGATTACCAGCACCCGCCGGTCATAGAGCACCGCCGCGTCGCACTGAACGAAGTTGGGAATCTCGGTACTGATTTTTTGAAATGCAGAGCCAAATTTGCGCAGCAGGTAGGCGCTTTTGGTGATCACTTCCTGCTCGCCTGTGGCAAAGTTCACCACCGAGTAGTTCACCTTGTATTGGGCGTTGCCGGGCAGGGGGCGTTTCTCTACCAAACCGCTGAATCCTTGTTGTAGGCAAACAGATCTACGATCTCTTTTGTGCTAATCTGTTTCACTGTGTTACCTCGCTTCGTCCTCTGCCATAGAGGTGTTGGTCAGGTAGCCCAGGGTCATCAGACTGTCGTTCAGGTGCACATTCTCCACCAGCACCTCCGGGTGGGCCATGGCAATGTCGTAATTGCTAAAGTTCCAAAAGGCCCGCACGCCCAGGCGCACCAGCATATCCGTGATCTCCTGCATATCGCTGCCTGGAATACAGATTACGGCGCACACCGGTTGATTATCAATGCAGAAGTTCTCCAAATAATTGATGTGGCGCACAGGAATGCCCTTGATCATGTTGCCGCAGATGGCTTCGTTCTTGTCAAAAATGCCAATGAGCTTAAAGCCGCTCTGCCGGATAAAGATCTTGTTGGATACCGCCTTACCCAGGTTGCCGGCACCGATCAAAATGGTTTTCAATTCCTTATCCACACACAGAATTTCGCCAATGCGCTTTTGCAGCTCCGGCACATTGTAGCCGTAACCCTGCTGGCCAAATCCACCAAAGCTGTTAAAGTCGTGGCGAATTTGGGAGGCAGTCAGACCCATACGGTCCGCCAGCTCCTTGGAGCTGATGCGCACAATGCCATTGTCCTTCAAACTCTGCAAAAATCGGTAGTACCGGGGCAGACGCTTGATGATGGACATGGATATATTTTCTCTTTTTCCATAGGGTTCATCCCTCTCAAAAGAACGATTTTATTTGGTCATCCGGGTGATGGTGTCCATCACATAGTCGCCAAATTCGCTGCAGGTGCAGCCGTCCGCACGGCCGGTGATTACCAGCTTCTTTTCTTCAAACATGCACTTGTCCAGCGCAGCCTCCAGAGCGTCCGCCTGCTTTTGGTACCCAATGTGGGACAGCAGCATAACGGTGGCACGCAGCATGGAGCAGGGGTCAGCGTACTGGCCGCGGCCCTCTTTGATCATGCGGGGTGCGGAGCCGTGAATGGCCTCAAACATCGCATACTTCTTACCGATGTTTGCAGAACCGGCAGTGCCGACGCCGCCCTGGAACTCGGCAGCTTCGTCAGTGATAATGTCACCGTAAAGGTTGGGCAGCACAAAGACCTTAAAGTCCTTGCGGCGCATGGGGTCGATCAGCTTGGCGGTGGTAATATCTACATACCAGTCGTCGGTGACGATCTCCGGGTACTCCTGGCCGATCATCTGGCAGTCTTTAAGAACTTGCCGTCGGTTGTCTTAATGATGTTGGCTTTGGTAATGATGGATACTTTGCCCTTGTGGTTCTTTTGGGCGTAGTCGTAGGCCAAGCGGGCAATACGCTCGCAGCCTTCCCGCGTGGCCACAGTAAAGTCCACGGCCAGGTCGTCAGTGATGTTCACGCCGTAAGAGCGATGGCATAACCGCCCTCGGTATTCTCACGGAAGAAGGTCCAGTCAATGCCCTGCTCCGGCACCTTAACCGGGCGCATATTGGCAAACAGGTCCAGCTCTTTACGCATGGCCACATTGGCAGACTCCACATTGGGCCACGGATCCCCGGCGCGGGGCGTGGTGGTGGGGCCTTTCAAAATTACATTGCAGGCTTTCAGCTGGGCCAGCACATCGTCCGGAATGGCCTTGTTGCAGGCTGCACGGTTCTCAATGGTCAGGCCGTCGATCTCCTTAAACCGGATCTTGCCGCTGGCCACTTCGTCCTTCAGCAGGAAAGACAGCACACGCTCGCTCTCCTTGGTAATGACGGGGCCGATACCGTCGCCGCCGCAAATACCGATCACAATGGTGTCCAGCGCGTCAAAATCGGTAAAGTCCTTATCCTCGCGAATTCTCTTGGCGCGAGCCAGCTGGCTCTCCATCAGGGAGCGAAACTGTTCTACTGCCGCGTCAATGGCTTGTTTCTCATCAGTCATAACGGTTCTCCAATCTGTAAAATTGCTTATTTATTGCTCTCTCTGGTGTAATCCAGCAGACCGCCGCACAGCAGCATGGCGCGCTGACGGGCAGACAGGTGGCTGGCGTCCAGGGGGTATTCCTCATTCTTGGTCAGGTTCTTCAGTACCACCGGGGTGTTGTTCTCCATAGCGGTGCGAATGTCTGCCAGTTCCAGCTGATCCATCTGGTCAATGCGATCATAATCTGCCTCATTGGCAAAGGTGAAAGGCAGAATACCGGCGTTACCAGGTTCGCCACATGAATACGGGCGAAGGACTTGGTGATGACCGCTTTAACACCCAGGTACAGGGGCACCAGTGCTGCGTGCTCACGAGAGGAGCCTTGGCCGTAGTTGGCGCCGCCGATGATGATGCCTTTGCCCTCGGCTTTAATGCGCTCCGGGAAGCTCTCATCGCACACGCCGAAGCAGAACTGACTCAGGTGCGGAATGTTGGAACGATAGGGCAGGATCTTGGCGCCTGCAGGCATAATGTGGTCAGTGGTGATATTGTCGCCCACTTTCAGCACAGCCTTAGCGGTAATGCTCTCCGGCAGCGGTTCGGTTTTGGGGAAGGGCTTGATGTTGGGCCCGCGCAGCACCTCTACGCTGTCCGCTTCCTCCGGACTGGCCGGGGACTCAATCATATTATCGTTAATGGTAAAGTGCTCCGGCATTTCCACCGTGGGAGCCTCGCCCAGATCCCGGGGATCGGTCAGATAACCGGTGAGGGCGGAGGCTGCCGCCACTTCCGGAGATACCAGGTAGATACCGGCGTCCTTTGTGCCGCTGCGGCCTCAAAGTTCCGGTTAAAGGTACGCAGGGAGATGCCGCCGCTGTTGGGGGATTGACCCATACCAATACACGGACCGCAGGCAGACTCCAGAATGCGGGCGCCGGCGCCGATCATATCGCCCAGTGCGCCGTTCATAGCCAGCATATTCAGCACCTGCTTGGAGCCGGGGGCAATGCAAAGGGAAACGGTGGGGCACACGGTTTTGCCTTTCAAGATCTTGGCAACTTTCATCATATCCACAAAAGAGGAGTTGGTGCAGGAGCCGATGGCTACCTGATCCACCTTGATCTTGCCGATCTCCTCGGTGGTCTTGACTTTATCGGGCATGTGCGGGCAGGCAGCCATGGGCTCCAGTGCGCACAGGTCAATATCGATCACTTCGTCATACTGCGCGTCCGGATCCGGCAAAATCTCCGTCCAGTCGTCTGCGCGGTCCTGAGCTTTCAAAAACGCCAGGGTGATCTCGTCAGAGGGAAAGATGGAGGTGGTAGCGCCCAGCTCCGCACCCATGTTGGTGATGGTGGCGCGCTCCGGTACGGACAGGGTCTTTACACCCTCGCCGCCGTACTCAATGATCTTGCCGACGCCGCCTTTAACAGTCATACGGCGCAGCACTTCCAGGATCACATCCTTGGCAGAGACCCAGGGCTTTAAGTAGCCGGTCAGATTGATGCGGGTCATGGTGGGCATGGGGATATAGTAGGTGCCGCCGCCCATGGCTACGGCCACATCCATACCGCCTGCGCCCATCGCCAGCATACCGATACCGCCGCCGGTGGGGGTGTGGCTGTCAGAGCCGATCAAGGTCTTGCCCGGAATGCCAAAGCGCTCCAGGTGCACCTGGTGGCAAATGCCGTTGCCCGGGCGGGAGAAGTAAATGCCATGCTTCTTAGTCACGGTCTGAATATATCTGTGGTCGTCGGCGTTCTCAAAGCCGGTTTGCAGGGTGTTGTGGTCGATGTACGCCACGGAGCGCTCGGTTTTGACCCGATCGACCCCCATAGCCTCGAATTCCAGGTACGCCATGGTACCGGTTGCGTCCTGCGTAAGGGTTTGGTCAATTTTCAGCCCAATTTCCTGTCCGGGGATCATCTCACCCTCGACCAGGTGGGATTTGATCAATTTTTGTGCAAGTGTAAGACCCATTGTTCAAAAAACCTCCTGAGTTGTTCAAAGAATTGTCAAACCCCATTTTATAATAAATCGGCGGCAATGTCAATTAGAATAAAGATTTAATAATTAGATTTCATTATATTGTTGAATTTCTGCCCGCCTTATGCTAAAAATTATCGTTGAATGTGGAGAAACGGGCATACTAATTCCGGGAGGAATGGTATGCCGCACACAAACGAGGATACAGAAAAGGAAATAGAGAACGAAGAAGCGCAGACGGAAGATCTGCAACCCAATTTGCAGACCGGCTCCATCACGGTACAGAAGAACGGCCATTTTATTCACTGCTTAACGGTGATCGGCCAGATTGAGGGCCACTATATTTTGCCCAGTCAAAATAAGACCACCAAGTACGAGCATGTAATCCCGCAGCTGGTGGCCATTGAGGAAAGCGACGATGTAGAGGGCCTGCTGATTATTCTCAACACCGTGGGCGGCGATGTGGAGGCAGGGCTGGCCATTGCAGAGCTGCTGTCCACCATGCGAACGCCCACCGCCTCTTTTGGTGCTGGGTGGCGGCCACTCCATCGGCGTGCCCCTGGCGGTGTCCTGCCGGCGCAGTTTTATTGTGCCCAGCGCCACCATGACGGTGCACCCGGTGCGTATGAACGGCCTGGTACTGGGCGTGCCCCAGACCCTGTCTTATTTTGAGAAAATGCAGGATCGGATCGTGCGCTTTATTGCGCATAATGCCAAGATCAGCGCAGACGATTTCCGTGCCCTGATGATGAAGACCGGGGAACTGGTGATGGATGTAGGCACGGTGCTGGACGGTGCCGGTGCTGTGGACTGCGGGCTCATTGACCAAATGGGCGGTCTTAGTGACGCACTTGCGTTTCTCAACCGCACCATTGAGGAGGAGCACCATGCTGTGGACTGTCATTAGCCAGGCGGATGTGTTCTACCAGGCGGCGCAGGGCAGCCGGGCGCCCCGCTCCAGTAACCCTTTTGACTACCTGAACAACGGGTACAGTCTGGAGGGCGCTTCTTTGTTCGGAGGGCAGGATCATGTGGTTTTTAACTGCGATATTTCAAGCCGTCGCACAGGCAGTCACCTGGGTACTCCCGGTGTCTGAAAGTGGGCATTCGGCGATCTTTCACGATTTTTCCGGTCGGTTCAGCGGCAATGGCAGCGAGCTGACCGGGCTGGTACATATTGGCATTGCACTGGGTATTTTCTTGGTGTTCATTAAGCTGTTTGTGCGGCTGTTTGGCGAGTTTATCGCCTTTTCAAAGATGCGTTTGCAAAGCAAAATCCCTTTGTAAACCCCGGCGGTGTACGCCGGTTTATGTTCGGCACGGTGCTGGGCTTTTTGCCGATGGTTTGCTGTTGTTGCCGGCAGGCAAGTACGGCAATGTGTACGGCCTGTTTCGCAGCATGGGTTATAAACGGCACACTGCTGGACGAGGGTGTGTTTTTCGCCCTCACAGGCGGGCTTATTCTGCTGGCACTGCTGCAAATGAAAAAGCACGGTCCCCAAAAGAATGTGGACTGGTACGCCGCTTTAATCTTGGGGTTTGCCGCCGCCTTTTCCCTGCCCATTGCCGGGCTGTCCTATATGGGTGCGCTATTCTGCCTGGGCGTGATGATGGGCGTGGCACGCAAAATCTCTTACCGCTTTGCGGCGGTGTCCAGCGTGCTGACCCTGTTGGTGCTGGGCGTGGTGGAAATTTGCACCTGCGTGACTTATGTAAATATCATTGCCGGTATTGTAGCAGTGGTACTCAGCGCGGCGGTGACTTATTTTATGGTGAAGCTGATGCTGTGGATCTTGCACGGGGGCAAGCTTAAGGCGTTTTTGCCTATTATGATTTTGCTTGGCCGGTGTGTGTGTCGTGGTGGGCATTTTTGAACTGATTTTACGATAATTTTAGCTTTTATAAGGATAGATAAAAATGGCGAATGTACAAAAGAAGAATGCCCGGGGTCATCGCCGGGGAAGAAAAGAAAGCTGCGGCCCGCGGGACTGCTCCGGCGCCAAAAAAGCGCACGAAGGCGGAACAGGCTCGTTGGGAGCAAATGGAGCTGGAAGCCCAAGCGGCTGCCGCCAAGCGTCAGGAGAACATCAGCCGTATTGTCGGCGTGGCAATTTTTGCCTTGTCGGTGATTTTTTCTTCGTTGCGGTGATCGGCGGCGACGGCGCATGGAAAGTGGTACATAATGTGTACTTAGGGCTGTTTGGCATGTTGGCGGCCGTGTTGTTTCCCATACTGGCGGTGGCGATCATTCTCCTTTATTCTTACAGGAGACAAGGCCAAAAAAAAAAAACGCGCGATGGAAGAGGGGACAGCAGCACAAAAGTCCCCGGTGTCTCCCCGAGAGCTGATCGCCAAGGGTGTGGAGAGCGTGATTATCGTGCTGCTGATTGCGGCGCTGATCCATATTATTGAGAACCCCACCGGGTTGAAATTTGCAGATAGCGTGAAGTTGGGCTACACCCAGGCGCCTTATGAATTAACGGCGGCTTTTTCGGTGCGCTCATCGGTTGGGCACTGCTGACCTTTGGCAAGGCACCGGCCATTATCGTGGATTTGGTGCTGCTGGTGGTGGACTTTATGCTGCTGGCGCGGCTGACGGTGATGCAGTTCTTAAACGGCGCGGCACAGCCGGCCAAGAAGGCCTACGAAAAGGCAGGGGATGCCATTGAGGTGTATCGGGAGCGCCGCCAGGCCAATATTGATGTGCCCCTGGACGCGCACGCCCCCCGGCGAACAGGAGACGGAGGAGGAGCCGTCTGCGCAAAAGGCAAAAAGAAGAATACGGACGCTGTGGATACAGACAGTATTGTAAAAGAACTGAACCAGAAGCACAGCAAAAAATAGCAGAGAAAAACAGTCTGCCCCGGAAAAGGCCAAGTCCTTGGATGAGATTGTGGACAAGCACCGAGGAGGCCGATCCGAAGAAAACGGATCCGTCGGAAGTCTTTACCGTCACGGATGCCCAAATGGAAGCGGGTGTGGCAGATTATAAGCTGCCGCCGGTATCACTGCTGACCCCCGCCCAGCATAAGTCTGTAAAAGATGTGAGCGGGGAGCTGAAATCCAATGCGGAGCGGCTCATCGACACCCTCCATCCTTAATGTGGACGCTACGATTACGGACATTAGCCGCGGTCCTACGGTGACCCGGTATGAGCTGAAACCGGCTGCCGGTGTGCGTATTTCTAAAATCACCAATTTGTCCGACGATATTGCTCTGAATTTTGGCGGCCACCCATGTGCGTATTGAGGCCCCCATTCCCGGCAAAGCGGCGGTGGGTATTGAGGTGCCCAATTCCGTAAAAAAGTGGCGTATCTATGCGCGAGCTGATCGACACGCCGGAGTTTGGCAAGCAGCGGTCGATGCTGTCTGTGGGCCTTGGGCGGGATATTTCCGGCGATGCGGTGTACTGCGATGTGGCAAAGATGCCCCATTTGCTGATCGCAGGTACCACCGGTTCCGGTAAGTCCGTTTGTATGAACAGCATTATTGTGTCTATTTTGTATCGTGCCAAGCCGGATGAGGTGAAGTTGGTACTGATTGACCCTAAAAAAAGTGGAGTTTAGCAAGTATTCCGGCATTCCCCATTTGTTGGTGCCGGTGGTGACCGATCCCCGCAAGGCGGCAGGTGCGCTGGGCTGGGCTGTGTCTGAGATGCTCAAGCGTTACCAGACCTTTAGTGACACCGGCGTACGGGATATTGAGGGCTACAACAAGTATGTGAAGAAGCATGAGGATATGCAGCCCATGCCTAAGATCGTCATTTGCATTGATGAGTTATCCGACCTGATGATGGCGGCGCCTAAGGAGATCGAGGACTCTATCTGCCGTTTGGCACAGATGCACGTGCGGCGGGTATGCACCTGGTGATCGCCACCCAGCGCCCCTCCGTAGATGTAATTACCGGTCTGATCAAGGCCAACATTTCGTCTCGAATTGCGCTGACCGTCAGCTCGCAGATTGACTCCCGTACCATTTTGGACGCCTCCGGCGCCGAGAAACTGCTGGGCTACGGCGATATGCTGTATGCGCCCATCGGCTCCTCCAAGCCCATTCGTGTGCAGGGCTGCTATATCAGCGATGAAGAAGTGGAGTCCCTGTGCGATTTGTAAAGAGCCAGGGCGAGAGCCAGTACAGCGACGAAAATTCAAAAGAGATTGAGGCCAAGGCCGTGCAGGATAAAAAAAGTCCCTTTGAGGGCGACGAGAGTTCGGAACAGCTGGATCCCCGCTTTGAGGAAGCGGTGGAGATCGTGCTGGAGACCGGCACCGCGTCCACCTCGTTTTTGCAGCGCAAGCTGTCCGTAGGGTATGCCCGTGGGGCAAAAATTATGGACCAGCTGGAAGAGAAGGGGATCATCGGTCCCCAGGACGGCGCTAAAAAGCGTGAAGTGCGGATCAACAAACAGCAGTGGCTGGAAATGCAGAACCAAGGCCCGGCACCGAAAATGAATGCAGAGACCGCTGAGCAAATGCGCTTTGAGGACGCGGAGTCAGACGAGGACCAAACCGATGCAGAATGATTTTTTACCCATTACTCCGGCAGAAATGCGCGAGCGAGGGTGGAAACAACCGGATTTTGTGTATGTGACGGGTGACGCCTATGTGGATCACCCGTCCTTTGGTGCTGCCATCATTACCCGCTTGCTGGAGAGCCAGGGGTTCAAGGTGGTGGTGCTCAGCCAGCCGGACTGGCACAGCGTGCGGGACTTTCAGAAATTCGGGCGGCCCAAGTATGCTTTTTTGATCACTGCCGGGAATATTGACTCTATGGTGGCCCACTATACCGCCGCTAAGAAGCTGCGCCACGACGACGCATATACTGCCGGTGGCAAGCACGGCAAGCGTCCGGATCGGGCGGTGAATGTGTACACTCGCCTGGCAAAAGAAGCCTACCCGGACTGTCCGGTGATTTTAGGCGGGCTGGAGGCGTCCCTGCGCCGCTTTGCGCATTACGATTACTGGGACGACGCCATTCGACCCTCTGCGCTGGTGGACTCCGGCGCTGATCTGCTGATCTACGGTATGGGAGAGAAGCAGATAACGGAGATTGCCCGCGCCTGCGAGAGGGTGAGCCGGTGGGCAGTATGCATGACATTCGGGGCACCATGTATGCGGTGCCCACCAAAGACACGCCCTTTGGCGGAGTGGAGTGTCCCTCCTTTGAGAATGTGTGTGCCTCTAAAAAGGAATATGCCCGCTCTTGCCGACTGGAGCAGGACGAGCAGGATCATGTGCGTGGCAAGCTGCTCAAGCAGCGCCACGGCAAGGTGATGGTGGTGCAAAATCCGCCTATGGAGCCGCTGACCACCTCGGAGCTGGACCGGGTGTACAGCCTGCCGTATATGCGGGCGTACCATCCCAGTTATGAGAAGTTGGGCGGTGTGCCGGGTATTGAAGAAGTGCGCTTTTCCATTACCCACAATCGGGGATGTTTCGGCGCTTGCAATTTCTGTTCCATTGCATTCCACCAAGGGCGCTATGTGACCTCTCGCAGCAAAAAAAGCCTGCTGATTGAAGCACAAAAGATTACCCAAATGCCGGACTTCAAGGGCTATATTCATGATGTGGGCGGCCCCACCGCCAACTTCCGCCACCCTAGCTGCGCCTTGCAGGAGCAGCACGGCCTGTGCAAGGGCAAAAAATGCTTGGCGCCGAACCATGCCCCAATTTGCAGGCGGACCACCGGGAATATTTGGACATTCTTCGGGCGCTGCGGCAGGTGGATGGAGTCAAGAAAGTGTTTATCCGCAGCGGTATTCGCTATGATTATCTGCTTTGCGACCCGGACGACAGCTTCTTCCGGGAGTTGGTGCAGCACCATGTGAGCGGCCAGCTGAAAGTGGCACCGGAGCACTGCTCCGCTGCGGTGCTGGACAAAATGGGCAAGCCCCATATTGAAGCGTATATTGAATTTTCCCGCCGGTATTTTACTTACACCGGCCAAATCCAAAAGGAGCAGTACCTAGTGCCGTATCTGATGAGCTCGCACCCCGGCTCCCGGTTGGACGATGCCATTGAACTGGCGTGTTTCTTAAAGAAAAAATCACATTCGCCCGGAGCAGGTGCAGGACTTTTATCCCACCCCGGGCACCATTTCCACCTGTATGTTCTATACGGAGCTGGATCCGTACACCATGGACCGGTCTATGTGGCAAAGAACGCCCACGACAAGGCACTTCAGCGGGCACTGCTTCAGTATTATAATCCTAAGAACTACGCCCTTTGTTCTGAGGCATTGCGTCGAGCCCATCGTACGGATCTGATCGGCAATGGCCCTAAGTGTTTGATCCCGGCAGCACCGCCCGGCGGACGACCGGATGACCGTTCCGGTGGTAAAGCAAAGGGGAGCGTGCGCGGCTACGGAAAGCCGGTTGGCGGAAACAATCGCTTTGACGGAAAGTCTGCAAAGCGTAATAAACCCTATGGCAACCGATCCGGAAAAAGAAATAGAAATGAAAAAAGCACGACAGCCGAAACTGTCGTGCTTTTGGTGCGGGTAACAGGGGTCGAACCTGCACGGTTGCCCACAGGAACCTAAATCCTGCGTGTCTGCCAATTCCACCATACCCGCATAACGGCTCTTATTTTAGCATTTGTGCCAAAAAATCAAGTATAAAAAAAGCGAAGCCGCAAGCTCCGCTCTTTATTCCGCCCAGCCGCCGTGTGACGAGAATAACCTGCATCTCAAGCAGGTGGGTGACCGCCGTTCGGTTTTGTGCTTCCATCGTCCCCGCAGGGAGGCCTGCATACCTGCCGACCGAGCAGGAAACCCTTGTAAAAAATTGTTCGGGTTATTAAATCACACGGTTGTCGAGAAGGGCAGAACAGATGTTCTGTTCTTATTCTTACTGCTCCGGCTCAAAATATTCTACATCATATTTCTTTTCTACCATAGCCATCAGAATATCGGAGACCTGCTCGAATTCCATTTCGTCCTCGATCTCGGCCAGATATTCCTCGCCCGTTTTCCTCCAGCACTTTCAGAATAATGACCTCGTTGTCTGCCTCTACGATTTCTTCCGCCTCATCGTGGTATTCGGTAATGGCCACATACACATCGTCGTCCGTTTCGTACCGCTCCAGCAGTTCAAATACAATCTCGTTGCCGTCGTCGTCGGTCACGGAGATCAGGTCCGGTTCGTACAGTTCATTGTTATCGCTCATAGTTCTCACGCCTTTCTTTTTGCATTATACTCTATTTGCCCATTGCCGTCAATGGCTATTTTGTGGTTGGCGGGGAACAAACCCCATATTTTGCGAATGTGGAAAATCATTATCAGTAATGCACAAAAAAATCAAAAAAATATGAAAAAACCTATTGACAACTGCTAACTTTGGTGCTACTATGTAGTTGAACACAGGAGATAAGCCTTAGGAAGTAGTTAAGGCGTGTTCAATCTAATAAGGAGGTCGGTCCAAATGGAGAGTGAACCCTTTCAGCAGACCGCCTGTACCGCTCGTCAATAGAGTATAACGGATTTGTGTATGGACAGAGTGCAAATCGGAATTGCACGGCGCACACAAGCTCAAGTGAGCAAAGTAAGAGTTATCATGCAGGATTGATTGGAACGGCAGGCGCTGATTCAACTGAATAGTAAAGGTATATATCGGTCATCTACCTGCAAGTGACCTGGGAGTACCGCTAGGCGGTGCTTTCATAGATGATGTATTTTACGACCAGGTGAATTCCAAGGAGAAGTAAATTTCGTTTTTTCAACTTTAATATTTGTCAAAATCTAAAAACGAGGTACGGTCCAATGGGCTAACAGTGTGTACGTTATGTGCCGAAAATAAAAACTAAATAATAAAGTGGACATACGCTCCCGGGTGTTGCAAGGCATCCGGAGTCGTTTTTTTTGTTTGCGACTGTTGTTGTTTTATCTGTATTATGTGATTTTTTTAACCGATTTGCATACTTTTGTGGGCGCAAAATCTCGGCTGCCGCTTGACAAGGGGCGGCGGTTTTGGTACTATAATACCGATAGAAAACGGCTAGGAACGGAAGGAGTACCCCATGACGGCGGCATAGAGAGCTTGTGGTCGGTGCAAACAGGCGCGCCCAGTGCGGGAAGGTAGTCCGGGAGCCGGTGCGGTGAAAGACAGTAGTTGCACCCGTGTGCCGCGTTAAGGCAAGAGCGGCGCGCTTTGGCGCGCAATTTGAGTGGTACCGCGGAAGTTCAGTTCCGTCTCATTATGAGACGGGGCTTTTTTATTTTTGTAAGGAGCAAAAAATATGGCAAAAGAGTTGGACAAACAGTACACGCCCCCAAAAATGTGGAGGACCGCACCTATAAATTCTGGTGCGATCACAAGTATTTTCACGCTGAGGTGAACCCGGACAAGAAACCCTACACCATCGTGATCCCACCGCCGAACATTACCGGCCAGCTGCACATGGGTCACGCGTTGGACGAGACTTTGCAGGATATTCTCATCCGCTGGCGCCGTATGGAGGGTTACGAGACCCTGTGGCTGCCGGGCACGGACCACGCGTCCATTGCAACGGAGGCCAAGATCGTAGAGGCCATGCGCAAAGAGGGTATCACCAAAGAGGAGATCGGCCGGGAGAAGTTCTTGGAGCGTGCCTGGGAGTGGAAAGCCCAGTACGGCGGCCGCATTGTGGAGCAGTTAAAAAAGCTTGGCTCCTCCTGCGACTGGGATCGGGAGCGTTTTACTCTGGACGAAGGATGCAGCAAGGCCGTGCGTGAGGTCTTTTGCAAGCTGTACGATAAGGGCCTGATTTACCGGGGTGAGCGCATCATAAACTGGTGCCCCCATTGCCTGACTTCGATCTCTGACGCAGAGGTGGAGTACGAGGATCAGGCCGGTCACTTCTGGCACCTGCGCTATCCCTTTAAGGACGGCAGCGGCTACCTGGAGCTGGCCACCACCCGACCGGAGACCCTGCTGGGCGATACAGCCGTGGCGGTGAACCCCAATGACGAGCGTTATAAAGGTATGGTAGGCAAGACCCTGATCCTGCCTATCGTGCATAGAGAGATTCCCGTGATTGCCGATGATTATGTGGATATTGAGTTCGGTACAGGCGTTGTGAAGATCACCCCGGCTCATGACCCCAACGACTTTGAGGTGGGGCTGCGCCACAATTTAGAGGTCATCAATGTTCTGACCCCGGATGCCAAGATCGTGGATGATTATCCCAAGTACGCCGGTATGGATCGCTACGAGGCTCGTAAGGCCATTGTCGAGGACCTGCAAGCCGAGGGCGCTTTGGTGGAGATTGAGGATTACAGCCACAATGTAGGCACATGCTACCGCTGTGGCACCACCGTGGAGCCGCGGGTTAGCAAGCAGTGGTTCGTGAAGATGGAGCCGCTGGCCAAACCGGCTGTGGAGGTGGTCAGAAACGGGGAAGTGAAGTTTGTTCCCGAGCGGTTTGACAAGACCTACTTCCACTGGATGGAGAATATTAAGGACTGGTGTATCTCTCGCCAGCTGTGGTGGGGTCATCGTATTCCCGCCTATTACTGCGACGATTGCGGTGAGGTGATGGTGTCTGCCCAGGAAGTGCATACTTGCTCTAAGTGCGGTGGCCACCATGTGCACCAGGATCCGGACACCCTGGATACCTGGTTCTCCTCCGCCTTGTGGCCGTTTTCTACCCTTGGTTATCCGGACGATACCAAGGAACTGGAGTATTTCTATCCCACGGATACGCTGGTCACCGGCTATGACATTATCTTCTTCTGGGTGGCCAGAATGATCTTCTCCGGTGTGGAGCACATGGGACAGGTGCCCTTCCACACGGTGCTGATCCACGGCCTGGTGCGTGACGCACAGGGTCGCAAGATGAGTAAGTCCCTGGGCAACGGTATTGATCCGCTGCTGGTGATCGATCAGTACGCGCCGATGCCTTGCGCTTTACTCTGGCTACCGGCAATGCGCCGGGCAACGATATGCGCTTCTCCGACGAGAAGGTAAAGGCCTCCCGCAACTTTGCAAACAAGCTGTGGAACGCCGCCCGCTTTGTGCTGATGTATCTGGGCAATGATTACAGCTATCCGGGCCTACCGAAGGATCTGGCTATTGAGGACAAGTGGATCCTCTCCAAGGTCAATACCCTGGCTAAGGAAGTGACGGACAACCTGGAGCGGGTTTGAACTGGGTATCGCTGTTGCCAAGCTGTATGATTTTATTTGGGATGTGTTCTGCGACTGGTATATTGAGATCGCCAAGATCCGTTTGCAGTCCGGCGAAGGCGCCGATACCGCCAAGGCTGTGCTGGTGTATGTATTGACGGATATTCTGAAGCTGCTGCACCCCTTTATGCCCTTTATTACAGAAGAGATTTATCAGGCTATTCCGCACGATACGGAGTCCATTATGATCTCCAAGTGGCCGGAATATGACCCCACGCTGTCCTTTGCGGATGAGGAAGCCCAGATGGAAAAGATTATGGACGCCATTCGGGCCATCCGTAACCGCCGGGCGGAGATGAATATCCCCCCCAGTAAAAAGTCCAAGGTCTATGTGGAGACCGCCTTTTCCGATGTGTTTCGCCGTAGGCAGTGAGTTTTATCAAGCGGTTTGGCCTATGCTTTCCGATGTGGAGATCGCAGACGCTTTGGTGACCTGGGCA
>ENA-OQAL01000107-OQAL01000107.1-human-gut-metagenome-genome-assembly--contig:-NODE-107-length-20340-cov-2.441548_pt1 | contig 20340 bp, 26 predicted proteins | sample MGYA00242491_ERZ504519 | MGnify/ENA primary metagenome ERZ504519 (study PRJEB26092, sample SAMD00036260) | human gut metagenome | host: Homo sapiens | study: EMG produced TPA metagenomics assembly of... | reverse complement strand
ATCTCATCGGCGGTGACCGCATTGAACGTTCCTCACACCATTGAGCTCGGCATTGCGACGCGTCAGATCCACGCGCGTTCATTCACGTCCACGCCCAAATATCAGCCTTCGGCGAAGCAAAACCAAGTGTCAACGCAATCGGGCCCCAACCGCAACCCAGATCAAGGAACGTACCCTCCTCAGGAGGCTCCGGAGCCTGACGAAGCAGCACGGACGTTCCCAAATCCACGCGATTGCCGGAAAACACGCCATTGGAAACCTCAACATCGGCCTCATTGCCTCGCAACACAACATGCAGCCTCTTACGTACATCCTTCGACTGCGGATCAGCCGCGAAATACTGTTCGGCCTGTGCCATACCCACTCCTTGCAAACGCTCGCCTCCGGCATCACGCAAGCCACGCTCATCCACGTGGCGAATGCCCGATACCCATGTCTCTAGAGAATGATGATAATAAAGACACCATAGTTCAACCGTGAGAGGTGCCATTGAGCCAAGAAAAACGACATCGAGCATAGCATGAGCGCCAACGACGTGTCAGGCGTGCTCGCCGACCAGTCCGAGGTGCTGCTTGATACCAACGGCGAGAACCATTTCAACGAATCCCATGACGAACAATGGCAGGAACGCGAATCCCGCAATGCGTTGAAGCATGTGTCCGGACTCGGCGAAATGCAAGACGTCACCGAAGTCGAATACCGAAAAGTCCGCCTCGAACGCGTTGTGCTCGTCGGCGTGTGGTCCAGCCGTGAAACCACACAGGCACAGGCCGAAGAATCATTGAGAGAACTTGCCGCGCTTGCCGAAACCGCCGGCGCCGTGGTATGCGACGGCCTGCTGCAGCATCGTATCAAGCCGGACGCAGCTACATACGTTGGCTCCGGTAAAGCCCGCGAACTCGCCGGAATCGTGGCGCAAGAGGAAGCCGACACCATCGTTGTGGACGACGACCTGCCGCCAAGCCAACGCCGCGCCTTGGAAGACGCCACCAAAGTGAAGGTCGTGGATCGCACTGCCGTGATCCTCGACATTTTCGCCCAACATGCGACCTCACGCGAAGGCAAAGCCCAAGTGGAACTGGCACAACTCCAGTACATGCTGCCACGACTGCGAGGCTGGGGCGGATCACTGTCGCGACAGGCAGGTGGCCGCGCCGCAGGAGACGCGGGCATCGGCTCGCGAGGACCTGGCGAAACGAAAATCGAAATGGACCGCCGTGTGATCCGAAGCCGCATCGCCAAACTCCGCAAACAGATCGAACAGATGGCTCCCGCGCGTGACGTCAAAACGTGGCGCTCGCCGTCGTTTCGGATTGCCGACCGTTGCTGTGGTTGGATATACGAACGCGGGCAAATCGTCGTTGACGAATCGGTTGACCGGATCAGCGGAATTGGTGGAGAACGCGCTATTCGCCACATTGGACACCGCAGTGCGCAGGGCGCGTGCCAAAGATGGACGTCAATATGCGTACGTCGATACCGTCGGGTTCGTGCGTCGACTGCCTACGCAGCTGATTGAAGCGTTCAAATCCACGCTGGAGGAGGTTTCCGAAGCCGATCTGATCGTGCATGTGGTGGACGGATCGCATCCGGACCCGTTCTCGCAAATCGACGCGGTCGACGATGTGCTTTCCGACATCGACGGCGTCGAAACCATTCCCACGATTATCGTGTTCAACAAGGCCGACCGTATGGATGAGGCCACACGCGAGCGTATCGAGGCGTTGATGCCGGAAGCGTACATCGTATCGGCGTTTTTTTTCCGGCGAAGGCGTCGACGATCTGCGTATGCAGGTGGAATCCATGCTGCCGACGCCGAACGTGCATGTCGAGGCGTTGCTGCCATACACTGCCGGTTCGCTGGTGTCGCGCGTACGTGAATACGGCAAAGTGATCAACGTCGAATACCGTGACGACGGTATGATGCTCGAAGCGGAAGTGGACGATCATTTGGCTGCGCAAATCGTGGAACAGTCAATCGGCTGAAAACCTTGCAAAACAGTGCAACGCAACGGACACAGCGTTTGTGAGCGCTCACATCTTTTGTGATGCATATCACTTTTCATTATTTGCAAGTCGTGTTATAACGCCTTGAAACGTCATGCTGTGTGGATAAAGTAAAGATGAAATTCTAAGAGAAAACCTGCTACCAGCGGGACATTCTTTCTTATAAGAGAGGTAAGCACATGGTGGATTTCACCAATCAAGCCCACAAAGCTCGCTATCATCGGTGCCGGTGCAGTCGGCTCCACTCTCGCTTTCGCTGCCGCTCAGCGTGGCGTCGCACGTGAGATCGTGCTCGAAGACATTGCCAAGGAACGCGTCGAAGCCGAAGTACTCGACATGCAGCACGGCTCCAGCTTCTTCCCGACCGTGTCCATCGCAGGCTCCGATGATCCGGAAATCTGCCGCGACGCCGACATGATCGTCATCACCGCAGGTCCGCGTCAGAAGCCGGGTCAGTCCCGTCTCGAACTGGTCGGTGCCACCATCAACATTCTCAAGGCCATCATTCCTGGCCTCGTGAAGGTCGCTCCGAACGCCATCTACATGCTCATCACCAACCCGGTTGATATCGCAACCCATGTTGCCCAGAAGATCTCCGGCCTGCCGGCAAACCAGGTCTTCGGCTCCGGTACCAACCTTGGACTCCGCACGCTGCGCTCCTGATCGCCCAGCAGACCGGCGTCAACGCAAGAACGTGCACGCCTACATTGCTGGCGAACACGGCGACTCCGAAGTGCCGCTGTGGGCCTCCGCCACCATCGGTGGCGTCCCGATGTGCGACTGGACCCCGCTGCCGGGTCACGCTCCGCTCGACGCCGAAGTTCGTGAGCAGATTCACCAGGACGTCAAGAACGCCGCCTACAAGATCATCAACGGCAAGGGCGCAACCAACTACGCCATCGGCATGTCCGGCGTTGACATCATCGAAGCCGTCATGCGCGACTCCAACCGCATCCTGCCGGTGAGCTCCATGCTCCACGACTTCCACGGCATCTCCGACGTCTGCATGTCCGTGCCGACCCTCCTCAACCGTTCCGGCGTCAACACCGCCATCAACACCCCGGTGTCCGACCGCGAGCTTGCAGCCCTTACGCGTTCCGCAGAGACGCTGAAGGAAACCGCTGCCCAGTTCGGCTTCTGATAAAAAAAAAACGCGGTAACGGAGTGCTAGCTGCGTTACACGGAATTCGACGTACCTCTGTACGCCTTCATTCCGTGCGCCTTGCTGTCACATGCGTTACCGCGTTTTTTATTGTTTTCTGGCGGCAACGGAGTGCCAGCTGCGTTACCGCTTTTTGGTTGCTTGGGTATTGACAGGCGATTGATCAGTCGTTAGACTGCAAAAAGAAATAAAGGAAACCCCCGGCCTATGGCTGGGGGTTTCTTGCGTTTTGAGAGCATGAAAATTGGTATTGAGAAACAATTTCAATAAGTTTTCTTAATCGGGCTGAAAGATTAAGCATATGGCACATGACCACGCGCACGGATCGATAGCGAACACAGGAGCGGAACATCAAAAACGGCTCATGATGTCGCTCGGTCTCACCTCGACGGTATTCATAGCGGAAGTCATCAGCGCGGTCATCACAGAATCGTTGGCGCTGCTCGTTGATGCCGGACACATGCTCACCGACATGTCCGTACTCATCGCATCAACCGTCACCGCAATACTGATGCAACGCAAGCCCAGCAACAAACGCACCTGGGGCTGGGCAAGGCTCGAAGTGCTAACAGCGGCAGTCGGAGCCCTCATCCTCCTCATCGTAGGTATCTATGCGCTTGTGGAAGCCGGCATGAGACTTTTCGGCGGATCTGCCGACGAAGTAAACGACGTGCGATTGCTGCTCTTCATGGGCATACTCGGCCTCGCGGCCAATATCGGATCAATCTTTATCCTCGCATCGCAAAGCGAAGACAACATGAACATGAAAGCGGCATTCCTTGAAGTCATGAATGACGCTTTAGGGTCCGTTGCCGTAATCGTATCGGCAAGCGTGCTCATCTGCACCGGCTGGGCCGGATTCGACGCTGTGGCAGGTGGCATCATCGCACTCATGATGATCCCGCGAGCCATCAAACTGTTGCGCAACGCGGTTCGCGTGCTTCTCGAAGAAACCCCCCAACGGTCTTGATCTCGATGAAGTGCGTTCCCACTTGGAACAAGTGCCGCATGTTGTGGCGGTACACGACATCCACGCGAGCATCGTATCCACAGGCATGCCGATCTTCATGGCGCATGTTGTGGTCGAACAAGGACTCACCATGAAAGAAGCGGCGGAAATACTCGCACAACTACAAGATTGCCTGCGCGAACATTTCCCCGTATCCGTACCTCATACCACCTTCCAACTCGAAACCGGAAGGATACAGTTCGACCAGCAAATCCGAAATGCATTCCTAAACATTCTTTAAAATGACCGGTGCGTTTACCGGAAAAGAATCGCGCCCACAAAGATGGAGTCTTTTGTTTATGGCTTCATCTTTTGTGCGCGATTTCAATGGCGTTGAATAGTCTAACGTCAGATTTTGCGGAGCACGGTGACCACCTTGCCCATGATCTCAGCATGCGTGCCATCGATAGGGGAGTAGGCGGGATTGTGCGGAATGAGCCAGACATGGCCATGATCCTTGCGGAACGTTTTCACCGTGGCTTCATCGTCGAGCAGCGCCGCCACAATATCTCCATTTTCCGCGGTGTTCTGCTCGCGTACCACCACAAAATCACCATCGCAGATAGCCGCGTCAATCATGGAGTCGCCATGTACTTCAAGCATAAACAGATTGCCGGTGCCAGTGAGACGTTCCGGCAGACGCATCACATCGTCCACATGCTGCTCGGCGGTGATGGGCACGCCTGCCGCGATGCGTCCCACCAAGGGGACATCGCGGGAAGCCATGATGGATCCGCTGGAATCAGATTGGCTCGGGAATGGGATGACCTGCGCTACTTTGCCGGGCGAAACCTCGTCATCGTCGAACTCACGACTTCGATGGCTCTGCCCTTGTTCGCGTTCATGCGGATGAAGCCCTTGTCGTCAAGCACTTGCAACTGGTGTTTGACGGATGACGGACTTTTAAGCCCTGCGGCTTCGCCGATTTCGCGGAATGAGGGAGCGAACCCCTGCTCGACGAGATGTTTTTTAATGGCGCCAAGCACCTTGCGCTGACGGTCGGTCAGCGTGCTTTCATCCGGACGCTCGGCATCCTTTTTGGGCGTGAATGGGACGGTGCTCACGGTGGGCTCCTTTCAGGTCTTAGGCAAGCATAACGCGAAACGCCGAGAAAATCAAACATCTGTTCGAGGTGTGTCTGCAATTATCGAACATTTTGTGCCATACTCAGAACATGCGTTCGATAGAACAGCTGTTCGAGAAGGAGTGGCGTGATGGATCGTGTGCCGAAGGCTCATGGCGTTGATTTCAAAGTCTGGGCGGATCGACTGGCCGTAATCATGATGCTGATGGTGCTCGCATGGTGTTTGGCTGGATTGATGATGCCTGCACGCGCGCAGTCAGATCCCGGAGCGACGCCGGTGGTGGTATATACCGTCCAGCCGGGCGATACGTTGTGGGGGTACGCTGCGCGTATTACGCCTGATGGTGGCAATGTTGCGGATACTGTGGACGAGCTGGTACGACTGAATAATCTGGATTCAGTATCGCTTCGGGCCGGTCAAAGACTTATCGTTCCCGACGAGGTATGAACCCGCGCAAGATTGGCCTAGTTCAATGGTTCAGGCTATTCTTGACACCATGCATTGCCCTTTTTGTCAGAATCCAGATACCAAGGTGGTCGATACCCGCATCAGCGATGACGGCCATTCCATCCGCCGTAGGCGTGAATGCCCGAAATGCTCCAAGCGTTTCACCACGCTAGAGACCACTATGTTGTTGGTGGTGAAGCGTTCCGGCAACGCTGAGCAGTTCGATAGGAACAAGGTGATTTCTGGTGTTCGCAAGGCATGCCAGGGCCGTCCGATCAAGGAAGACGATTTGAAGGCTCTTGGCCAGCAGGTCGAAGAGGATCTTCGTGCCCGAGGACTGGCTCAAGTCAAATCCGACGAGGTCGCAGGGCCATTTTGAAACCGTTGCGTGATCTTGATGAGGTCGCGTATATGCGATTCGCCAGTGTATACCAGAATTTTGAGAATCTTGAGGATTTCCAGAACGCGATCGACGAGCTGAAGGCCGATGCGCTGAAGTAGGTTCGAACGGTTGCGAACGCATATGATAATGCGTTTGTTTTGGCTGAAATGGACTTGGTAGCGCAAAACTGGGCGATTACGGCAAACGGCATTAGGGTTCATGCATTGTGGGGGTTCCAGCCAATAAGTGATTGGAACCCCCACAATGCATTCGTATCGTAGTGGCGTTTGCCGGATTGGGATCGTCAGCTGATCACACGCATACGGATCGTGCCTTCGATGGCTGCGAGTTCGTCCAAAGCCTTCTGGCTGGGACGCTGGGCCACATCGGTGACCACATAGCCGATTTCGCCTTCGGTGCCCAGTGCCTGTGCCGCGATGTTGATATTCTCTTCTCCGAGCACACGGTTCACCTTGCAAGTACGCCAGGCAAATTCGCGTGAAGATGCGCGATGCGGAAGTTCGAACGAATATCAGACAGTGTGATTTGCGGAAGATTCACGGACAACATGGTGGATCCCCTGAACCAATAATCCTCAAGACGCTGGGAGACGAACTGTCCGATGGACTTCTGGGCTTCAAGCGTAGACCCGCCAATATGCGGGGTCAGAATCATATTGTCTTCATCCGCAAGGCTCGTCAAAAACTCGTCGCCGCTCTTCTTCGGCTCGACAGGGAACACATCCACTGCGCGCCCGAAATGTGGCCGGAGTCCAAATGCTTCTTCAGAGCGTCCAAATCAGCCACAAAACCGCGGGAAAGATTGATGAAGATCGAATCCTGCTTCATATGCGCGAACTGGTCCTCACCGAAGAACCGGTATTGGACTTGCGGCCATCGACATGCAGTGTGACCACATCGGACTGTTCGAGCAGTTCGTTCAGCGTGGAGCAACGATGGGCATTGCCCATGGCAAGCTTCTCTTCAATGTCGTAGAACACCACGCGCATGCCAAGTGCCTCGGCGATGACGGAAAGCTGAGATCCGATATTGCCGTAGCCGATGATGCCGAGCGTCTTGCCTCGCACTTCATGAGAGCCGGAAGCAGACTTGTCCCACATACCGTGCTTCATATGATGGGTGTGCGCAGGAATGCGGCGCATCAGGCAAATGATGTCGCCGATAACCAGTTCCACCACGGAGCGAGTGTTGGAATATGGGGCATTGAACACGGCGATGCCGTGCTTGCCCGCATAGTCGAGATCGACCTGATTGGTGCCGATGCAGAAGCAGCCGACGGCCGTGAGCGTCGGACGTGCGTCGATGACTTTGCTGGTCACGCTGGTTTTGGAGCGAATGCCCAGCAGATCAACGTCTTCCAAGCGTCGATGAGTTCATCTTCGTTGAGGGCGCCCCTGAGGCACTCGACTTCGAAGCCGTGGTCACGCAGTGACTGTGCCGCGTCAGGATGAATATTTTCAAGTAACAATGCTTTAGGCATGGTTCCTACCTTATAGCTTGAGCAGTTTTTCGTCTGCATTTGTCCGGACTATAAGCAGACGTTGTGTCGGTCTGGTCATGGCGACGTATAAATCGGCTGCGGCCACAATGCGTGAGGGGGCATTCTCCTCGATGCTTCCCGGCTGCACCACCATCACTGCGTCGTATTCCAAGCCTTTCACCATTTGCGTGGAACAAACGGTGACCTGTTCATCCCAAGAGCTCTGCGCATCGAGACGGTCGAACTCCTTCGCCGTCAATGTTTCGCGAAGCTGTTCGTACACCCGCCTGCGCAACGGCTTGACCATATCGTCAGGTGCGATGATGGCCACGCGTCCGGTGCCATCGGAGGAGACGAATGCGCGGACCAGATCGACGGTCTGCTGTGCCACGCATCGGCAATCAGACTGTCGTCGGCCAGAGTGAGGCGCTTGACCGAATCCGGCACGCCACGCACCGCATTGACGGTGGAGATGTACAATCCCTCCGTTGCCGCGAAATCACAGGCGAGCTGCGACACTCCTTCGGATTGCGGTAATTAATCGTCAATTCGTTGAGTTGCCAATTGTGGGGTCCGAACAACGGATCCATCATACGCCGCCACGAACGGGGTGCCGCCCAATGCGGAGGTTTGCGCAACATCGCCCACAATGGTGAACGAACGCGACGGGCAACGGCGGATGAGCATGCGCCAATCCATGGCGGTGAGTTCCTGAGCTTCATCGACAACGATATGCCCATATGTCCATTCACGGTCTGCGGCGGCGCGCTGCGCGGTGAGTTCCGCGTCCATCCCGTTGATATTGTCGACCAACATCTGCGAAGTGACGATGCCGGAGCCGATGCCAGCCTGAGCCAGCGTATCTTGCGCGAACTGCTCCTCCTCGGCGCGCTTGGCGTCCAACGCCTTTTTGGCGGGCGACCGCTTTGGGGTCGGGGCCAAGCAGTTCCATGGCTTCATCCAGCAGCGGAATATCGCTGACGGTAAACGGCGACCCTTTGGGGCGAACCAATGCTTCGATATCGCGTTCCTCAAGCCATGGTGCGAAGCGACGAAGCTGCTGCGGCTTGCAGAACAGTTGGTCGATAAGCCATTCGCCGGTCATCGGCAACCATGCGAGATTCAACGTCTTGCGCAAGGTGTCATTCATGCGCAACTGCTGCATCACATCCGTCAACTCCGCCTGCTCCGGCTCGTAATCAAGCTTGTCCACATAACGGTTGCGCATGGCGATCAACATGCTATGCACGAAAGTTTCGCGTGCTTTGTTGTGCTGCTGTCGCGTGCGCTTGGCATCGGTGATGGCCTGTTCGATATCCGCGCGCACGATGGGCACTGCGAATCCGTTGATGCGGATCGACGGCAATGATGCGGGGACGCGTTCTCGTGCGGCAACGGCATTGGCGATGGCTTTGGACATACGACGTTCGCCCTCAATTTCGCGGCGAACGGGTTGTCATGCGCCGTCGCGATCACGCCGGGGATCAGATCGGCGATGGTTCGGCTGACCACTCCGGTCTCGCCGAGGGAGGGGAGCACCTGATCGATGTAATGCAGGAAGGTTGAGCTCGGTCCGACCACGAGCACACCGGAGCGTTCGAGCATTCGCCGATGCGTGTAGAGCAGATATGCCGCACGGTGCAGCGCCACGGCGGTTTTGCCGGTACCCGGTCCACCCTGCACCACCACGGCCTGGTTGAGGTCGGCGCGAATAATGCGATCCTGCTCGGCTTGGATGGTTGCCACGATATCGGTCATCTTGCCGGTGCGCTTGGCGTTCAACGATGCGAGCAGCGCGCCTTCGCCGGTCAGAGTGCCGTCCGAAGACGCCTGCCCGACCTGGTCGGAGCGCACATCGAGCACCTCGTCTTCAACGCCGACCACTTCACGGAAGCTGAGTGTGATATGGCGGCGCATTACGATATCGCCATGATTGGAAGGCGTCGCTTCGTAGAACGGACGTGCCGCGTCGGCTCGCCAATCGGTGAGGATCGGCTCGTGGTTTTCGTTGGACAGTCCGATACGCCCGATGTATCTGTGCGCACCGTGGACATCGTCGAGTCTGCCGAACACCAGGCGATCTTCGACGGCACGCAGCTGGGTGAGGCGATCCTCGTACATGGTGGCGAAGGAATCGCGTTCGGTGCGTTGCGTGGGCGATCCGTGCGAGCCGGCAGCACGCACGGTGTCGAGACGGGCACGAGCTTGGGCCCGCAGATCATCCAAGCGGCCGTACGCGCGGCTGACGGCCTGTTGTTCTTCACGCAACTGGGCGGAATAACTCGACATCTGCAATCCCTTCCTCACAAAACTTAGGCACTCCAATGTACCCCGAGGCTTCTACGAAAACCGACGAGGGCGAGTGCGACATAGCGAAGCAAGGATGAATTACGGTAGTTGATTTGATGCCATTCGTTCAATGTGGGGAAAATCAACCTCAGCATTTGCTGATTTTTTCCATTTATGTGGGGATTATGGTGATGCGTGGGGTAAAGTGGGGAAAGAGTTTTGGGTCTAGGTGTTCCCGCGCATCATGTAAGGAGGTGTGGCGATGGTTCAAAGCGTTGAAACCGAGCCTTCTCCGACGATGGTTCGACGCAAGCGAGCGGTGTGATGGCTGGACTGCCTCCGCTGCTGTTGGGAACATACACTCCAAAAATCGACGCCAAAGGACGTATGGCATTGCCTGCAAAATTTCGCAGCCAGCTGGGACCGGGCATGGTGATGGCCCGTGGTCAGGAGCGATGTGTCTATCTGTTGCCCCAGTCGGAATTTCGCCCGGATCGCATTGCAGATCCAGCGCACATCCATGGGAAACAAGGCTGCACGTGATTATTTGCGTGTGTTCCTTTCCGGCGCGGTTGATCAGGAGCCAGACAGGCAAGGACGTGTGCTCGTGCCGCAGATGTTGCGCGATTACGCGAATTTGGGAAGCGACATCGTGGTGATTGGCGTGGGGACCCGAGCGGAGATTTGGAACAAGCAGGCATGGGAGGAATATCTCGCCGAACAGGAGCAGGGATATTCCGATATTGCCGATGACGTATTACCGGCGGTGGAATTCTGATGACAGATGTAACGACCATACATCAGCCAGTGTTGCTGCGCGACTGCGTGGATCTGGTGGTCCCGGCGTTGGCGAGGCCAGGGTCGATTGCGGTGGATTGCACGCTTGGTTTGGCGGGGCATTCCACGGCTTTTCTCAAAGCGAGTCCGCAAGCGCGTCTGATCGGCATCGATCGAGACACGGAGGCGCTTTCGCTCGCCACGCAGCGAATGCGGATGGAAGGTCTTGCCGACCGCTTCATACCCGTGCACGCCGCATTCGACGATTTCGCGCAAGTGCTTGATGATCAGGGGATCGACCAGGTAAACGCCGTGTTCATGGATTTGGGATTGTCGAGTTTGCAGATTGATGAGACGGAGCGGGGATTCTCCTATTCTCACGATGCGCCTTTGGACATGCGTATGGACGTGACCCAGCCATTGACCGCCGAACAGATACTTGCTGAATATTCGTTCGCTGATCTGGTACGCATTTTCCGTACATATGGTGAGGAACGCTTCTCCAAGCAGATAGCCCGCGAAATCGTGCGTAGGCGTGAGACCGAACCATTGACCACATCGGGGCAGCTCAACCGATTGGTGGATGAGGTTGTGCCGCAAGCGCACCGTCCTGCGGGAAATCCCGCGAAACGTGTGTTCCAGGCATTACGTATTGAAGTCAACGGCGAGCTCGACAAATTGGCGGGGACGCTACCGCAGATCGCCAACCATCTTGCGGTGGGAGGACGTTTGGTGGTGGAGTCGTACCATTCGCTGGAAGACAAGACCGTCAAAACATTTTATGAATCAAGGCTGAAAGCTGACGTGCCCGCAGATATGCCGGTAATACCCCCGGATATGATGCCGTTCTTCAAAGAACTGACGCGAGGCGCCATCAAAGCGGCCGAGGAAGAAATCGCCATGAATCCAAGGTCGGCCTCTGTGCGACTGCGCGCAGTGGAACTGACCAGACCAATTCCTGAACGCTGGCGAAAACGATTTCGACCAAGGCAATGATTACGCAAGCATGAACGAACAAGGAAGGAGGGGGCTGAACGTGGCCGCACCAAGAACGATCGCATCAAACGCGGCTCCCGCAGGACGCCGGGACCAAACCGAAACCGCTGGCACCACTCGCCCTGAATTGCACGTCGTCAAAGGAACGCGGGCCGAAGGCAACAGCGTCAAGCGAGGATTCGAACAGCTCATCACATGGACGCGCACCAGAAGCACTCCATTGTTGCATCTGGTTATCGCCGTGGTGTTCCTCGGCGGATGTCTTCTGGGATCCTTAACGCTGCGTACCCAAATGGTGCAGCATTCTTTCGAGGCGAACCAGATTGAGTCGAACATTACTCGCCTGACCCAAGACGTGGAAGATGACCAGGCCAAGCTTGACGAACTTGAAGCCTCGCTGCCGAGCAAGGCCGAGGAAATGGGCATGGTGCCCCAAAAAGGCGCTCTAACGATTGATCTGAACGGCTACCAGCCAAGCGGAGACGACGCTCAGTGAATCCTTTTCACCGCACTTACGCACGTTTCCACAAGAAACTGCTTACGAAAACCATGGCCATCGGCGTCATTCTGGCGTTGATGGGCACGGCTTGCCTTATTCAATTGGCCAACATCCAGTTGATCAATGGCAAAACCATGGCGCAGGCCGCGGCGCAAAGCCGCACGATTACCGTGACTTTGAAGGCACGGCGCGGCAAAATCATGGACACGAACGGCTCGATTCTCGCGCAAAGCGTGGAGCGCTACACCATCATCGGCAACCCCGAGGAAGCACAGGCCTTCACTCCCACAACCTGCACCAAACAGACCGGAGACAACTGCCATCAGATCGATGGCAAGCCGGTAGGTGCTACCGGAGCTGCGGCGGTAGCTAGACTCCTCGCTCCGGTACTGGACATGGACGCCACCGAATTGGGTGCCATGCTTTCGGGAACAGGCCAATATGCGGTACTCAAAAAAGATGTGACGCCGGCCGTTAAGCGCAAGATCTCCAAACTCAATCTGGGCGGTATCGTCTACGCGGAACTCAGCAACGAGCGCATCTATTCCAACGGAACCCTGATGGGCGCACTGCTGGGAGGTGTCGACGGTGAAGGCAAAGGCGTAGCGGGCATCGAACAGATGGAAAACAAGACGTTGACAGGCGAAGACGGGTACCAAGTCTACCAGCAAGGCAACAACGGCGTCGAAATCCCCGGAACCATGACCGAATCAAAAGACGCGGTCAACGGCTCCGATGTCACACTGACCATCGACCATGACGTGCAGTGGTACGTCGAAAAAGTGCTGAAGGAAAGCTGCACGAAATATAGTTCACCGTGGGGAGTCGCCGTGGTGCAGGACACACAAACAGGGGACATTCTCGCGCTCGCCGATAGCGACGAAATCGAAGCCGGCAGCGACCAGGCGAAAATGACGGTTTCCAGGGCCGTCAGCGAAAACGTTTGAACCCGGTTCCATCGGCAAGGTTTTCACCATGTCAGGCATGATTCAGCTTGGATTGCACCAGGCATCGGATAAATTCACGGTGCCGGACCACATTACGACGAACGGGCAGACCTACAGCGATGCGACGACCCACGGCGATGAGCATTGGACGCTGGCAGGCATTCTCGAGCAATCGTCGAATGTCGGCATGATCATCGCCGCGGAGAAGATGTCTAACGAGCAGCGATATGAGTTCATCAGCAAATTCGGTATCGGACAAGACAATGGGCTTGGTCTTCCCGGAGAAGCGGATGGTCTGCTGTATTCGGCCGATCAATGGGATCTGCGAACCCAGAACACCGTGCTGTTCGGCCAGGCGTATACGACCAATGCGCTCCAGTTGACGAACGCGGTTGCCGTGATCGCCAACAAGGGCGTCAAAAAGCCGCAGCGCATCATCAAGGCGATCAGCGATGCCGAAGGGCATTCCGAAGAGCAGAAGCCTGAAGGCGAAGCGACGCGCGTGATTGACGAGCAGGTGGCCTCACAGGTGATGAATGCCATGGAATCCGTGTCCGACCACTATTCCCAGTTCATCAAAGTGGATGGTTACCGTGTCGCGGCAAAGTCCGGTACCGCGGAAGTTGCCGGTGCGGACGGACGTCTGTCGTCGATTATCAGCGATTATTCTGCGATTATTCCTGCGGATAATCCTCGTTTCATCGTTACGGTGGTGTTGAAAGATCCGCAAGGCGTTTATGGTGGTCTGACGGCAGGCCCGGTCACTGCGGAGATTGGTGAATTCCTTATACAGAAGTACGAAGTGCCGGCGTCAAGTCCGCGAACTGATGCTATTCCAGTGACTTGGTGAGTGTGTGAGCATGAAGAACGGAGGGGCGGAAAGATGAGCGCGGTCAGTGAGTCCATGAACAGACGAATGACATTGGGGTCTGCTTGCCAGCAGATATGGCTTTGACTTGGATCCTACGTTTTGCCACTGAAGTGACGATCACGCCATTGCGGACGATATCGATTCGGTGCGGCCGGGATCGTTGTTCATGCCGTCCGCACCGGTGGATGAGCAACAGTTGCGTCAGGCTCAGACGCTTGGCGCATATGGTGCGGTGGTGCCTCATGCGTTGCGTGGTAAGACGGAAGGTATACAGATTCCTGTGATCTATGCCGAGCCGACCGCACAGCAGTTGGGGTAGCTTGCCCAGCGAAATGGCGGGTAGCCCGTCCGATTCGTTGGCGGTGTTCGCCGTGGCGGGAAACGATGCGCAGGCGGTGGACCAGGGAGTGAGGGATCTTGCTGATTTCCTGCATATGCTTGGTAATCCGGTTGGTGTGATCAGCTCGGGCAATTCGCAATCGTTGGAACGATATCTCGATCTGGACTATCCATTATCATTCTTGACGTGCAGCGTACGATGGCTGTGTGCGCTGAAGACGGTGCTGCTGCTGTGATTCTCGCTTTGAGCGATGAGACGTGAAAGACGACGCATTGCAGTCGGGTAAGTGTCGATGTGCTTGGTTGCGATGACAATGGTCTAGGCGAAGCCGAGATCGTCAAATCGGTTGCGCGATTGGATGCGCTGTCGGAAAGCGAACTCATATCGCCGTCCGTACGCAGGAATCCGATGTACTCGCATCGCAAGCGGCAGCGGCGTACGGGCAGACGAACAGCAGCGCATTGTCGCTGTCCATATCGATGGTGCTTGCGGCGGGTGTACGCAAGGCCAATATCAAAAGCGCGTTGCGCGTATCTCGAGATCTGAACTAGTTTCAATCGGAACGGATACGTAAAGCACACACGATAATCGCAAACAACGTGAACAGTAAACGGAACAGCAACACAGAGGAGAAAACACAGTGAGCAGCCTGACCATGATGCCAATGAGCTTGGAGGAGATCGCCCAGGCGGTTCAGGGACGCTGATTGCCGGAACTGCGGCAGTGAATGTGCCGGTGGCCACCAGCGCATTCACCGATTCACGGCAGATCGTTGAAGGTTCGATTTCGTAGCGATTTGCCGGAGAGCGTGTGGACGGTCACGATTACGTGCCGCACGTGGGCGCTCAAGGTGCCGTTGCCGCAATAGTCGACCATGAGATCGCCGACGCGGTGTGCCTCAGATTGTGGTGGAGGATACGGTGCTGGCCTTGGGGGCGTTGGCCAAGCACAATATCGAGCGCCGTCGCGCGCTGGGGACTCCGTTTACGGTGGTCGGCATCACCGGTTCCGTCGGCAAGACCACCACCAAGGATCTTATGAAGGCGTTGCTGGCGCACATAGGACCGACGATTGCGCCGGTCGGATCGTTCAACAATGAAATCGGACTGCCGTTGACTTCGCTCAAAGTACATGCGGAAACTCGCTTTCTGGTTGCGGAAATGGGTGCCAATCATGTTGGGGAAATCGCGAATTTGACGTCGCTGGTGCCGCCGGATATTGCGGTCGTGTTGAAAGTCGGCGTCGCGCATCTAGGGGAATTCGGCGTCGCCGGAACGCATCGCACAAGCCAAATCGGAAATCATCCGTGGTCTTGTTCCAGGTGGTCTTTCCGTACTGAACGCGAATGACGAGCATGTGGCTGCGATGAGCGCCATCGCTCCGGGCGACGTGATGTGGTTCGGACTTCCGCAGAACAATGACGGCAAGCCGGCAATCAGCGCGCAACATGTGCATTGCGACGAATTGGACCATCCGAGCTTCATTTTGGACAATGGTGATGGCGAGCATGCCGAGGTCACTCTGGGCATTTGCGGTCAGCATAACGTTATGAATGCGTTGGCGGCTGCTTCGGTAGCGATGCATTTGGGTATGTCGATGGATGAGGTCGCGTCCGCGTTGTCTGACGTCACGGCCATCAGTCCTCATCGTATGGCTGTTTCCACGGTGCACAAGCCTGAAACATCGTTCACCTTGATCGACGATTCGTTTAATGCCAATCCCGATTCCATGAAGGCGGGGCTTGACGGATTGTTGCGTTGGAAGGCGGGTGCTGAGACCCAACCGTTCCGTATTGCGGTGTTGGGTGCCATGCTTGAGCTTGGTCCGGATGAAAAGGATTTGCATGCTGGCATCGGCCGGTATGCGGTGGAAGGCGACGTTGACGCGTTGCTGACGGTCGGCAGCACATCCGATGCCTCTTTGGACGCTCTGGCCGGTGCCATGGCTGAAGGTGCATCCGCTGCGGGATGTGCTTCCCATATTGATTGGGTGCACGACATTGACGAGGCCGATCGTCTGGTGACGCAACTCGCCGTGGAACATCCGGGCGCTGTGGTGCTGCTTAAGGGCTCCCACGCTTCCGGCTTGAGCGCTTTGGCCGAACGTTGGCAGGCCCTGGCTGCACAATAGAACAAGAATATTTGGCAAGATTCGAATAATCGAATAAACGACGTTATCTGAAGAATGTCTGACTGAAACGGAGAACATCAGGTGATTTCGCTCATCATCGGAATTGTGGTGTCGCTGGTTGTGACGATCGTGGGCACCCCGCTGCTGATTCGTTTGGTGCACAAGCTGAATTATGGGCAATACATACGTCAGGATGGTCCGAAATCCCATCTAGTCAAGCGTGGCACGCCTACGTTGGGTGGCGTGGTCATCAATTTGGCGGTTGTGTTGGGCTGGGGCTCGTCGGCGCTGTACCGCTTCGTCACGCGGGGTGAGACTCCGTCGTGGTCTGCGGTGCTGGTGCTGTTTGCCATGTTGTCGATGGGATTGCTTGGTTTATTGATGATTTCGCGAAGGTTCGTAAGAAGCAGAGCGAGGGATTGACGGTTAAGGGCAAGTTCATCGGTCAGTTCATTCTGGCTACCATATATGCGGTGCTGGCGTTGATTCTGCCTACGAATTCCGGTTTCCCCAGTGCCCAGGCCGGCATGAGCTTCATTGAGGAGCCGTTCTTCAGTTTCGAATTCGCGGGTAAGGTCGTGGCTATCGTGCTGTTCGTGATTTGGGTGAACTTCCTGATGACCGCGTGGACCAATGCCATCAATCTGACTGATGGTCTTGACGGTTTGGCAGCTGGCTCTTCGATGATTGCGTTCATGGGATATGCGGTGATCGCTTTTTGGGAGTTCTACCACCTTAAGGGATCGGGGCATGAGGGCTTTACCTACGCGGTATCTGATCCACTTGATCTGACCATTATCGCGGCTTGCGCGGCGGTAGCATGCTTCGGGTTCCTGTGGTACAACTCCAATCCGGCTTCAATTTTCATGGGAGATACCGGTTCGTTGGCGCTTGGCGGCCTGTTCGCTGCCATGTCCATCGCCACGCATACGGAATTCCTCGCGATTATTCTCGGCGGCCTGTTCGTCATGGAAACGTTGAGCGATGTCATTCAGGTCGGCTATTTCAAGATGACGCATAAGCGTGTGTTCAAGATGGCTCCGATCCACCATCATTTCGAATTGAAGGGATGGCCCGAAGTCAAGGTTGTGATTCGCTTCTGGATGATTGAACTGCTGTTCGTGCTGGTCGCCTTGGTGCTTTTCTATGGCGATTGGGTTGCCCGTTCCGGCTTGTGACAGTCGATGCTCGGTCTGTTGCCGTTGCGAATGAACGCAATATGACTGTGATATTAAGGCGTATGAGGTTCTGACGATCGAAGGATGATGGATATGGATATGAGCGGTAAGACCGCGATTGTGGCGGGTCTGGAGTTCTGGCCAGAGCATGATGGAGGTGTTGGGTTCCCGCGCCGAAAAGGTGTTGGGCGTGGATGAGAAGAAGCCTGATGCCGATCTGCACTCTTTCGACCACATTGATTGGGATCATGTCGACCTGGTGATGACTTCTCCGGTATTCAATCCGAGGACCCCGTTCATTCTCGAAGCGCAACGTCGTGGCATTCCGGTGATGAGCGAGGTCGAGCTTGCCTGGCAGCTGCGGGTGGATTGCGATGCCACTGGGCATCCTGCGCAATGGATTGGCATCACCGGTACCAATGGCAAGACCTCCACTACGGAAATGACTTCGGAGATGTTGACGGCTTGCGGTTTGACCGCACCTGCTGTCGGCAATATCGGCAAAGCGGTGTCCCATGCCGCAGTCGATCCGGCAAATGATGTGCTGTGTGTTGAGCTCAGTTCTTTCCAATTGCATTTCACCGATTCTCTTGAGTTGGATTGCGCGGCGATCACCAATATCGCTGACGACCATCTTGATTGGCATGGCGGTATCGACAATTACGCGTCCGATAAAGCGAAGGTCTTCCACCATGCCAAGAAGGCGTTGGTGTACAACGCGGATGATGAGCGCGTGACCAAGCTGGCATTCGCAGCCGAAACCGCGGAAGGCTGCCGTAGGGTTGGATTCACATTGTCGGAACCGCAAGATGGCCAGATTGGCGTGAAGGACGGCTGGATCGTCGACATGTCCGGCATCGCGGGCGGTGAGGCGGGCAAGCCTGAACAGGTTGCCAAAGTTGCCGAGTTCACACATCTGACCGAGCCGGATGGCACGGTATATCCGCATTTGCTCGCCGACGCATTGACCGCATTGGCGTTGGTGTTGGGACTTGGCGCGGATAAGGAGAAGGCGATCGCATCCCTGAAGCAGTTCACTCCAGGTGGCCACCGTATCCAGACCGTCGCCACCGCCACTACGGCGGATGGGGGAGCCATTCGTTTCGTTGACGACTCCAAGGCGACCAACGCGCATGCGGCCAAGGCCTCGCTCAATAGTTTTGCCGATAAATCCGTGGTGTGGATTGCCGGAGGACTGGCCAAAGGCAGCAGTTTCGAGCAATTGGTGGCTGATCAGGCGCATACCATCAAAGCCGCGGTCATCATCGGCAGGGATCAGCAGCCGATGCTGGATGCGTTCAAGACGAGCGCTCCCAACATCCTCTGACCATCATCGATCCGGCGGATAATGGGGTCATTATGGAACGGGCGGTTGATGCCGCGGGCGAGTATGTCCAATCCGGTGATGTGGTGCTGATGCGCCTGCATGTGCGTCGATGGATCAGTTCAAGTCGTATGCCGATCGTGGAAACCAGTTCGCACAGCAGGCTCAGCGTTGGGTGAACGAGCATGGAAAAGCCTAAAACCAGGCAGGTTGATAGTAGTCGTCAGAAAAAGAAGGCCGCCGTCGGAAAGCAGGTCGACGATTTTCATGGTTATGTCGGTCTGCGAAGCCTGCTTAATCCGATTTGGTGTTTCATGGGTTCAGAACCGCGGTGATCATTCTCACCATTTTCGGTGTGATCATGGTGTTTCCAGCTCTTCGGTAAACATGATTGCCAACGGACAGTCTCCGTGGTCCCAAGCACTGAAACAGGGGGGATTCTGCGTTCTTGGACTTATCGTGGGTGTTGCCTGCATGATGATTCCGGCGGAGCTCATCAGGAAATTCAGTTTCGTCTTCCTGATTATCGCTTTGCTTTTGCAGTCGCTGACGTTTTACCCCCTTGGGCATCGATGTCCAAGGCAACAAAGGTTGGATCGGCCTTTTTGGATTTACCTTCCAGCCCGCCGAAGTCGTTAAGCTTGCGTTGTGCATATGGCTGCCGCGGGAACTGATCTACGCGCAGAAGCAGATAAACAAAGTCGGACCATATAAGGCATATCTCAAGTTGATTGCGTGGCTTGGTCTTGCATTGCTGTTGGTTGTGAGTGGCAAGGATCTTGGCACGGCCATGATTCTGTTCGCGATCGCAGGTGCCGCGTTGCTGTTGGGAGATTTTCCTGGCAAATGGTTGGCTATCGTGGCATGCGGCGGTGCGGTTTTGGTTGGCGGACTCGTTATCACCAGTCCGAACCGACTCAGCCGCATCATGGCCACATACCAAACTTGCTCCGCATCCGACATGCAGGGGGTCTGCTATCAGGCGGTGCATGGCAAATACGCCATGGCCTCCGGAGGTTTGCTTGGAGTGGGCGTCGGCAATTCCGGAGAAAAATGGGGATATCTGCCGGAAGCGCACAACGATTTCATTTTCGCCATCATCGGTGAGGAAACGGGCTTTGTAGGCGCCTCTCTCGTCATTCTGCTGTTCTTGGTGCTTGGATGGTGCATGCTCGTGGTGGCTTTGCAATCGCAGGACAGGTACATCACTTTTGGTATTGGCCAGCATTACCGTGTGGATCGTCGGCCAGGCATTCGTGAACATCGGCGTTGTGGTGGGATTGTTTCCGGTGATGGGTGTGCCATTGCCGTTTGTGTCTGCGGGCGGTTCGTCGTTGATTCTGTGTTTGGGCGCTGCAGGCGTAACCATCAGCATGATGAAGCAGCAGCCGCAGATC
>ENA-OQAL01000106-OQAL01000106.1-human-gut-metagenome-genome-assembly--contig:-NODE-106-length-20495-cov-3.936665_pt1 | contig 20495 bp, 27 predicted proteins | sample MGYA00242491_ERZ504519 | MGnify/ENA primary metagenome ERZ504519 (study PRJEB26092, sample SAMD00036260) | human gut metagenome | host: Homo sapiens | study: EMG produced TPA metagenomics assembly of... | reverse complement strand
CTAAGCCACTCATCCAAGGAACCAGAAGTTCTCTCTTTCTAATTTGCGAGGTTCCTGGCGGATTCGAACCGCCGTACACGGTTTTGCAGACCGCTGACTAAGCCACTCATCCAAGGAACCGATGCCGCTGCACTTGTTTTTCTCAAATGCGTTGCAAAGGTACAACTATTTTTTAAACCTGCAATACCTGAAGAAAGGAAATTGCATTTTTCTTTACAAAAACGACTTTTTACCCCCTTTTACCTCCTCTTATCTTTGAGTTCTCACAAAAAACGGCTTTCTTTGCAGAAAACCAACTTAAATACAACAGAAATGAAAGGTATTGTTCTTGCCGGAGGTTCAGGCACCCGCCTCTACCCCATTACAAAAGGAGTTTCCAAACAACTTCTTCCTGTTTTCGACAAACCCATGATTTATTATCCCATATCCGTCCTGATGTTAGCAGGAATACGTGACATCCTGATTATTTCTACTCCCTATGATTTGTCGGGATTCCGCAGACTGCTAGGCGATGGAAGTGATTTCGGAGTACACTTTGAATATGCAGAACAACCTTCCCCCGACGGATTGGCACAGGCTTTTCTTATTGGAGAAAAGTTTATCGGCAATGACGCAGCCTGCCTGGTATTAGGAGATAATATCTTCCATGGCAACAGCTTCACCGTCATGCTGAAAGAAGCCGTACGTATGGCCGAAGAAGAAGGAAAAGCTACCGTATTCGGTTACTGGGTAAGTGACCCGGAACGTTACGGAGTGGCAGAATTCGACAAAGAAGGAAACTGTCTCTCCATTGAAGAGAAGCCACAGCATCCTAAATCAAACTATGCCGTAACGGGACTTTATTTCTATCCTAACAAGGTCGTAGAAGTAGCCAAACACATCAAACCCTCCGCACGCGGAGAACTGGAAATTACCACCGTTAACCAGCATTTCCTGGCCGATGGTGAACTGAAAGTGCAGACTTTAGGTCGAGGATTTGCCTGGCTGGATACTGGTACACACGATTCATTGGCTGAAGCATCCACTTACATCGAAGTCATCGAAAAACGCCAGGGCCTGAAAGTAGCCTGCCTGGAAGGCATTGCCCTGCGACAAGGATGGATTACCCCTGAAAAGATGCGTGAACTGGCTCAACCGATGCTGAAGAACCAGTACGGCCAATATCTATTGAAGGTAATTGACGAATTGGAAAGAAACAACCAATAAATGATTTTTCATCATATAAAAATGGAAGTAATAAAGACAGAGATTGAAGGAGTGGTCATCATTGAACCTCGCCTGTTTAAAGATGAGAGAGGTTACTTTTTGAATCTTTTCCCAAAGAGATTTTGACAAGCAGGTACGCACCATTCATTTTGTACAAGACAATGAAAGTAAATCCAGTTACGGAGTATTGCGTGGACTGCATTTCCAAAAACCACCCTTTGCACAAAGCAAGCTGGTAAGGGTCATTAAAGGAGCCGTACTGGATGTGGCAGTAGATATACGGAAAGGCTCTCCTACTTTCGGACAGCACGTAGCCGTAGAACTGACAGAAGACAACCACCGCCAATTCTTCATTCCGCGCGGATTCGCTCACGGATTCAGCGTATTGAGTGACGAGGTTATTTTCCAGTACAAATGCGATAATTTCTATGCACCTCAAAGCGAGGGAGCCATTGCCTGGAACGATCCGGCACTGAAAATTGACTGGAGAATCCTACGGAGAAGGTCATCCTTTCAGAAAAAGACAAACACCATCCTCTATTGGCCGATGCGGAATGGCTGTTTGATTATCATGAAGATTTATACAAAGAGTAAGCATAAAAAAAATCCCCGGGTCCGTTCAATGCAACCTGGGGATTTTTTTATGGTCTTATTATTTACTCTTTCAATTATTTTCCAACGCATTCTTCTTCATACGAAGTTCATACAAGTCGTTACGACGGTCGCGCAAATTACGTACGCTTCCGTAAGTATGAAGTGCATTCAGCAAATCCAGATCAATATCTGAAACCAGAATCATTTCCGTATTCGGAGTAGCTTCCGCACGTTTTCCGTCGGTCGGGAAGGCAAAGTCACAAGGAGTAAAGACTCCCGACTGCGCATACTGGATGTCCATATTATGCACACGAGGAAGGTTACCTACACTTCCGGCAATAACCACAAAACATTCGTTTTCGATGGCACGTGCCTGCGCACATACACGTACACGTGAATATCCGTTCTGCGTATCGGTCAGGAACGGAACAAACAGAATTTGCATGCCCTGATCTGCCATCAGACGAGACAGTTCCGGGAATTCCACGTCATAACATATCAACACACCGATTTTAGCACAGTCGGTTTCAAAGGTCTGTACTCTTTTTCCACCACTCAATCCCCAGCTCTTTACTTCATCGGGAGTGACATGAATCTTTTCGTACATCTCGTATGTTCCGTCACGACGGCAAAGGAAGCCTACATTATAAAGTCCACCATCTTCCTTCACATAAGGCATACTACCGGTAATGATGTTGATGTTGTGCTTGATGGCCAGATTAATGAAACGGTCTCTGATTTCCTCCGTGTACTGTGCCAATGCACGGATTGACTGAGCTTCACCCATGTGGTTGAATTTTGCCATCAGCGGTGCATTAAAATATTCAGGGAACAGCACGAAATCGCTCTTGTAGCCCGATACGGCATCGATAAAAACTCTACCTGCTCAAACACATCATCCAGCGTCTGATAAGAACGCATCTGCCATTGTACCAGTCCGACTCTCACCGTCGTCTTTTTGTCCACAAAAGAGTCTGTAGGCGGCTGATAATAAATATTGTCCCATTGAAGCAAAGTCGCACAGTGCTTTGACTCCTCGTCGTTCGGAAGGTAATTACGCATCACTCTGCGAACATGAAAGTCATTGGAGAGCTGGAAAGTCAGTACCGGGTCATAAATTTCACGCGAACGGACTTTCTCTATATACTCCTTCGGACGCATCTGGTCTGCATATTTGTAATAGTTGGGGATTCGGCCACCAAACATGATAGCTTTCAGGTTCAACTTTTCACACAACTCCTTGCGATACTCATACATACGACGTGCCAAGCGTAATCCACGATATTCCGGATGAATAAACACCTCAATACCATACAAAATATTACCTTTCGGATTATGCGTATTGAAAGTCTCATTTCCGGTCACCTTGGCATAGGTATGATCACCTTTCACCATATCATAATCTACGATAATAGAAAGTGCACACCCCACTATCTTATCATCTACAACCGTTACAATCTGTCCTTCGGGAAAAATACTGATTAGTTTCTCAATTTGTTCGTGTGTCCAGAACACATCTTTATCTGCATATACGCGGGTAAACGACTGGGCAAGCTGTGCGTAGTCTTCAATCTGCAAGTTTCGAAGCTCTACTTTGTTAATCTTCTTTTGAGTCGATTCCATAATTTCGTTAAATTATTTTTTCACGGACACAAAAGTAATCATTTCTCCAGGCAGGGTGTATCATTTATTCAGGATTATTATACTATCTTTGCTCCAAAAGGTCAACGATATGAAAAAGATTAAACTAGGCCTCCTGCCACAAATTCTGATTGCCATCGCACTGGGTATTGCCGCCGGAACGGTTTCACCGGAACTTCCCGTACGCGTGTTCGTGACATTCAACGCATTGTTCAGCCAGTTCCTGAATTTTATCATTCCGCTTATCATCGTCGGACTGGTTACTCCCGCCATTGCCGATATTGGGAAAGCGCCGGAAGATGCTGGTAGCCACTGTACTTCTGGCTTACGGGGCCACACTGTTCTCCGGTTTTCTTTCATTCGGTGTAGGAGAAACCTTCTTTCCTGACCTTATTACCCGAAATATTCCTTTATCCGAAATCAGTGAGGCCAAAGGTGTTACCCCTTTCTTTACGGTAGCTATTCCGGAACCTCTCAACGTGATGACTGCCCTCGTCATGGCATTTACCGTCGGACTGGGGTTGGCACATCTGGATACAAATTACTTGAAAAATGCGTGCAACGACTTCAAGGAAATCATTGTCAAGACCATACAGGCTGTCATACTCCCCCTGCTTCCGATTTACATCTTCGGAATCTTCTTCAACATGACTCACTCCGGACAGGTATTCCACGTGCTGGCTGTCTTTGTCAAGATTATCGGAATCATCTTCCTTCTGCATATTTTCCTGCTGATATTCCAATACTGCATCGCCGGAATGTTCGTAGGCAAGAACCCGCTCCGCCTGTTAGGAAGAATGATGCCGGCCTACTTTACGGCATTAGGTACACAATCATCGGCCGCTACGATTCCCGTCACCCTGAAACAGACTATACAAAACGGAGTGAATGAAGGTATCGCCGGATTTGTCATCCCTCTGTGTGCCACCATCCATCTGTCCGGAAGTACCATGAAGATTGTGGCCTGTGCCCTGGCCTTGATGATGATGCAGGATATTCCCTACGATTTCCAGATGTTCGCCGGATTCATCTTCATGTTAGGAGTGACAATGGTAGCTGCGCCGGGCGTTCCGGGAGGTGCCATCATGGCTTCGCTCGGTATCCTGTCGTCCATGCTGGGATTCGATGAGAATGCACAGGCACTGATGATTGCTCTTTACATTGCCATGGACAGTTTCGGCACAGCTTGTAATGTAACTGGGGATGGCGCATTGGCTCTGCTCATTGACAAATGGTTTGGGAAGTCGAAGACGAATATTTCCAGTACATCCCCTCAAAACTGACCGTAATCCTACCTCCTACAATTCAGCGACTTACGAAAAACAGACAGTCGCTTTATCACATGTCCAAGGGTTATAACTGTGGTTATCACTCCTATTTTATAATGCCATAATCCCAACAGAGAATTTGCCCCATTTATACCCCATAGTGCGAGACCTGTAACCGACAGCAATAAAAATATGACAGAGAGGACAGCTGTAACTTTACTCTTCCTGCCTATTCCCTTTTTATAATCCCTTTATACCATTCCAAGTCGCATTGCCACGTGAAATATTACGGCTATGAGGAATAACATACTGACAAAGACATGAAACACAGCCCAGTTATGCCAGACTTCATGAGTGCCACCATGTCCGGCCACATGCAGACCAAATCCTGAAATAGCAGACATGATAAATACAACTATCAATATCCAGTCAATTACAAAAATTCTTTTCATACATTTCCGTTTTTATTACGCGACAAAGGTCACTACTTTATTGGAAACGGACGATAACAATTGTAAAGAAATGGAATTTAACGACGATTCCTAATACGGGACAGCGAAACAGGTGTAATACCAAGATAGGAAGCTATGTAATGTTGCGGTACCCGTTGAATAATATTAGGGTATTCCTTCAATAGTTCTTCGTATCTCTGTTGTGGCGTATTCTTGATACGGGACAAAACAAGTGCTGGTAAAAGCTGAACCGTTCTATAATTTTCTCTTCATATAACAGTCTCAATGAAAGATTGCTTCCTATTTTGTGATAGAAATCTTCTTTTTTTAATTGACACAACTTCAGACGGCTCAATGCTTTCTAGTGAAAACAAGCTGGGTGTCCCTCTATACAAGCTATCAAACGAGGCCACAAAATCACCTTCAAAAAAGAATTGAAAAGTTATATCCTTTCCTTCATTATAAAAAAACACCTCAAGCATCCTTTACGGACAAGATATATCTTATCCGCAATCTTTCCTTCCTCCAATAATACCGTTTAGAGGGAATGGAAAGGGTTTCGATTTCTTTTACATTAAAAAATATATTATCTGACACTTCTTTCATCGTCTGAAGAATAATAAAAGTTTTGGAAAGTCCTGTTCAAAACACAATTTGCTTTACAAATCAGACTTTCTTATCAATCAAGCATAAAAATCTGTTTTTTGTATAACTTTGTCATCAAACTCAAACATAAAAAAACACGTTTATGAAAAAGAATCCTTACAAAGAGGCTCCGGCCAATTTTTCTGTATGCGTACATACAGATTGTACTTGCGGTTCCACCTGTCTTCGTCAACTGGCTTATCCGGTATTACTGGAACGAGAAGCTTTTCTACATCTGGCCAATCCTACCCGATGCACTAAAGACCATTCATGTCCATATTACCGTGATGCAGCTCCCGTAACCTACATGCGTGGCTTCACACAAATGAAAAAGCGAATGTATCCCGAACAATACCAGAAGTTCATGAATTTTCTGATTGCACGTTTCGGACGAAATCCTTACTTTGAAAGAAGAAGAGGAGACAGAAAGCTGAACCTCCAAGAACAAGAAATCATTCGCAAGGCCCTGAAACAGGCAGGAGCACAGAAAATCTAGACTTCGATTTAAAGGAAGAGGGATTCAACTGGTTCGATTAGCCAGTACTTTCTAAGAAGTACTCGAGTACTTTGCTGAAAGTACTGCAGTACTGCCAAGAAAGTACTACAGTACTCCTTAAGTAGTACTCACGGAATATATAGTACTGTATATCAAAACAATAAAAGGAAACACAATAAAGGCCTGCAACATAAAAACGAAGCAGCCTTTATGCTATTTATTTCATTCCTCTTGCCTTGAAAATACGCTCCTTGGCATCATTGATGCGTTGTAGCTTTTCTTCGGCAGCTTTCCGGATGTCTTCTCCCAACGTAGCCACACGGTCTGGATGATGTTTCAGTACCAGGTTACGATACGCCTTACGGACTTCCTCATCCGAAGCTGTAGGTTCGATTTCCAGCACCTTGTAGGCATCTTCCAGCGAATCGCCTCTCAGGTTCAACATGGAATCGACTTCCTGCATGGACAACTGCATGGACTGAGCTACTTCCTTTAAGGCATCCACTTCTGCCGCACAAACATTTCCGTCGCTCTGTGCAATCTTCACCAGAAAATCGAGCAACTGCAAACGCTGTTCATACGTCAGATTGGCAGCAATCTGCGCTCCGCACTCCCGAATGGTACGACGAAAGGCAGAAGGGTCATTCTGCTCCATGCGCTTGCGCTGTTCAAACAGATTCAGCAAAATACGCTCTCCTTCACTGACAGAAGCCTCTCCGAAATTCACGCGCAAGAACTGACGCACAAACTCCATTTCACTGTGCATGATGCGTCCGTCGGCACGAATGATATACGAAGCCATGACTAGCATAGAAAACAAAAACTGTTACGCTGGCCTGTGTACACATCTTCTTGTGCCGTACTTCCATAGCCACCGTCCATTTCCTCTTGTGCTGTCACGCTTTTATCGAACAAAGAACCGATGGCAAATCCTGCCAAGGCTCCAAGAGGTCCCATGGTCATGAAACCCATGATTCCCCCAATCCATTTTCCGTATCCCATAAATTATAAATTCTTTTTCTATCAAGTTAAAATAAAGTACAAACTTCAGCCTGACTCACCTTGATTAAATCAGCCGGAGCCAGTTTCACCTGCAAGCCTCTCACTCCTGCACTTACGTATATATAAGGGAAATCATTGCATGTGTGATGAATATATGTAGGGAAATGCTTCTTCATCCCTATCGGAGAGCATCCTCCACGAATGTATCCCGTCAGCGGAAGCAGTTCTTTCATCGGTATCAGGTCGCATTTCTTGTTGCCTGAAATCTTGGCTGCCAGCTTCAGGTCGATTTCGTGCTCACCGGGAATCACACAGACAAAGTAACCCGACTTATCTCCTTGAAGCACCAACGTCTTGAATACCTGTTCAATGTTCTCTCCTAAAGTAGCGGCTACGTGTACGCAACTTAAATCATTTTCATCTACCTCGTAAGGAACCAGTTCATATTTCACCTTATCCCGGTCCAGCAAACGGGCCGCATTGGTTTTTGCAATCTTGTCTTTTGCCATTATTTTGTTACTCCTTTCAGTTCTTCTTTTAAAAATCCGGATGTATATCCTTTACCCGACTGGGCCACTTCTTCCGGTGTACCGCACACCAGCAACTGTCCTCCGGCCTTTCCGCCTTCCGGTCCCATATCGATAATATAGTCTGCCATCTTAATGACATCCAGGTTGTGCTCTATGACAATGACGGTATTTCCTTTTTCTACCAGACGGTTCAACACGTTCATCAGTACCCGAATGTCTTCAAAATGCAGTCCGGTGGTCGGTTCATCCAAAATATAGATAGTCTTTCCGGTATCCCTTTTAGCCAGTTCAGTAGCCAGTTTCACACGCTGACTCTCTCCTCCCGACAAAGTAGTAGAGGGCTGCCCCAACTTGATGTATCCTAATCCCACCTCCTGCAGCACCTTGATTTTGTTCAGTATCTGCGGCACGTTTTCAAAGAATTCCACTGCCCGGTTGATGGTCATGTCCAGCACATCGGCAATGGATTTACCTTTATAGCGCACTTCCAACGTTTCACGGTTATAACGCTTTCCGTGACAGACCTCACACGGCACCAGCACATCGGGAAGGAAGTTCATTTCAATGGTCTTGTAACCGTTTCCTCCACATGCCTCACAGCGTCCACCCGATACGTTGAAAGAGAAACGACCTGCCTTATAGCCGCGAATCTTGGCTTCCGGAAGACCGACAAACAAGTTACGTATGTCGGAAAAGACTCCGGTATAGGTAGCCGGATTCGAACGCGGGGTTCTTCCTAAGGGCGACTGGTCTACGTTCACCACCTTGTCAATGTATTCCAGCCCTTCAATGCTGTCATACGGCAAAGGATCTTGCAGTGAACGGTAGAAGTGCTGGGAAAGAATCGGTTGCAGGGTATCATTTATCAAAGTAGACTTTCCGCTGCCGGATACTCCGGTCACACAGATAAGTTTTCCCAATGGAAACTCCACATCATCGCCTTTCAGGTTATTTCCACGTGCCCCTTTCAACACGAGAGAATGCCCGTTGCCCTTTCTTCGTTCTGCCGGAACCTCGATACTCATTTTTCCATTCAGATACTGCGATGTCAGGGTGTTGGTCTTTATCATTTCTTCCGGTGTACCGGAGAAAACGACCTCACCACCCAAGCGACCGGCTTTCGGTCCCATATCCACCACGTAATCCGCAGCCAGCATCATGTCCTTGTCATGTTCCACTACGATAACGGTATTTCCCAAATCGCGCAGTTCTTTCAAGGAGTTAATCAACCGGATATTGTCACGCTGATGCAGTCCGATACTGGGTTCATCCAGAATATACAACACATTCACCAGCTGAGAACCAATCTGCGTGGCCAGACGAATACGCTGGCTTTCTCCTCCCGAAAGTGTGACTGATGAACGGTTCAACGACAGATAGTCCAGTCCCACATCCAGCAGGAATTTCAGTCGGGTACGTATTTCTTTCAGGATTTCCGTTGCTATCAGACGTTGCTTGTCTTCCAGAAAGTCTTCCACATGGCACACCCAGTCATACAACTCACTGATGTCCATCGTGGCCAGTTCATAAATATTCTTGTCGTGGATGCGGAAATGCAAGGCTTCCTTGTTCAGACGTGCTCCTTTACAATCGGGACACACATCCGTCTTAGCAAACTGTTCCGCCCATTTCTGTGCGGTGGCAGAAGCTTCCTTTTCCTGCATCATCTGAATGTATTTCACGATGCCCTCGTATAAAATAAAGTAATCGGAAGTGGCATGAATTAGTGTACTCTTGATTTTCAAGCGCTCATCGCATCCATACAGAATCTCATTGATGGCATCTTCCGGCAACTCACTCACCGGTGTCTTCAACGTAGCTTCATAGCGTTCAAGCAACGCTTCCAACTGCCAGAATATCATTACGTTCTTGTATTTCCCTAACGGAGCCACAGCTCCTTCATACACCGAAAGCGAACGCTCCGGAATCACCTTGTCCACATCAATCAAGTTGACATATCCCAGTCCCTTGCAACGCGGGCAGGCCCCCTGCGGAGAGTTGAACGAGAAGTTATGCGGTGCCGGCTCCTTGTAAGAAAGTCCCGTCACCGGACACATCAGGCGTTTGCTGTAGTGACGCACACTTTCCGTCTGTGCATCCAGTATCATCAACAATCCGTCACCCTGCTGCATGGCTGTAGCTACGCTCTGCTTTAAGCGGCTTTCTTCCTTTTCCGTGACCACTATCTTGTCAATCACCACCTCTATGTCATGATTCTTGTAACGGTCCAGCTTCATGCCGTGTACGATTTCCTTCACTTCTCCATCTACACGTACATAGAGATAGCCCTTCTTACGTACCTGCTCGAACAATTCCTTGTAATGTCCTTTACGCGTACGCACCAGAGGTGCCAGGATATAAATGCGTTTTCCTTTATAATCACGGTGTATCAAATCCAGAATCTGTTCTTCGGTATATTTCACCATCTTCTCACCCGAAAGATAGGAATAAGCCGTACCCGCACGGGCAAACAGCAGTCGCAGATAATCATAAATCTCGGTGGTTGTTCCCACGGTAGAACGTGGATTCTTGTTCGTCGTCTTCTGTTCGATGGAAATCACCGGACTCAATCCTGTAATCTTATCCACATCCGGCCGTTCCATCCTCCCAAAAAGTTACGGGCATAGGCAGAGAAAGTTTCAATATAACGGCGCTGCCCTTCTACAAACAGCGTATCAAATGCCAGAGAAGACTTTCCGCTTCCGCTCAATCCGGTAATCACCGTCAAGCTGTCACGAGGGATTTCCACATCTATATTTTTCAGGTTGTGTACCCGAGCTCCTTGTACACAAATCGTTTCTGTTCCTTCAGTCATACATTATCCATCAATGATATCTTTGCAAAGATAGTGAAAGGCGAGAACAGAGACAAACGGAAAACAAAGTTTTCAGATTTGGCTATGCCGAGCCGCATCCTATCTTCGAGAATCAAAGATAGAGATATTTACTTTTCCATTTTCATTCGACAATGCAATTTTTTTTGTACTTTTGCCACTCAACAAATCCATAATAACCATGAGATTCTTTCAGATAGTTTGCCTTTCGCTGGCTTTGACTTTAGGAAACGCCGGAATAACTACCTTCGCACAGAACGGAAACAATTATTTTCTACATACAGTAAGCAGAGGACAGAGTCTTTACTCCATTGCAAACATGTACCATGTGTCCATTGACGACATTGTACGTTTGAATCCGGGAAGCGACAAGCAAATCCGGGTAGGAGAAGCATTGAAAATTCCCCAGGCAAACTCCTCTTCTTCCAGCAAGAACGGAAGATTCCATACTATACAGGCTGGAGAAACGCTTTACCAGCTGACGGTGAAATACAATATCAGCGCACAGGCTATCTGCGATGCCAACCCTGGTCTGAGTGCCAGCAATTTCCGCGTGGGACAGGTAATCTCAATCCCTACGGAAAGTGTGACGGATCCGGTCACTCCCCTCGCTCCAGCTCAATCTTCCACTCCTTCTACTACCCAGAAAGGATGGAAAGAAATGCATAAAGTGGAACGAAAGGAAACTATCTTCAGCATCTGTCAGGAATATGGCATCACACAAGAAGATTTGCTGGCGCTAAATCCGGAATTGAAAAACGGGAAGCTGAAAAAAGGTATGTTCATCTTTATTCCTTACCCTAAGAGCAGCCAGCCTGCAGCAACACCTACTCCCACAATGGATCAAACACCATCCAATGAAGAACTGTTCAAGCAAAGCAAAACGGCTTCTAAATCTCTGCGAACCATTCAGGCAGCCGTGATGCTTCCGTTTACCGCTTCCGGAAGTATCAAACCTGAAGAGCAGACCCGCATGGTGGAATATTACGAAGGCTTCCTGATTGCCGTAGACAGTTTGAAACGTCAGGGTGTTTCGGTTGATTTATATACCTACGACACGAAAGGCAGCACCAATGTTATTTCAAGCATTCTCAACAAACCGGAAATGAAGAATATGGACATCATCTTCGGACCTGTCCATACTTCAAACATCGAACCGCTGGCAAATTTTGCAGAGCGTAACAAAATACGACTGGTCGTTCCTTTTGCTCCGAAAGTGGACCAGGTGTTCAATAATCCGATGGTCTATCAGATTAACACACCGCAATCTTATTTTTACTCAGAAGCGTATGACCATTTTCTCCGTAAATTCAGTAAGGCCCGCATCATATTTGTCGATCCGGCTAATGGAGACAAGGAAAAAAATGAATTCATCAATGGCCTGAAAAGCGAGTTAAAAGACAACCGTGTAGACTTCAAGCAGATTCAGCTAAGCAGCGAAATCGCTCCGGAAAGAATCATTGCAGCCATGGATACACTGAGGGAAAATATTTTTATTCCGACTTCCGGACGTAGTTCGGCACTGACCCGGATACTTCCTCAGCTGACTAATGTATTACGTTCACATCCGCATTTCGACATGCACCTGTTCGGTTATCCGGAATGGCAAACTTACACACAGGAACATCTGGCCAGCTTCTATGAACTGGATACGTATTTCTATTCATCGTTCTATACCAACAACCTGTTCCCGGAGCTGTCCGGTTCACCCAAAGCTACCGCCGCTGGTATAGCAAAGACATGGCGAACACTTTCCCCAAATACGGTATGCTGGGATTTGATACGGGATATTTCTTCCTGAAGGGCTTGTCACAACAAGGCAATAAATTCGAAGAAAATCTGGATAAAGTTTCGGTTACCCCTATTCAGACGGGATTCAAATTTGAGAGAGTTAACAACTGGGGTGGCTTTATCAACCGGAAAGTATTTTTTGTTCATCTGACCAAGAATTATGAATTGATCAAACTTGATTTTGAATAAAATGAAAAGATACCGACAACTGATTTTTATATGCTGTCTGCTTTGCATGCTGCCCTTGTCGTTGTTTGCCCAATTGCAAGACGAACGGCATAATCTATCCGTGGGAATCAATGGAGGAGTAAACTTAAACTCTGTCAGTTTCACCCCCAGCATCAAGCAGACGAACTTCATTGCACCGGAATTTGGTCTTACAGTCCGTTATATCTCTGAGAAATACTTCAAAATGATTTGTGGTATACAGGGAGAAATCAACTTTTCCCAGCGAGGATGGAAGGAAGTCATTGAAGACGGAAGTAACAATACCTACACCGTGCCATGAACTACATAGAAGTCCCTCTGCTGGCCCATCTGGCTTTCGGGAAAGACAAAGGAAATGGAGCCCGATTTATCATCAACCTGGGTCCGCAAGTAGGCTTCCTTTTAGGCGAAAAAGAATTTTACAGCGACCCGTCGACCTGGGATACCACCAACCGTCCGCAAGGGACTGATGAACAATACGGAAAATTTGCCGACCGAAAATTTGACTACGGAATCGTAGGAGGAGGAGGTTTGGAAATACGTACAGGTATCGGTCATTTCCTTCTGGAAGCCCGTTATTATTTCGGTCTGAGCGATTTCTACAACAACAGTAAAAAAGATTATTTCTCACGTTCTGCCCATTCTTACATTGGCGGACGTCTGACTTATTTATTTGATTTGAAAAAATAATTTGTATGATTAAACTTATATCCTGGAACGTAAACGGGCTGCGTGCCTGCTGCGACAAAGGTTTCCGAGACATATTTACCCAACTTGATGCTGATTTTTTCTGCCTGCAAGAGACGAAGATGCAGGAAGGACAGCTTGACCTCTCTTTTGAAGGCTATACTTCCTACTGGAATTATGCCGAGAAGAAAGGATATTCCGGTACTGCCATCTTTACCAAGCACCAGCCCCTGCAAGTAACTTACGGTCTGGGAATTGATGAGCACGACCATGAAGGACGTGTCATTACACTGGAGATGGAAAAATTCTTTCTGGTAACAGTCTACACACCGAATTCACAGGATGGACTGAAACGTCTGGACTATCGCATGACCTGGGATGATGATTTCCGCGCTTACTTGCAGAAGTTAGACCAAAGCAAACCCGTACTGATATGCGGTGACCTGAATGTAGCTCACAAGGAAATCGACCTGAAGAATCCGAAAACCAACCGGATAAATGCGGGCTTTACCGACCAGGAACGTGAAAAATTTCAATTGCTGTTAGATGCCGGATTCATCGATACCTTCCGTTACTTCTATCCCGAGCAAACCAACATTTATTCCTGGTGGTCTTACCGTTTCAAGGCACGCGAGAAGAATGCAGGGTGGCGTATTGACTACTTTTTGGCCTCAGCCAGCCTTGCCGATAAGCTGAAAGAAGCGAAGATTCACACGGAAATATTCGGCTCGGACCATTGCCCCGTGGAAGTGACCGTTGAAATTTGATTTGCCGCATGAAAAATGAAGGATTTACCTTACGGAAGCGTTTACGGAGCTTTAAGTTCGCTGGAAACGGTATCCGTCTGCTGATTACACGCGAGCACAATGCCTGGATTCATTGTTTTGCCGCAGTATGTGTAACCCTGGCAGGATGGCTAATTGGACTTTCTTCCACTGAATGGATAGCCATCGTGTTTGCCATTGGTTCCGTATTGGCTGCAGAAGCAGTCAATTCTTCCATTGAAGCACTGGCCGATTTAGTTTCACCAGAATACAACGAAGCTATCAAGCGTACAAAGGATTTGGCAGCTGGTGCCGTATTGATTCTGGCTATCAGCGCAGCCATTGTCGGATTAATAATATTCATTCCTAAAATTCTTACCCTGTCATGAAACCTGTCATGATTTTTTTGGCAGCACTCTGCCTCAGCGTGTCTTTACAGGCACAACAGCTTGAAATCAGCCAGCCCCGAAAAGCCGTACGTACTTCCGGCGATGTGGGTGCCGTACTGCTTCCCGTAGCCGGACTGACAGCCATACTTATTGAAAAAGACTGGCAAGGACTGAAACAGGGCGCATTGGCTGGAATTACCACGTTAGGAGTTACATACGCATTGAAATATGCAGTTAAAAAAGAACGTCCCGACCACAGCGACAATCATTCATTTCCGTCCATGCATACCTCTGTATCTTTTACAGCTGCCTCTTTCATCCAGCGACGTTACGGATGGAAATGGGGACTTCCTGCCTATGTAGTCTCTACTTATGTAGCTGGAGCCGTGTATACGGAAAAAAACATGACTGGTGGGATGTAGCGGCCGGCGCGGCCATCGGAGTAGGAAGCTCCTATCTTTTTACCCGTCCGTTTGCCAAGAAACATGATTTGGCCATCAGCCCCGTAGCCGGTGACGGTTATTGCGGATTCTATACCTCTTTAAAATTCTGAATAATCCCGGAAGCATGTACGCAGCAAACTATTTCCTGCTGCGTCCACTTCCGAACAGATTCTTTGCTGCGTATTAGTTGAAATAATACAAGAAAGTAGCAATACCTTCCAACGCTTTCTTCTTCTGGTCTTTAATTTCAATGGAGAATTTGATTTCTGCCTTTGCCACTCCACGCAGATTTACCAATGAGTGCAAATCAGCCACCAGACGTACACTCTGACCTGACAATACTGCCTGGCCGAACTTCATCTTGTCCATTCCATAATTCACCATCATCTTCAAGTTGTTCACCTCGATAATCTGATTCCACAGATAAGGTAACAAAGACAAGGTAAGATACCCGTGTACAATTGTACTCTTGTAAGGACTTTCCGCTTTGGCACGCTCTGCATCCACATGAATCCACTGGTGATCCAATGTAGCATCTGCAAACTGGTTGATGCGTTCCTGCGGAATTTCAAGCCATTCTGATACTCCAATCTGCTGGCCGACCAATTTTTCGAACTCTTCGTACGAGTTAATAATAACTTTCTCCATAATTATCCTTATTCTTTAAAAAGCATAAAATATAGACAAAGATAAGTATATTTTCTTATTTCGATTCTTTTTCTTATCAAAATAAAGTAGCCTAAAAATCATGATAAATAGCCAAATCATCAGATTCCGGCTAAATTGACTACTTAAACAACAATGAAATTAATACTTTACTAATCGTTTGGGATTTCCATGCCAGGAACACCCCAGACAAAAGACCTCTTCAAATCAAATCCTTCAAGCGATTCATCTTCTTTTTTCGGTACGACTTCTCCTTCAGAAGTCACATATACCAACCGACGCTCTCCTGCTTCATTTTTCACATACATCGCTGCAATTTTGCATTGCGGGCACAACATTTTTTTTTCATGTCCTATACTTTATTAATCTGCACAAAGATACATATTTTCATGGAATCCCCACTCTACACCGCTATTATCCCCATCTATTTATGCAACCCGGTTGTTATTATTACATAACTGATACAAGAAAGCAAAAAAGGAGGTAAATTCGCCTCATAATAAAACAGCTACAACTATGTCACATTCACACTCTCATTCACACACGCACAGCCATCATGCCATCGAATCGGTCAGTACCACACTCATCGTATGTATCATCCTGAACCTGTTGTTCGTAATAGCCGAAGCGGCCATTGGTTTTTCCTACCATTCCTTAGGCCTGCTCTCTGACGCCGGACATAACCTGAGTGATATATTCAGCTTACTGCTTTCACTCTTTGCCATCCGGATGGCGGCACGAAAAGGAAATCGCCATTTCACCTATGGCTATAAAAAAAGTACCATACTTGTCTCGCTGACCAATGCCGTCATACTCCTCATTGCCGTAGGAGGGATTCTGATTGAAAGTATCTATAAATTATATAGCCCCGGCACCGTTTCCGGTGAAGCCATCTCATGGACTGCCGGAGCGGGCATATTAGTGAACGGAGCTACCGCCCTGCTACTGATGAGCCGACGAAAAAAACGACTTAAACATCAAAGGAGCTTTTCTGCACATGGCCATGGATACACTGGTATCCGTCGGGGTAGTTATCTCGGGCATCCTTATCAGCCTGACCCATTATTACGCACTCGATGCGTTCATCGGAATGGGCATAGCCCTCATTATCCTGATTTCTACCTGGAAACTCTTGAAAGAGAGTCTCTACCTTACACTGGATGCCGTGCCTGAGCACATTCACCTCGACAAACTGGAGCAGGAAATCAGTCAGACACAGGGAGTGGAAAGCTGGCATCACCTGCATGTATGGGCTGTCAGTACGACTGAAAATGCCGCTACCCTTCACGTGGTAATTACCAGTCTGAATGAGATTGAATGTACCAAACATGCACTTAAACAACTGTTATCCCAACACGGAATTACCCATCTACCATCGAATTTGAAACCCCAGGCTCGCAATGTGAAGATACAGCCAAAGGATGCTATCACTCCTGAACACCACAAAAAAGAAAGTGCGCTGACCGGAAAAAACTTCCAACCAGCGCACTTTTCTATTTTTCTTTAAGAATTATTTCAGTTTCACGAATAACTCTCCATCCACTTCACTTGTCTCAATTTTGTCTTCTCTCAACAACCAACCTAAACCCAGGAACAAGTCCTTGTCTGCTTTCAATTTAGCTTCTTTCTTAAGCTGTTTCTGAGTTTTGCCTTCTGTTTCATTCAGTGCCTCCCAGATTTGTCCGGCAATGACACCTGCTTTTTCTTTTAACATAGTCTTTTTGCTTTTATAATTATACATCTAAACTTGACGTGCATTAAACTGCGGCAAAATTAACAAAAAAAACAAGAAAAGGCGTGAAGAAAAAAAGAGAAAACTTTCATTTTACAACCTAAAAAACAGCTTCTTATTACAATTTCCCTTCATTTTCCAAGAAATCGCCCCAAATTCTTGCTGCCGTTTCCACCATTCGTGCGCACGGACGTTTGGCATAATACTGTGCGGTCCGGGCATCGGGTGTAGCTACAATAGGTTCTTTCTTTGACAAGCCCAACAGTTCGCTGCAACGGATGGTTCCGCATTCTTCCTTAAACTTTTCAGCCAGTTCCTGCACCAATTTATAATTGGCAGCCTTTCCTTCCCTGTCTGCCCCATCCACTGCACAGCGTTCCAAACCCGCCAGCAGAAACATACCGCAAGCCGCACCGCATATCTCCCGCATGCGCCCGATACCTCCTCCAAACGAAGCAGCCATGTGCAATGCCTGCTCGAAGGTAAAACCATACATATCCGCATAAGCTCCAACGACTGACTGTGAGCAATTATATCCTTCCTTGAACAGCGCAACAGCTTTCTGTATACGTTCTTCTTTCGTCATGATTTCCTTTCCTTTTAGTTGTTGACTACATTTACCGGTTTACCTTCCAGAAAAGCCTTCAGGTTATTTACGGCCAACTGCATCAGTCGAACACGCGCTTCTTTCGTAGCCCACGCCTGATGTGGCGTGATAAAACAGTTACGTGCTTTCAGTAACGGATTATCTGCACGAGGTGGTTCAGAAGAAAGCACATCCAAACCCGCAGCAGCAATTTTGCCACTGTTCAGTGCATCCGCCAAATCCTGCTCGTTTACCAAGCCTCCCCTACCGGTATTAATCAAAATAGCGGACGGCTTCATCAAGTCCAGTTTACGGGCATCCACCAGTTCACGAGTTGTTTCCGTCAACGGACAATGCAAACTCACGATATCACACTTACGGAACAATTCATCCATTGAAGGACACTTATGTACATCAGCCGGAAGTTCCATGGCCGACTTGCTGGTATAAGCATACACATCCAGACCAAAACCGACTGCGATACGTGCCGTAGCCCGTCCCGTATTTCCAAAACCGATAATACCTATCTTTTTGCCATCAAGTTCATGCAACGGCGCATCCCAGAAAGAAAAATCAGCCTGACGACTCCACTTTCCGTTACTTACTTCCTGGGCATAATATCCCACACGCTGCACAATATTCAGAATGTGTGCAAATGCCATCTGAGCCACCGAGCTGGTGCTGTAAGCCGGAATGTTTGTCACCACAATTCCTTTTCGGGCGGCTGCAGCCACATCCACTACATTATATCCTGTAGCCAGCACACCTATATATTTCAGTGAAGGAAGCTTTTCAAGCACAGCCTCATCCAGCACTACTTTGTTCGTAAACACCACTTCTGCTCCTTCTGCTCTTTTGCAAACATCTTTCGGAGCCGTACGTTCATACACGGTCACTTCCCCCAATTCCTTCAAAGGTTCCCATGACAAATCTCCCGGATTCAATGTATATCCGTCTAATATTACAATCTTCATATCTTTCTTCTTAAAACTATATATTCATATTATTCTTTAAAACGATCACCCCACAGGCTCACCATCCGCTCTTTCAGCTTCTGCTCGGAAGGATTATCCTGTGCATGCCAGATACGCTGTGTACGAATCTCTTCCGGAAGGAAATCCTGCTTGACAAAATTTTCCCTTATACGCATGCGCATACTTATAGTCCTTTCCATATCCCAATTGCTTCATAAGCTTGGTAGGTGCATTGCGCAAATGCAGCGGAACCGGAAGGTTTCCCGTCTGCCGTACCAGCTCCAATGCCGAATTGATTCCTTCATAAGCCGAATTGCTTTTCGGACTGGTGGCCAGATACACCGTAGCCTCAGCCAATGGAATACGCCCTTCCGGCCACCCTATTTTCATCACTGCCTCAAAGGCCGCATTGGCCAGCAACAGTGCATTCGGATTGGCCAGACCAATATCTTCTGAAGCAGAAATTACCAGACGACGGGCTATAAATGCCGGATCTTCTCCTCCTTCTACCATACGGGCCAGCCAGTACAAGGCTCCATCGGGATCACTGCCACGAATGGATTTGATAAAAGCAGAAACAATATCATAATGCATCTCGCCTTCCTTGTCATAGGCCAAAGGATTCTGCTGCAAGCTTGACACCACTTTTTCATCGGTAATAATCACCGGATTGGCAGTATCTGCCTCTATCACAAGTTCCAGAATATTCAACAACTTACGCGCATCTCCTCCGGAGTAGCGCAACATGGCATCCGTTTCCTTCAACTCCACCTGCCGTTCTTTCAGTATCGGGTCTTTAGTCAAGGCCAAATGAAGCAGTTCAAGCAAATCCTCCTTTTCCAATGACTTGAGTACATACAACTGGCAGCGGGAAAGCAACGGCCGGATTACCTCGAACGACGGATTCTCGGTAGTGGCACCTATCAGCGTCACCACCCCCGTTTCGACCGCTCCTAACAATGAGTCCTGCTGTGACTTACTGAAACGGTGAATTTCATCAATAAACAATATCGGACTTTGCTGAGAAAAGAAACGGTTGGCCTTCGCCTTTTCTATCACCTCACGCACTTCCTTCACTCCCGAAGTAACCGCACTCAGTGTATAAAAAGGAACTTCCAGCCGGTTCGCTACAATCTGCGCCAGGGTGGTCTTTCCGACTCCCGGCGGTCCCCACAAATAAACGAAGAAATCCGCCCCGCTTCAATCATCCTGCGCAACACGGCCCCTTCTCCCACCAGATGTTTCTGGCCAATATATTCATCCAGCGTCTTCGGACGCATTCTTTCAGCCAATGGTTGTGCCATAGTTCTACCTTAATTAATATCCCCCAAAGATACGGAAAGTTTCTGAATACACGCAAAGAAAACCTGCGGCGACACACAAAAATCACACGATGAAACACAACTGAAATGCAAATGTAAGGGCAAAAAAAAGGCGCTTTTCACAAAGGGCCTTTTTAAGTTTTCAATAGGTATTAGTTTTTTTCTTAAGGTAAAAAGATTGTTTTCAGGATAACGGCACAAAGATGCGGCCTTTTTTTTCAGGTAACCAAATAAAAAAACATGTCATAAACACATTCATGACGTTTT
>ENA-OQAL01000105-OQAL01000105.1-human-gut-metagenome-genome-assembly--contig:-NODE-105-length-20547-cov-3.464349_pt1 | contig 20547 bp, 21 predicted proteins | sample MGYA00242491_ERZ504519 | MGnify/ENA primary metagenome ERZ504519 (study PRJEB26092, sample SAMD00036260) | human gut metagenome | host: Homo sapiens | study: EMG produced TPA metagenomics assembly of... | reverse complement strand
GAATTCTTTTTTTCGTTGAAAAATAGCGGTTTTGGGACATTTCTTGAAAAACCGGTTGGACTAAGTCGCAAATACCCGCTATTATTTCGACTTGGCGGTTTTGCCGCTTACTTCTTGCGTGGTTTTTCGCACAAAATCCTCGCCAGCAAGTAGAAACGGCAGAGTACACCTAGGGAAGTGGCGCAATTGGTAGCGCAACGGTCTCCAAAACCGTAGGTTGTGGGTTCGAGTCCCGCCTTCCCTGCCAAGCTTCTTACAACAAGCTCAGCGGAGGATTATTATGGCGAAGGCAAAAAATAGCGAAAAGGCCGTTAAGCCGAACATCTTCATGCGTCTTGGCTTGTTCATCAAACAGATTATCGACGAACTCCGCAAGGTCGTGACCCCGACCAGCAAAGAGCTGTTCTTCTGGGCACTCGCCGTGTTCATCTTCGTGCTGCTCCTGATGGCACTGGTCACCGGCATGGACTTCGGTCTGGGCAAGCTGACCCTGTGGATCTTCGGCTGATCAACGACTTGAAGGTGAAACTGCATGACTGACGAAGTGTTTTCCGACAACCTCGACGAAGCTCCAGAAGCTGATCTCGAGGCCGTAGCTGCCGTTGAGGAGCTGCAGGCCGAGGGTGAAAGCGTTCCGGAAGTCGCTGAGGCCGAGCCGACTGCTGAAGCTACTTCCGAAGAGTCCGCGGAGGACGAGGGCGGCGAAGAGCTGGATGCTGGCGCCAAGGCCGTCGAAGACTTCTCCAACAGCCTGCGCACCCTCGAAGGCAAGTGGTACGTGCTGCACACCTACTCCGGCTATGAGAAGCGTGTGAAGACCAACGTTGAATCCCGTGTGGCAAGCTTCGGCATGGAAGATAAGATCTTCCAGATTGAAGTTCCGATGGAAGAAGTCGAAAAGCACACCGAAAAGGGCAAGAAGGTCATCACCCGCGTGCGTGTTCCCGGCTATGTGCTGATTCGCATGCTTCCGGATGAGAACGCCCGTCGTATTGTGCGTGAAACCGAAGGCGTCACCGGCTTCGTCGGTCCGACCAAGGAACCGGCGCCGCTGAGCCGCAAGGAAGTCGTCTCCATGATGGCTCCGATGATCGCTTCCGAAGCGCTCAAGAAGCTGGTGACAAGCCGGCCGCCAACAAGAAGCGCGTCCTTGAAGTCTCCTACGCCGTTGGCGATCAGGTCACCGTCACCGACGGTCCGTTCACCACCATGGCAGCTGTCGTCTCCGACGTTGAGCCCACCACCCAGAAGCTCACGGTGCTCGTGTCCATCTTCGGTCGCGACACGCCAGTGGAGTTGGGCTTCAACCAAGTAGAAAAACTGTCCTGATAAGTCTTTGAAAGACCCCGCGCATTGCGGGGTCTTTTTTTTTTGTCTGGGGGAGTGGGCACAATAGGAAAGCTTGTGTCTGGAGGGTTTGGCGTGCCTGAATGAGGGTACGGAATCCGCTAGCACAGCACAGCAATATACGTTGCGGAAGGAACCGGACGCGGGAAACCTACTCCGGTGCCGCTACCACCGCTTCTACAGAAAGAAGAACCATACAATGGCTCCTAAGAAGAAAGTCTCGGCGCTTCTCAAGCTCCAGATTCAGGCTGGCAAGGCCAACCCGGCCCCGCCGCTGGGCCCGGCTCTGGGTTCCCATGGCGTGAACATCATGGACTTCTGCAAGCAGTACAACGCTGCCACGCAGGACAAGATGGGCCAGGTCATCCCTGTTGAGATCACCGTTTACGAAGATCGTTCCTTCACCTTCATCCTGAAGACCCCGCCGGCAGCAGCTCTGCTGAAGAAGGCCGCTGGCATCCAGAAGGGTACCGAGAACCCGCTGACCCACAAGGTCGGCTCCGTCACCAAGGCTCAGGTCCGTGAGATCGCTGAAATCAAGATGGCTGATCTGTCCGCACGCGACGTCGAAGCCGGCATGAAGATCATCGCGGGCACCGCCCGTTCGATGGGTATCACGGTTACCGACTGAGAGGAGAAGGACTAATGGTACAGCGTTCCAAGAAGTATCGCGAAGCGGCTGAGAAGATCGATCGCAACAACCTTTACACCGCCAACGAAGCCATCGCTCTCCTCAAGAGCATGCCGGAGTACAAGTTCGACCAGACCGTTGAGGCCGTGCTGCGCCTGAACGTGGATCCGCGCAAGGCCGACCAGCTGGTCCGCGGTTCCGTGAACCTGCCGAACGGCACCGGTAAGACCGCCAAGGTCCTCGTCTTCGCCCGTGGCCCGAAGGCCACCGAAGCTCTCGAGGCTGGCGCCGACATCGTCGGTGACGACGACCTCGTGCAGAAGGTCGCCGACGGTTTCCTTGACTTCGATTCCGTCGTCGCCACCCCGGACATGATGGGCAAGGTCGGCCGCCTCGGCCGCGTGCTCGGTCCGCGTGGCCTCATGCCGAACCCGAAGACCGGCACCGTGACCATGGACGCACCAAGGCCATCAAGGACATCAAGGGCGGCAAGGTTGACTTCCGTGTCGACAAGAACGGCAACCTGAGCTTCCTCATCGGCAAGATGTCCTTCACCGAGCAGGCTCTGGACGAGAACTTCAAGGCTGTGGCCGACGAAGTCAAGCGTCTGAAGCCGTCCACCGTGAAGGGCCGCTACGTCACCAAGGCGACCATCACCTCCACGATGAACCCGGGCGCCCGGTTGATCCGACGGTCATCGCCTGAGCAATATAGCTTGTAGATAGCTTCTATATAGCTTGCAAAAGACCCGTATCCTGCCCCAACGCGAGATGCGGGTCCTTTCATATATATCTTGCGATTATCTATCTCATTTAATAAATAATGATCCTGCAATCGTCTGACTATCAAAGAATCTCAATGAAACCAGATATCAGATAGATATTAAAACAGAGAAGTGATTTTCAACGATCGCGCATACGGCCAATCGCAAGCGCCGTCGTCAACACGTATGCGTCACGCGGGTCGGTCGCATCCCAACCGGTCGTTCCGCGGCACGCTTCAAACGATAACGCACCGTATTCGGATGCACATTCAATTCCTTCGCCGTGTTTTCCAACGAAACTGCCGTTGCGCAAAAACGTGGAAACCGTCACAAACGTCGGGAATCGTCGGGATTCTCGCCATGAAGCACCTGATACACGTTCTGATACAACTCTTCACGAGCGTAATCATCGCCCAACAGCGCCCGTTCCGGCAGCAACTCATCGGCACGCAACGGGCGGGACGGCGACGCCAAAGCGGGAGCCGCCTGCAAGGAAAACAGGGTTTCACGCAACACGTGCGAAGCGCCGGCGACACCGGAACGCACCGGACTCAAATACACCGATTCGTCATCTTTGAAAGCGGGCATAATCGACGTGCAGGTCACTTCGGCAGTGGCGGCGCCACTCTGACAGACAAGCGCCAGCAGAAAACTGCCGTATGTGCCAACAATCACATGTTCTCCGCCCAGATCGCGCACCGCCTTACGCGCAACGAGCGAAGCCGAAGCGGGACTCGTTTCCGGTGTGCCGCCAATCGCGAAACAATCGAAATCCCCACGCCAACCAAGCACATTCATCAACGAGGCGACGCGATCATCCGTAAGAGAAGTCATCAGGCATTCGAAAGCGAGCCGTTCGATGGTTGAATCGTCGGTGTGCCCTGCCAGAAGGTCGAGAATGTCTGCCTGATCGGAGTTCATAAGCGTCAAGTGTAGCCGCCCAACTGGCGAATCGCTGAACGGAAAGCGTCAACGAGGTGAAGTTCATTCGGGGAGTGCCGCTATTATGCCGCTTATGAGCGAAGTCAAACAAACTGGAAAGCGTGGCGAGCGTATCGGCACATTCCTCAGCTGGATGCTGGCCGTGCTGGCATGCCTTTGGGTGGCATGGTGTTGCGCGATCGGGCCGTTGTATTGGTTCGGCGATGGGCTTTCCGACTTCGGCAGGCTGAATGTGCTGTATTTGGCGGTCGCCTTCGCAATATGGTTTTCGATAGTTGTCGCATTGGTCAGATTCGGCCGCGCCGTCGCGTACTTCCGCAATATTTCGCACGACGGCATGAAAAACTATGCAACGAGATTGCAGGAACGCCGACCACCGTGCTTGGCATTATGTTGCGACACTTGCATGATGCCGCGCACAGCCGCCCAGGGCGCGCCCTGCATGCAGTGATCGTATGGACGGGGCGCAAACTCATCCGCTGCACCGACTGTTGGTGGAAACTCATGCTGGTGTTCGTAATCGGCTGGCTGTGGATTCCAACCACGCTATTGGCCGCGTTCGGCGCCGACATTCGCTCGCAGATCCGTGAATTCAGCTGGGCCTTGAACCAGTGGACGGGCTTGAAACAGCCATATATCGGCTTCTTCTCGTTCGTGCCCATGGATATTTACCCGACCGCGCATTACATGTGGCCGGACAATCCCACATATCTGACCGACCAGCACAATGTCGTGCTCACCGTGTTCTACGGTGCCGCAGCGGCGGTTTCGCGCTACTTCACCGACTCCAACGATGCGGGCATCGTGGTGCTCGCAGCCTTGCAATGGCTGTTCGCCGCATTCTGCTGTTCGGCCACCGCCAACCGGTTCTTCAACCTGCCGTGGCGCAGGCTTGGCGTCGGCACGTTCGACTTCTCGCATCCGGAACGCCACGATTGCTGGAATATGCGCGATTACGCGCATCCTGAAGCAGGCGTTGTGGCACGCCCTTCCAGACTGCGGGCCGGTGCGAAAACACGATTCATGATACTGCTGTTCTTCATGGTGTGCCCGCTTGCGGTATTCGCCACGATTTCCCTGACGAAATCGCCGCTGTTCGCTTTCGCATTCGTATGGTGGTTCGGCGTGTGGTACGAACTGCACATGACACATATCAAAGCGCTGCCCACCATCAACGGCAAGCCGACGTACCTACGCAAACGCTCGATCATGGCCTTCACCATCTCAAGCTGCGTGATGCTGATCAGCGCGAAATACGCGTGGTACATCATTCTCTTCACCCTGATCCTGGCACTTATCAACGATCGCAAACGTTGGAAAACCTATCTTGTGGCACTTCTGCTGCCAACCATCCTCATTCATGGCGGCATCGTGTTCCTCACCAACACGGGCGCCATCATCGGCGGCCGACCCCATCGAAAGCGTGGCATCCAACTGCAGCAGATCGCGCGCGTCGCCAAATACAATCCGAAAGGCATTCCGGCGGACGCGGCGAAAAAGCTTGAACCGGTCTTCAACCTCGACCAGATGGCCGAAGCGTACTTCCGGCAGGACGCCGACCCGGTGGAATCCTCCGGCATCCAATCGAAGAAAGTCAGTTACAAGTGGCGCACCGTCACCGAAGACGACATGACAAACTTCAACGAGGCCTGGCTTGAAATCGTTGTCGCAAATCCTGTTATCGCGCTCGACGCGTTTTTCGCCGAATGCTTCGGCTATTTCGACGTGACCGACCTGCCATACGTGTCGATGGACTACTACGTGAACAACGATTACGTGCAGAACGACAATGCGTGGATCCACCTGTATAACCACGATTGGCGCGATGCGGTGGCCGGCTTCGCGAAAGGTTGGGGCAATATTCCCGTGATCGGCTGGGTGACGCACGGCAATCTGTACGTAACGCTGATGCTGCTGGTCGGCGCTGCCGAAGTGGTGTTGCGGCGATGGCGCTCGCTGTCATGGCATCTGCCCCTGCTGCTGCTCATGGGCGTGATGATCACCGCTCCGGCCAACAATTTCGAACGGCATATGCTACCGGTCGCGTCGTATTCGGTTTCGTATGCCTGCAATTCTGGCGCGAGTCGCGTAATGCGCGATCGGCTGCCAGCGCGAACGTGGCCAGTGCGCATGAGGCCAGCCAGGTGCGGCAGGACGAGTAGCGGCTGCGTTGGCTGCTGCATGAGCTGTTGCGTTGCGGCGACATTGCGTCGGCGCGCCGCGCTGTAGTAGGTAGGAGGTAATGATGGCGATTTTGGATTCGGCTGCGATCATGCCGCGTACATGCGTTGCGGCGGATCAGGTGCTTGTTTTGGATACGGTGGGATCCACCAACACGTATGCCGCGGATTTGGTGCGTGCAGGTCGGCTGTTCGGCATGGATGGCATGGACGGCATTGCAGGGAACCTCGTGTGGAGCGGGCGTGAGATCGTGGTTGTCGCGGCGAACGAGCAGACGGCCGGTCGCGGGCGGCTCGACCATACGTGGGCCAGTGTGCCGGGGGAGTCATTCATCGTGTCGCTGGTGGTGAGCGTGCCGGTTGCGATTGTGCGCGATTCGTCCGTCAATGGTTGGCTGCAGATGATTGCCGGTTGCGAGATGCGTGAGGCGATTGTTGGTGCGGTATGCGATTTCGGCGGCACGCTCGATGAAGATGTTTTGCTGAAATGGCCGAACGATATTTTTGCTGGCGGCAAGAAACTTGGTGGCGTACTCGCTGAAATGGTGCCGATTCCGGATTGCGGGGATCGCGTTGCCATTGTGATCGGCGTCGGTTTGAATCTTGCCGTCGCTCAGGAACGATTGCCGATAGATAAGTCCACATCGTTGCAGTTGGTTGCGCGCAATCTGCCTGATGCGATGGTGTTGCGCGATGCGATTGCCGTACGTTGGGTGCAAGGATTGCGCTCGCGGTTGGCTGATTTCGAAGAGGACCTCACCGTGAGGCTGTGCGCGCCCGGGAAGCGATGACCCCGATCTGCTGGACGCTCGGCAAGCAGTGCGAGGCTCATTTTGTGGACGGAACCACTTTGCAGGGCAGGGCTGTCGCGTTAAACGACGACGCCTCCCTGACCATTGAGGATCAGGAAGGCGTATTGCATCGGGTGAGCACGGCCGACGTAGGCGTGCTCAGTAAGTAAAAAATTACTTGATTGCTGAAATTTGCCGCAATCTCACTTCAGCTTGGCAAGACCTGCGACCACGGCGGAAGCGATAACGGCCTTGACCGCATCGCCTGCGACGAATCCCATGGAAGCCACGGCCACAATCGGCAGTGCGATGCCGGTAATGGCGGACTGCACGATGAAACCAAGCAGATAGTCAAGCGCAATGCAGCCGGCGACACAGGAAAACAGGTAACGTGCGGCGGTCAGCGCGCCATGCTTCAGCGAATCGGTGCGCGCCTCACCCTTCAGCAGCGACGTGACGATGGCCGCCGGCAGGAAGCCGATCAGGAGCCGCGCTCGGGCCAACCAATGCCATGGTGGAAGCGCCGCCGGCGAACACCGGCAGACCGACCGCGCCGGCTGCCAGATACATGAGCATCGCGGCGCCGGCCTGCTTCCACGGCAGCATCAGCGCGGCCAGCATCACCACGAACGTCTGTAGTGTGATCGGCACCGGCGTGCCCGGAATCGGCACGGCACCGGCCGCGGAGGCGGTCCACATGAGCACGGCGAACAGCGCCGGCTTGAGGATGGATCCGACAGTGCCGCTGGTGGCGGTTTTCAGCGTGGTCTTGAGTGTCAGCATTGCGTTACGCACGATAATTCTCCTTGGATGTGATTGCATTACGTTGATGAATCGACGATTGTTGACAGCCGAAATGATGGCAAGCGCGAAAGTGACGAAAATGCAAGGTTTGTCAACTTATGCCCCCAATCGTAGGCTTGCCAAGTTTCGGTAACGTTTGTGGAGCCTTACAAAAAGATTGCGTGTCTTTTGTGGGAAACGAGTTCACGATTTTTCGTTCGCGCGACCAAACTTGACGTTATGCCTAAAAATGTCAACAAACTTCTGGTGGCGAATCGCGGCGAAATCGCGCTTCGCGTAGTGCGCACCGCCCGTGAGATGGGGATTCCCACGGTTGCGGTGTACGCGGAGCAGGATCGCCATGCACAATACGTGCAGATGGCTGACGACGCATATCTGCTTTCCGGAGACACGTATAAAGACACCTATCTCAACGAGGATCTGCTGATCGACATTCTGCAGCGCAGCGGTGCCGACGCAGTGCATCCAGGCTACGGATTCCTTTCCGAAGTGGCCACTTTCGCGCAGAAAGTGATCGATGCGGGTGCGGCTTGGGTTGGTCCGAATCCGAAAGCCCTCGTGGATTTGGGGGATAAGATCACCGCACGTCGTGTGGCCACGTTCGCCAAAGTTCCGCCGGTTCCCGGCATTTCCCAGTCGATTTCCGACATGCGATTGCTGCTGGATTTCGCGCATACGCACGGTTATCCGCTCATGCTTAAGCGTACCGATGGCGGCGGCGGTCGCGGCATCACGCTCGTGCACAACGATGACGAGCTGCGCGGTTTCTACATGAATCATGATGCGCTGCAGGGCGGTGATCTGAACGAATATTTTCGTGGAACGATTCATCGACAAAGGACGTCACGTCGAAACGCAGTGCGGACGCGACTCGCACGGCAACTTCACCGTGTATTCCACGCGCGACTGCTCCGTGCAGCGCCGCAATCAGAAGCTTGTCGAAGAGGCGCCGGCACCGTTCCTTTCCTCCGAGGTGACCGACCAGCTGGAAACCTACTCTCGCCGACTGTTCGAAGCCGTCGATTACGAGGGGCTTGGCACCTGCGAATTCATGGTGACCGAACAGGGCAAAGTGTACTTCCTGGAAGTCAATCCGCGTCTGCAGGTGGAGCATACCGTCAGCGAGGAGGTCTGCGGACTTGACCTGGTGCGCGAGCAGCTGACCATCGCCAACGGTGGGGAACTGACCGTGAACCATCCGCTTCGTGGACACAGTTTTGAACTGCGCCTGACCTGCGAGGATCCGGCGAAGAACCTCGCGCCAAGCTCCGGCACGCTGGCCTCGTTGCGCTGGCCGTCCGGCCCGGGCATCCGTGTGGATTCCGGCGTGGTCGAAGGCGACACCATTTCGCCGAAATTCGATTCGATGATGGGCAAACTCGTGGTCACCGCATCTGACCGAGCGGCAGCAGTGGCCCGCGTGCGCCGCGCCTTGAGCGAGCTGAAGGTGGAAGGCGTGCCGACTCCGGCAAGCTTGTTCGAACAGATTTTCAACGACGACGAATTCACCGCCGAACACGGTGTTGCATACGATGTCAGCACCAAATGGCTGGAACGCAAGTACCTCAACAAGGAAGCCGCATCATCGCAAGGCGGGGCAGCCGGCGTCCATGTCTGGCGCTTCCGAGGTCGACAAGAAGGAATCCAGCGAAACCTTCGTCATCGAAGTCAACAATCGCAGAGTGTCGCTGACCGTGCCGAACGACATCGTCGCCAACCTGACGGGCGGTGCCAAAGCACGTGACGCGAAACGTGCCATCCAGCCGCTACGTGGACAGGGACTGCATCATGCGCAGAAAAAACAGCAAAGCAACGACGGCCAATCCGGTGTGATCGCAAGCCCGATGCAGGCTGTCGTGACGCGTATCAATGTGGCCGAGGGCCAGCAGGTGGCCAAGGGCGACCTGCTCGTCCGTTCTCGAATCCATGAAGATGGAGAACTACGTGTATGCGCCGGTCAAGGGCGCTGTCACCAAGATTTTCGTGGGGCCCGCGGCGGGCGGTGGAAGCCGGCGAAACGTTGATGACCATCGATGTGACCGGAGCGAGTGGTACGGAAGCCGGCGAAAACGGCGCAACTGGCGCTGCTGTTGACGGAACCGCAACCGACGGAACTATGGAAGGGGGTAAGTGATGACTGATATCATCGCAAGCCCGGCCGTCAAAGAAGCCGTGAAGATCGTAATGGAACAGCAGGAGCGACTCGGCAAAAACGCGGCCGAAGCCGTCTCCGCGGCCGACCTGCCGGGCGCATCCCAGCCAATCCGCGCATCCGTGCTTCGTGCGGCGCAACTCGCGCACGAAGCAGAAGATCATGCCCGCAATCGCCAGCATGTCAAAGGCAAGTTGACGGCGCGCGAACGTCTTGACCTGCTGCTTGACACCGGTTCCTTCGAGGAAATCGGACGATTCTGCGGCGGCGACATCAACGGCGGACGCGCGGGAGCGGCGGTCATCACCGGTTTCGGCGAAGTGTTCGGACGCAAAGTGGCCGTATACGCACAGGACTTTTCCGTGCGCGGCGGCACGCTGGGGGTCGCGGAAGGCCGCAAGATCTGCCGATTGATGGACAAAGCGCTCGACTTGAAAGTGCCGATCATCGCGCTTATCGATTCGGGCGGCGCCCGCATTCAAGAGGGCGTGGCCGCGCTGACGCAATACGGGCATCTGTTCCGTAAAACCTGCGACGCCAGCGGTTCGTGCCGCAGCTCTCGCTGATTCTCGGCCCATGCGCGGGTGGAGCCGTGTACTGCCCGGCACTGACCGATCTGATCATCATGACCCGTGAAAACTCCAACATGTTCGTCACCGGTCCTGACGTGGTCAAAGCGGCCACAGGCGAAGTGATCAGCATGGACGACCTCGGCGGCGGATACGTGCACAACGCCACCTCCGGTGTGGCGCACTACCTGGGCGAAGACGAAGCCGACGCGATCGACTACGCACGAACCGTGCTCGCCTACCTGCCGTCCAACTCCGACCTGCAGCCGCCCACCTACGCGTACGCCGCAACCCGCGCCGACCGTGACGTGGCCAAGCGACTCGCCACCATCGTGCCGGACACGACCGCCAGCCGTACGACGTGCTCGACGTGATACGCTGCATCGTGGACTACGGCGAATTCGTGCAGGTGCACGAGCTGTTCGCAAGCTCCGCAGTGGTGGGATTCGCCTGCGTGAACGGGCATCCGGTCGGCATTGTGGCAAACCAGCCGAACGTCAACGCGGGCATCCTCGACGTGGATCCTCCGAAAAAGTGGCACGATTCGTGCGTCTGTGCGACGCGTTCAACCTGCCGGTCGTCACCTTGGTGGACACCCCCGGATACAAGCCTGGCGCCGAACAGGAACATGCGGGCATCATCCGCCGCGGCGCGAAAGTGATCTACGCCTACGCCAACGCGCAAGTGCCGCTGGTCACCGTGATCCTACGCAAAGCCTTCGGCGGAGCCTATATCGTGATGGGATCCAAAGCCATCGGAGCCGACCTCAACTACGCGTGGCCATCCAGCCAAATCGCAGTGCTCGGCGCGGCCGGAGCGGTGAACATCATCCACCGCAAAGACCTGCAGAAAGCCAAAGACGCAGGCAAAGACGTCGAAGCGCTCCGGGCCAAATACGTGGCCGACTACGAACGCACCACCGTCAACGCGAATCTATCGCTGGAAATGGGCGAAATCGACGCCATGATCGACCCCGAGCAAACCCGCGAAAACCATCATCGAATCGCTCAAACTGCTCTCCAGCAAGAAACGCGTGCGCAAAACCACCAAACACCACGGCAACCAGCCGTTGTGACGGGCGCAAAGTGCGCGGATGAATCGTAAGCAAACGTAAACGCAAGAACACATCGCAAGATTTTGAAACAAGTAAGGAACATCATGAACACCTTTTTTCTTGATCGACTGAACGGTGAGCCGCACGCGCTCGCCTTCGCCGGACAATCCACTCCATGGCCGGTGGCGCTCGCCGACCAAAGCGCCAATCCGGTGCTCGACGAAGCCCTGCATACCCACGCCGACACAGCCCAGGCACTGCTGTACCCGGTGTCCGCCGACCTGCTCGCCACCACCGGCCGCCCGGTCGACCTGTTTGGATTCGAACCGAATCCGGCACGACTCGGCGCTGCCGCAGCGGCTTCAGCCAGCGTTCCGGGCATTGCTCTCGCCCAGTTGGGTGCGCTGCTCGATGCTGCTTCCCTCGGCTACAATCCCGCCGTTGCCAAGCCGGTTGCCGTGCTTGGTCACTCCCAAGGCGTGCTCGCCGTGCACATGGTGCAGTCGATCGTCGAAGCGGGTTCCATTGAGGCGGCTTCCGCGCAAATCGATGAAATTCTTGCGATTGCCACGCTGATCGGCGTTGCCGGCACCCGTCAGGCGCGTCAGCTTGGTCTTGCCGCACGTCACGGCGAAGCCACGCCGATGCTGTCTGTCAAGGACATCACCCGCGCCCAGGTGGATGCGCTGATCAAGCGTGTTTCCGGTGCTCGCGGCCCGATCGCAGTGGCCGTCACCAATTCCGCCACGCATTATGTGCTCTCCGGCTACCCGGAGGATCTGGCCGCGTTCGGCGTGGAAGTGGCCAAGGAGCACAAGCACCAGGCCAAGCTGCGCGAAGAGAAGGTGCGTGGCGGTCGCGTGTTCGAACCGGTGCTCGAATACCTTGACGTGACCCTGCCGTTCCACAGCCCGCTTATGGCCGAGGCTGTTTCACAGGCTGTTTCATGGGCGGAATCCTGCGGAATCAACGCCGACCACGCTCGCGAGCTCGCCGCCGAAGTGCTGCTCAACCATGTGGATTGGGCCGCCCGCGTGCGTGCGCTCATGAAATCCACCGATCCGAGCGCCCTGTGGGTGTTGGACTTTGGTCCGGGAACCACCGTTGGCAAGCTGTTCTCCACCGTTGCCCAAGGCACCGGTGTCGGCGTGGTGGAAGCCTCCACCGTGGCCGATCGCGGCGAACTCTCCACGCTGGAAACCCTGCCGGAGCGCACCCAGAACTGGACCCGCTTCGCACCAAGCATCATCCATACCTCCGCCGGAGACAAAGTACGCACAGCATTCACCGAACTGACCGGCAAGGCTCCGGTACTGCTCGCCGGCATGACCCCGACCACCGTGGAACCGGAAATCGTGGCAGCGGCCGCCAACGCCGGTTACTGGGCGGAACTCGCAGGCGGCGGACAGGTGACCGCCAGCGTGTTCGACCGTCATGTCGCCAAGCTGGAAGAAGAGCTTGAAGAAGGCCGTACCGTTGAATTCAACGCGATGTTCATGGACCGCTACCTGTGGAACCTGCAGTTCGGATCCCAGCGTATCGTGCCGAAGAAGCGTGCCAGCGGCACCCCGATCGACGGCGTGGTCGTGTCCGCGGGCATTCCGGAACTTGACGAGGCCGTGGAACTCATCCACACTCTCAACGCCGACGGATTCCCGTACGTGAGCTTCAAGCCGGGCACCGTCGACCAGATTCGCCAGGTGGTGCGCATCGCCAAGGCCGTCGCTCCGGTCAAGGTGCTCATCGAAGTCGAAGGTGGTTCCGCAGGTGGACACCATTCGTGGGAATCATTGGACGATCTGCTGCTGAGCACCTATGCCGAAGTGCGTGAACAGGCCAATCTGGTGCTCGTGGTCGGCGGCGGCATCGGCACGCCGGAACGCGGAGCCGACTACATCACCGGCGAATGGTCCGCCGAATACGGTCGCCCGCTCATGCCGGTGGACGGCGTGCTTGTCGGCACCGCCGTGATGACCGCCAAAGAGGCGCACACCAGCCCTGAAGTCAAGCAGATGCTCGTCAACACTCCAGGCATTCCCGCCAAGGGAGCAGACGTCGATCCGTTCGCTCCGCTGGGCGAACAGTGGGTGCCGAGCGGCCAAGCCAAGGGTGGAGTCACCTCCGGCCTGAGCCACCTGCATGCCGATATTTACGAGCTGGAAAACTCTTCCGCGCGTTGCGGACGCCTGCTGGTGCGCGTGATGAAGCATCCGGAAGAGCTGGAAAGCCGCCGTGAGGAAATCATCGATGCGTTGAACGCCACCGCGAAGCCGTATTTCGGTGACCTGAAGGCCATGACCTATCTCGCATGGGCACAGCGTTTCGCCGATCTCGCTTTCCCGTGGGTAGATGAAACCTATGCCGATCGCTTCCTGCACTTGCTACAGCGTATCGAAGCCCGCGTCACCACGAAGGAAAGCGGCGAATTCGCATCGCTGTTCGCATCCCGTGCCGATGTGGAATCCGATCCGCATGCGGCCATCGCCAAGCTTGCCGAAGCTATCCGCAAGCTGATGAACTGACCGTCACCCCGATGGATGAAGCTTGGTTCCCGGTGCTCGTGCGTGAATACCCGAAGCCAATGCCGTTCGTGCCCGTCATCGACAACGACCTGCTGCGTTGGTGGGGTCAGGATCAGCTGTGGCAGTCCGAAGACTCCCGTTACTCCGCCGATTCCGTGCGTATTATTCCTGGTCCGATCTCCGTTGCGGGCATCACCACCGTTGACGAACCGGTCGCCGACATTCTTGGCCGTTTCGAAGAGGCCATGGTCAAGCGCGTTTCCGCCGAATCGCCAAGCGCAGACAAAACCGCGTTTGCCCAGCTCGGCGCGGCATCTTCCGCAGAAGAATTCATTCGCAAATCCCCGAACATCTCGTGGGTGGGCCATCTCATGGCAAACCCGGCGTACGGTACCAGCAACGGTGACGCCAACTACGAAATCCGCAAGATTTCCAGCGAAGGAAGCATCGAAAAGTACGATCTCGACATTCATCTCGATACCTACTGGGACAACGATCCTGACGGTGGCGCATCCAAGCACGCCGTACGCGACATCGTCATTCCGCTGAACGTGGACGGCAACGAATCCGGGCTCTTCCCGGTGGTCGACCGCGACCGCCTGCCGGAACACGTGTACCGCATGCTTGCCGACACCGCGGGCATCGGCAATACCGCCATCACCGGCGACAAGCTCACCGCCATGCCCGTTATTGAGCAGGTGGCAGACAAAGCCGCCCATCCGTTCGGACAGGCGCATACCAGCTACACGCTGTCCGCCAACCTCGGCTTCGACCATGAAGCGGCCACCGGCGGCGCGCTGCCGAGCAATCTGGTGCCGTCGCGCATCGCACCGGACGCACTCGTCGGACCGGCATGGCCCGCCATCTACGCGGCCCTCGGATCCGTATACGTCAACGGCTTCCCGGTGATCGAAGGCCTGCTCAACGCAGTGCATCTCGACCATCTCATCGAACTGGAAGTCAGCGAAGACGAGCTGCTCAAGCACACTGGCGAACAGATCGCACTGACCAGCTGGGCCGAAAACTACTTCGAATCGGCATCCGGCCGTGTGGTGACCATCCACGTCACCCACAGCGCACAAGACGGCACCGTGCTTGCCAACGAAACCGAGCGTTTCGCCATCCGTGGCCGCGCATATTCCGACGCACTGCCGCCGGAAGCGCCGGACTACGGCGGAATCGAAGCGGAAATCGAAAGTACTCCGCGCCGACTGCTGCGCCGCGTCAAGGTGACCGCTCCGCACGAGATGACCGCCTTCGCCCGTACTTCCGGCGATTTCAACCCGATCCACACCTCGCATCGTGGCGCTGCCGTTTCCGGTCTTGCGGCACCGCTCGTGCACGGCATGTGGCTCTCCGCAACCGCGCAATACGCGGTGCAGGCGCTTGACGGCAAGGGTGCGCACTACGAAATCGCAGGCTGGACCTACAACATGTACGGCATGGTGCAGCTCGACGACGAAGTGGAAATCTCCGTCGAGCGTGTCGGACGCGTGGCACACTCCGGCATGGTGCTCGAAGTGACCAGCCGCATCGACGGCAATATCGTGTCTCGTGGCACCGCCATCGTACGTGCGCCGAAGTCCGCCTTCGTCTACCCGGGCCAGGGCATACAGCAGCAGGGCATGGTGCTCGACGAGCGTGCCAAGTCCCCGGCCGCACGAGACGTGTGGGAGCGTGCCGACAAGGTGACCTGCGAGAAGCTTGGATTCTCGATCCTCGCCGTCGTGCGTGACAATCCGAAGGAACTGACCGCCAACGGCGTGACCTACCGCCATCCGGAAGGACTGCTCAACCTGACCCAGTTCACGCAGGTGGCGCTCGCCACCGTGGCATTCGCCCAGACCGCACGTCTGCGCGAAGCCGGCGCGACATTTGGCCGGCCTATTTCGCGGGCCACTCGCTGGGCGAATACAACGCCCTGAGCTCCTTCGCCGGCGTGATTCCGCTGGAAACCGTGATCGAACTCGTGTTCCACCGCGGTTCCACCATGCACCACCTCATTCCGCGTGACGAGAAGGGTCGCTCCAACTACCGCATGGGGTGCGCTGCGTCCGAACCAGTTCGGTGTGGGCGACGACGGCGTACGCGAATACGTCGAATCCGTGTCGAAGGCTTCCGGCGAGTTCCTGCAGATCGTGAACTACAACCTGGCTGGCCAGCAGTATGCCGTGGCAGGCACCATCGCCGGTCTGAAGGCGCTGAAGGCCGATTCCGACCGCCGCGTAGCCGAATATGGCGGCAAGCCGGCATTCATGCTGGTGCCGGGCATCGATGTGCCGTTCCATTCCACGCTGCTGCGCAAGGGTGTGCCGGAATTCCGCGACAAGCTTGACGCGCTCCTGCCGCAGACCATCGATTACCGTGGTCGCTTGGTCGGACGCTACATTCCGAACCTGGTTGCGGCTCCGTTCGAAATGACGAAGGAATTCGCAGCCAAGATTCTCGAAGTCGTGCCGTCCGAGCGCATTCAGGCCGCTTTGGATGATCCGCAGATTTGGGATTCCTATGCTGCTGATGATCAGAAGCTCGGTCGATTGCTGCTTACGGAACTGCTGTCTTGGCAGTTCGCCTCCCCGGTGCGTTGGATTGAGACGCAGGCTCTGCTGTTCGGTTCCGCCGAGCAGGGCGGTCTTGGTGTGGAAGAGTATGTTGAGGTTGGTCTCGGCAATGCTCCGACACTCGCCAATCTTGGTGCCAAGACGTTGCGTCTGCCACAGTTTGCCGGTCGCGATGTGACGGTGTACAACGTTGGTCGCGATGAGGGCCGCGTATATATGACCGATTCCGATTCGTTGGTTCCGGAAGAAGATGCCGACGATTCTGCAGTTGCGGCTGCGGCTTCTTCTGCGGCTGCTGCTCCGGCTGTTGCCTCAGCTCCTGCGGCGGCTCCTGCAGCCGTTGCGGAAGTTCCGGTTGCCGCAGCTTCCGCTGGCGCTCCGTCTGGTGCCGCCGTTGCGGATATTCCATTCAAGGCATCCGATGCGATCGCCACATTGCTGGCTTACTCGGCCAAGGTTCGCCCCGATCAGATCGGCGAAAGCGATACCACCGATACGCTGACTAATGGCGTGTCTTCCCGCCGTAACCAGTTGCTTATGGACATCAGCTCCGAACTGGGCGTGGCTTCCGTGGACGGTGCCGCCGAAGCGACGGTCAAGGCGCTGAGCGCTTTGGTCAACAAGGTCGCTCCGAACTACAAGGCGTTCGGTCCGGTGCTGTCTGACATCGTGCGCGACCGTGTGCGTGGCATGTTCGGTGCCGCCGGTGTGAAGCTCGGCCAGATCACCAAGCGTGTGACCGATACATGGCAGCTTGGTGAAGGGTGGACTTCCCATGTGGTGGCTGCGCTCGTGCTCGAAACCCGTGAGGGGGCCAGCTCTCGTGGCGGTGATCTTGCCTCGTTGAGCACGGATGCCGCTTCCAATGCGGCCGCTGCCAACGCGCTGATCGATGCGGCCGTGCAGAAGGTTGCCGCCGACAAGGGCATCGCCGTTGCCATGCCGAGCGCTGGTGGCGCAGCTGGCGGGGCTGTGGTTGATTCCGCCGCTTTGGACGCGTTCGCGGCCAAGGTGACCGGTGCCGATGGCGTGCTCGCCTCCACGGCGAAGTTCGTGCTGAACCAGCTGGGCGTTGCCGCTCCGGTTGCCGAAGAAACTGCTGATGAGAACGCGGCTGTTGTGGCTGCGGTCGAAGCCGAACTCGGTGCTGACTGGCCGAAGCAGGTCGAACCTCGTTTTGACGAGCGCAAGGCCATTCTGTTCGACGATCGTTGGGCATCCGCACGTGAGGATCTGGCACGCGCCTACTACAACAACGATGAATCCGCATTGAACGGTAGCTTCATCGGTCTCGGCAAGACCATTGCCGACGAAGCCGCCTGGTATGCAGGCAAGAGCGACAACGCGGATCTGAAGGCCGCATTCAATCGTGTCGCTGCCGAAGCAGGAGAAAACGCTTCCGAATCGGCGGAAACCAGCCGTTTCGCTGGAGATATCGCCGTGGTGACGGGCGTGGCTCCGAACTCCATCGCAGCCCAGGTGGTCAACGGCCTGCTTGCAGGCGGTGCGACCGTGGTGGCCACCTCGCACAGCTTCAAGCCAAGCGTGAAGGCATGGGCCAAGCAGACCTACCGTGAGCATGCGGCCGGTGACGCCAAGTTGTGGCTGGTTCCTGCGAACCTGTCAAGCTACCGTGACGTGGACGCGTTGGTCACTTGGGTCGGCAATGTGCAGAAGAAGACTTCCGGTGCGACCACCACGATTCTCAAACCTGCTTACGAGCCGAGCCTGTTCTTCCCGTTCGCGGCTCCGCCGGTGCATGGCAGCCTCGCCGATTCCGGCGAACTGTTCGAATCCCAGGCTCGCCTCATGCTGTGGGGTGTTGAGCGTGCGATTGCCGGACTTGCGAAGATCGGTGCCGACACCGATGTGCAGCATAAGTTGCATGTGGTGTTGCCGGGATCGCCGAACCGCGGTATTTTCGGCGGCGACGGTGCCTACGGCGAAGTGAAGAGCGCGTTTGATGCGATTGTGAACCGTGCTCGCGCCGAAAGGTGTGGTCGAGCCGTGTGACCTTCGCCCATCCGAAGATCGGCTGGGTGCGCGGCACGGGCTTGATGGGCGGCAATGATCCGCTGGTCGAAGTGGTGGAGCGTCACGGTCTGAAGACCTATTCCACCGCCGAAATCGCGGTAGAACTGCTGAACCTTTCCACCCGCGAATCCCGTATCGAAGCAGCCAAGGCCCCGCTCGACGTGGATCTGACCGGCGGACTCGGCAACGAGCCGATCGACATCAAGGCACTGCGTGCGGAAGCCATGGAAGACGCGGCCCAAGCGGAAGCGGCGAATGCCAAGAACGCAATCGCAAGCAACGAATCCGATACCGCGGCCAAGACGCTCATCAAGGCGCTGCCAAGCCCGCGTGCTCCGCGTCAGGCCAAGGTCGATCTTGCCGATTGGCAGAACGTCAGCGCACGTCCGGAAGACGAAATCGTCATCGTGTCCGTGGGTGAACTTGGCCCATGGGGCTCCGGCCGCACCCGGTTTCGAAGCCGAACTCGGCATCCATTCCGACGGCCAGGTGGATCTGTCTGCCGGCGCGGTGCTCGAACTGGCATGGAATATGGGCCTGCTGACGTGGAACGACAGCCCCAAGCCGGGCTGGTACGACGTGATGGCAACCTCGTGCCTGAGGAGGATATCGCGGAACGTTACCATGACGAGGTCGTGGCCCGTTCCGGCGTGCGTCCGTTCGACGAAGGCATGGGCAACGACTACAAGGACGGCACCGACGAGGAAGAGGCCGAGGTGTTCCTTGACCACGATGTGACCTTCTCGGTTCCGACTCGTGAGATTGCCGAAGAGTACGTCAAGCTTGATGAAGCGCACACCAGCTTCGCGGCCGATGCGGAATCCGGCGAATGGAACGTGACCCGCCATGCCGGCTCCATGATTCGCGTGCCTCGTCGCGCGGCCATGACCCGTACGGTCGGCGGCCAGTTCCCGAAGGGCTTCGATCCGGTCAAGTGGGGTATTCCGGCTTCCATGGTCGGCGACGTCGACAAGATCGCCTTGTGGAACATCGTTACTACGGTCGACGCCTACCTGTCCGCAGGCTTCACGCCGACCGAAATCCTCGAGGCGGTGCATCCGTCGATGGTGGCCTCCACGCAGGGCACCGGTTTCGGTGGCATGGCGTCCATGCGCAAGCTGTACTTGGATCGCTTCCTCAACCATGAGATTCCGACCGACATTCTGCAGGAGGCTCTGCCGAATGTTGTCGCAGCCCACGTGATGCAGTCCTACATCGGCGGCTACGGCAATATGGTTCAGCCGGTTTCCGCCTGCGCCACGGCTGCCGTCTCCCTTGAAGAGGGTGCCGACAAGATCGCGCTCGGCAAGGCTGACTTCGTGGTCACCGGTGCGATCGACGACATCGGTGTGGAATCCGTGATCGGCTTCGGCAACATGAACGCCACCGCCAATTCGGAGGAAATGTACGCCAAGGGCATCGACGCGCGCTTCTTCTCCCGTGCCAACGATCGTCGTCGTGGCGGATTCGTGGAATCCCAGGGCGGCGGCACCATCCTGCTGACCCGTGGCGATATCGCGTTGAAGCTCGGCCTGCCGGTTGCCGGCGTAATCGGATTCGTGCACTCCTACGCCGACGGCGCGCACACTTCCATTCCGGCTCCGGGCTTGGGTGCGCTTGCAGCGGGCATGGGCGGCAAGGATTCCAAGCTGGTACGCGATCTGGCCCGTCTTGGCGTCACCCCGGACGACATCGCCGTGGTTTCCAAGCACGATACGTCCACCAACGCCAACGATCCGAACGAGTCCGAACTGCACAACACGTTGGCCCACGCCATTGGCCGCGCCGACGGCAACCCGCTGTTCGTGATCTCGCAGAAGACGCTTACCGGTCATGCCAAGGGCGGTGCCTGCATCTTCCAGGTCAACGGTCTGACCCAGCTGTTCAAGTCCGGCGTGATTCCGGCCAATGCCGCCCTTGACTGCGTTGATCCGAAGCTCATGCGCGACGACCACATGGTCTGGCTGCGCGAACCGTTGAAGGTCGGCTCCGTCAAGGCGGGCCTGGCCACGTCGCTCGGTTTCGGCCACGTGTCCGGCTTTGCGGCGATCGTCAATCCGGGCGCGTTCGAAGCGGCAGTGGCCAACACCGCGGGCGTCGAGGCACTGAATGCATGGCGTGATCGCGCAACGAGCGTTTGACTGCGGCCAGCGTCGCCTTGAGGAAGGCATGATGGGCCGCGCCGCGCTCTACGAGC
>ENA-OQAL01000104-OQAL01000104.1-human-gut-metagenome-genome-assembly--contig:-NODE-104-length-20664-cov-1.653650_pt1 | contig 20664 bp, 35 predicted proteins | sample MGYA00242491_ERZ504519 | MGnify/ENA primary metagenome ERZ504519 (study PRJEB26092, sample SAMD00036260) | human gut metagenome | host: Homo sapiens | study: EMG produced TPA metagenomics assembly of... | reverse complement strand
CTGGAGAATTTGCACACAGAGGGCGCCATACCGTCTGCAAACACAATGGCAAAGCGAGGGCGGAAGGGGCTGGGGATCTCCACCTTGCGTGTGGCCTTGCCGTTACCGAAATAGTTTGTAATAGTAGAACGGGCAGCCCCCACAGGTCCCGCTCCGCCTGGGTGATATGCACCGTGGTGTTGCCGGTGTGGTCACCAATGGCCTTATCAATCCGCTGATTATCCGCGTTAAAAATCCTCTCGCTGAGGCACATCGGTACCCACCCAGTCATTCAGTTTTAAGTTGGTGGTTTTGTTGGTACTGCTCATGTTAATCCTCCGTATCTAAAAAATCAAAGGGCAGCGCTGCCCGATCAAAGACGGCATAAGGCACCGCGTCTGCGTCCAACGCATTCCAGGTGCGCCCGCTGCCCGACAAATGGGCATAGAGAAAGGGTGGAACCCAGTCCCGCAGCAGGCGGCCCAAATTGGCCCGCCCGGCGGCAGGGATCACCAGTTTCAGATCGCCGTCCGTGCAATGATAAGTTGCGTCCGCGCCGCACAGATCGCCGAGTGCCTGTTGAAAGCCCGCTAAAGAAAAATCGCCCCAGGGCATTTGCCGCCGCGCCAGCAGCTTTTGGCGGGTCTCTTGCAAGGTATCCCCCGGCAGCAAACCGCAACCGTCAGCCAGCGCCAAAGATTTTCTTCGGCAGCAGTGGCGGCAAGGCGCCCTCCCGGGTGTCCGTCAATTGATCATAGGCCAGCGCAATCCCCGCCGCGTAGGCTCGCAGCTCGCCATCAATCACCGTGCCCGGTTGCGGGTCAAAGCCCTCTGCCTGCGCCAGTGCCTGCAACGACCCAGCACCGTCTCAAACATAGCAGGTCACCTCCACCGCCGTCACCTCCAGGTACGCGCCGGTGCTGCAAGGGATCACGCCGCCTTTTTCGCCTGCCGCGTGCACCTCCGGGGTGCCGCACAGGCCGTCCGTTTGCAGCGCTGCCGCCAGGGCGGAGGGATGCAAGCTGCCACCGATCACCCGAGCGGAACACAGTTCTTTCAGCTGATTTTCCAGTGCAGAGCGCACCGTTGCCGGGTCCGCTCCTGCTAAAATTTGCGCCGAGCACACCAGCTGTACCGGTTGCTTTTTTGCCTCCTGCACATCAATAAAGCACCCGGCCAGCGTGAGAATATCCAACTTTTCCGTCACCGCCAGGCGCAGTTCGTCGTCCACCTGACCCTGACGGCTGCGCACATATACCGTGACGATATAGTCGGAACCGCCGGGGCACACTTTGCACGACAGCACCCGATCCAGCTGCTCCACCGCTGCGGCCAAGCAGGCGGTGTTCACCCCATTGGGCGGCACCTGTTGCACCTGACAGATCCTTTGGCGCAGGGCGGTATCCGTTTCTACCGCCGCGCCGCCCGAAAACCGATTGGCGTTGGTCACCCCGCGGATGCCCGCCGGGGGATTGACCATCACGGTAATGCACCCCGGCTCCACGTTATGGGCAGTGGTCTTGCCCAGAGAAACAGCCGGCACATCCACCGCCAGTTCCCCGGCAGGAATGGTAGCTGCCTTGGTGGTGGCAAACTGCAAATAGGGCTGCCCGGCCACAGAACACACCGTGTCTGCCGGTACGGTCACCGCCGCCTCTGCTGCTTGCGCCAACGAAAATGTCAGCACCCCGGCGGCGGCAGAAGCACCCTGCGCTGCAAGCCCACGTCCGCTGCGTGCCGATCCAGGTCCGCACCCCGTGCCGTATCGGCAAACACCTGGCTTTGCACATGGTCGCCAAACACCGACAGAGCATACAGTTCCGTTGCCACACTGCGAAAGCGGGCGCCAGCTCCGGCAGATCCTCCGGCTTTTCGCCGCAAGCGTCGAAAAATGCCGCCCGCATTTTGTCCGTTATTTCTTGATAGGTCGCTCTCATAGGGCAACCGTCACCTCCCCGTTCTTCCTCACGCACCCACAGACGAAAGACTGCGCTGCCGTCTGCGGTGCGCACCCCCAGCACCAGCACGCCGGGCACATCACAGACAGCCCGACGACCCAGCGCCAGCAGTTCGTCCGGCAACAGATCTGCCCCGCAGCCGCCCACCCCGCCTACCGGCCGAGGATAATAGCCCTGCCGGGGCAGCGTCAGCAGCAGGCGCAAAGACTGCACCAGATTCTCCGATGCATCCAGCGCCGAGGGACATGATCCGTAACCGCATAATCGCCGTTTTCCACTGCATAGATCAGTCGATCTCTCCTTTTTCATTGATGACCAGGCCGTTTATCCGCACCGTACCGTCCCGGCACAGGCGCACCACCGCGCCGCCGGGGCCGCGCAGTTCCACCTCGCCGGGCGCCAGATCGGTGCTGCCCATACGAGCGCCGGCAACCACTGCGCCGTCCTCTCCGCCGGAGAGCAGCAGCACCTGGGCACCGGCAGGCACATTGGCCGCATAGCCGTAAGGGGCATACACCGGGGTCTCCCGCAAATGGGCAGAGGCCACCGTCTCCACTTGACTGCCGCCCAGGGTCACCCCGGCGCACTCATATCCGGCGCGCCGGTTTGGCGGGCACGCTCATTCAGCCACATAGTACATCGCCTCCAATTTCGGTTGGCAGCACAGCACCAGTCGGGTCTGTACCTGCCGAGCGGTGCCGGTGATCTCCCGCTGAAAAATGCGGAACCCAGCGCTGTCCGGCACACCGTCCTTTGGCACCACCGGGGCATACAGCGGCAGCCGATGGGCACCGGTGAGCACCACCTCCAGCCGCCGATACCGGGCAGCCGCCTGCTCCAGCTTGCGCAGCAGCACCTGCTGGCGCTGCTCCGGCGGATAGGCCGCCACATTTACATAGCGGCGACGACTGATCTTTTTGTCCGCAAAATACCCGGCCTCCAATCGGCGGCAGTACGGTTCCGCGCTGGCAATTTTATAGGCATATACCCCCGGCGCTTCTCCCCGCTCGGTCACCGCCGTAATCGAGGTGATTTGATCCCCCGGGCAAAGTCACCGGTGCCTCACTGCCGTAAACACACAGCCGGTTCTCCGGATCGGCAAAAACACCCTTGCGCCCAGCACCTGCATAAAGCCTGCAAGCGCCAAAGCAGCTGGTGCCCTTCTCCACCGTATATTGCCCCGGGGCGGTGCCGGCAGGCAAAGCCACCGTAAAGCCAAAGGGTGCCGCGTAATGGTGGACCATTTGGTCCACATTGGGAGCGTTTAGACGAATGGGCAGCGCCTCATTGTCCAGCAGCAGACAGGCAGAGGAGCGGGCATACACAAAGCCCCGCCGCTGCCCGGGGGTTACCGTCAGCTTTTGCTGGTCCGCATAGCCAAAGAAGCAGCACGCACCGTCCGGCGCAAAGCCCCGCACCCGGTACACCTCCGGCAGATCGCCGTCCCACAAAAAGTGCAGCCGCAGTCCGTCGCAGCCGGCAGTCACATCGCCGCTCCAGCGGTAAGACAGCAGCTGCCGGGGCACCGCCCGCTTGCCGTCCAAAAATTCCAGTTCAAAGGTCACGCCAACACCACCTTTTCCCCGGGGGTCAGATCAAAGGGCGAGACCAAGCGGTTCCGTGCCACAATGGTGTCTACCGACACACCGGTGCGCGCCGCAATGTCAAAGGCGTTTTTTCCCCCTGCCGCACCCGGGTGCTGCCGTAGGGAGCATACCGGGGCGCTGGGTCACAGTCCTCCGTAAAAGTAAAGCTGTACTGCACCCCGTCCCGGGCGGTGGTGCAGGTGTAATCAAACCGGGTCAGATACGCCCGCATGGGCTCCGCCCCGGGGGCGAACAGCCAGTGAGCCTGTCCGGGCAAAAGCAGCCGCCGCAGCACCTGGGCCATCTCCAGCGCACGGCCGCCGTACCACCAGCCCTTGCCGGTGATCACCGTGGCCCGGCGCCCGGCCGGGGTCACGCAGACCCCGCCGGACAGCAGCCGTTCCTCCTGTTGCAGCGCCCGATTCTCCACCTGAAGCTGGGCGGGATTTGCAAAAGGTGTACGGCCAAGCGCATACGCATCAGTGCCTGCATATCTACACCTCCCCGCCGTCATACCGGCGGGCGTCCAGGCGCAGATACTCGCTGAGCGCCTCAATATAGGCATTATCCTGTTCGTTCATACTCTCCGTCTCCATCTTCTAAATCCTCCCGATAGGTCAAGGTGGCTCGCAGGTGCAGGCAGCCGGTGTACGTGTCCGCTTGGGGCGCGCGGCCGACACCGCACACACCCGCCGATCCAGCAGAGTGCGGCAAATGCCGGAGAGCACCTGTTGCAGTGCCCCGGTACCGGCAGCCGGGGGCACATACAGATCAAAGCGCAGAGCGATCTGACCGGCCTGGCTCTCCTCACCCACTGCGTCGCTGGTACCGTCCATCTCCGCCAGGCACACCGCCACCACCGGGCGCAACAGGCGGCTGGGCTTCATTTGGTCCGGATACGCCCGGCAAAAGTCCACCCCTTGCAGGGCAGCGCTATCCCGCAGCTTCGCCAGTACCTGCGTCACCGGATCCGTTGTCCACTTCATAACTCCCCTCCTGCAAGCGCTTCATCACGCCGGTATAATACAGCAGCTGGCCGCCCATACAGACCGCCTCCCGCTTGATAAAATAATAAGATCGGTCACCGGTCTCCAGCACCGCATCCTCCGGCAGTTCCAGGATATTCCGATCAAAAGGGCCGATGTACAGGTAAAAATCCTTGTCCACCCGCCCGATGGGCGTTTGCCGATCCGTAAAATTGGACTTGTTCTTCCGCCAGGTCTGTTGCAGAGTACAGAAAAACGGAAGAGATCGACCCGCCCCGGTGACCAGGCAGGCGCTGTTGCCTGCCCGGGTCAACTGATTTTTAATGATATGTGCAGCCGGTGTCATACGCTGAGAAAGGCAAAGGCGTCATCCCGCAGCAGGCCTCTGCACGCCTGCTCCGCATCCTCCAGCATCAGGGCAGATGCCTTGTGCTGGCCGCTTTGCTGCACCGTTACATCACCGGCGGTAAAGGCGGTCACATCGTCGCCGCTTTGAAACCACCGGGACTGCTCCAGCATACGCAGCGCTTTCACCGCTGCCAGGTGGATCAGTCGCTCGTCCGCCGGGTCCGTCCCGTCAAACATACGCAGCTCCACCATGCGCACCGCCGAAGCGATCACCGGCGCCACCGGGTCAGCTGCTCCGCCGTCTCTCCGGAGAGCAGCTGCAACCGCTCTGTGACCGCCTGTATATCCATACAGTTTGGCTTAGGCATGGGACAGCATCTGAACAGCGCCGGAGAAGATGGGCGAGAACCCGGCAATGGCGGTGATGGACGCCCGCTCCAGCTGGCGATCAATCAGCTTGTCAAAGTCGGTGACCACATCACCGGCCTGCACCTTTTCCAGTGCGCAGGTACGATCCAGCGCCAAAATGGTATTGTCGGGGAACATCTTGTGCTTGATCAGCTCCGCGCCCAGCGGAGTCACCACTCGACCGGTGGCGTGGAAGTCGTTGCCGGCGATGGCATCCTGCATTTCGGTCATTTTCAAAATGGAGGCGGTATCCCGGGCACTTACCAGCAGGGTGGTCATATTGAAGCCCTCAAAAGCGTTCCACAGATCCACCAGCCCGGCATAAGTCAGACCGCCCTCCAAAGTAATGCCGCTATCATGCACGCCGATCAGCGCCGCATAAGCGTCCAGCAGCTGCCCTTCTGCAATGCAGTTGCCGATTTGGCGCAGGGTCACGGTAAACAGATCCAGCTTTTGGAACTTTACCGCCTCATAAGAGGCCACCAGCATACGACCTCGCTTGTGCATCTCCGTGAGCGTATCCTTCACCTGCACCGTGGTGGTAGGCAGGGACGCACCCTCCGCCACCTCGGCGGCAGTCAACCGCTCGCCGTTTTCCACGCTCTCAATGGCGCGGTAGTCCATACCGTCGATCACCGTGGTGGTGGCCACGATCTTTTGCAGCACATCCGCCTGCTCCATACCCTGGCGCACCGCTCGGCTCACATACTCCGGGAACAGCGCCGCAGAGTCCGAGGTCTGGAAGAATTTGGACACCGTGTCGGAGCCGATGCCACTGACTTTAATGTCAAAGCGCTTAAGCTGGCGCTGATAGGCGTCCAGCCCCTCCAGCGGGGTGCCTGCGTAATTTTCCGAAGGGTCGATCTGTTCCAGCGCCTGGGTAAAGCTTTTGCCGGTGGTGTACAGTCCCTTTTCCAGTTTCAGATTATCATAAGCCATCTTACATTACCTCCTGTATTAAAGAATAAAACCGACCATGCCGGTGGTGGCGTCTGCCCAAAGGACCAGGCGCTTGATTGCCGCCTTTCCTCGTCCACTTTTACGCCGCCGCTGCCGTCGGCAATCAGGCCGCAGTAGCCGGGCGTGGGCGCGATGCCGGTAAACTTGCACTCCACATAGCCGCCCAGCTGCACGCCCACCAGGTTGCCCTGTACATTGCGTACAAAGCCCATAAAGTTGGGGCTTTTGCTGTCGCACTCTTTTACATATTTATTGGCCACCGGGTATGCCAGCATACCCACCCGGCCGGACTCGCTGTAAAAGCTAAGCATCTTGTCGTCAAATCCGTCAAAATAAATTGCCATGGTTTCTTCCTCCTTAAATTACAAAAGCCTGGTTGTTGCTCTTTTTTTCGCCGCCGGACGCAGCTGGGGCGACGGCAGTATTGGCACGGCGATCGGCAGCCTCAAAGGCGGCCTTAAAGGCCTGCAACTCCTTGGCAGTCATCACCCGGGCCACGCCCTCAAACACGCCCAGCTCCATCTGAGGCAGCACCCCGGCGCACAGACGTACCACCTGGGAAGCCAACTCCTGCTTGTAGCTTTTGCCCAACTGGGCCTCCTGCTCCAGGGTGTCCAGCTGTCGCGCCAACGCTCGCGCTTGGTCGCAGGTAAGGGTTACAGCGCCTTTGCTGTTTTGCAGGGTCTTGCGTACATCGTTCTCTGTCACAGTCTTGTCTCCTTTGCTGCTGTCATAGTGCTTGACCACACCGGCCTCTCGCTGGGCAGGCACGGCCACAAAACTCCATTCGTAAGCGTCCGTGGCGTCGGACAGCACGGTGAAGGCCACCTTGCCGTCATAGCTTCTGCCGGGCACATGGCTGCACCCGCCGCTGCGCCGATCCGCACCGCACAGGGAGCACACAGCGCTGCCCATGGCACAGGACACGCTCACTTCCTTTTTGATCCCGCCGTCGATCTGGGTAATCAGCTCCGCATTGCCCGGGGGTGCGCACCATATAGGCCTTAGCCTGTAAGGTCACCAGATCCTCGCCGTCCGCAGTCTTGCGCCCGGGCACCGGCACCACCGCCGTGGCATAAATGCGCGCCGCCTGGTCGCCGCTTTTCATAGAGTGGTCAAAGATCCCGGTCTTGCCCACAAACAGGCGCCCAATTCCTCCAGCGCCCGACGGGTAAACTTTTCATGATCCCGATCCACATCGTTGTTGCATAGCACCACGGAGAACACATACAGCTCCTCCGGCGCAAACGCGCGGCGGGTAAAGGCGCCGATGGCCTCTAAATCCGCCGGCGCCGGTGCAAAGCTCTTTTCTACATAACCGCCGGTCATAATTTCTCCGTCTCCTTTTGATTTCTCCGCCTGGGCCTCATACAAATGGGCCTGGGCCGTATCCGTCTGGTCTTGCAGGGTAATATCCTGCCACACCACCTGGAAGGGGGCGCCGCTGCCGCAGCACTGCAAATAGGTGCGCCCGATCTTCTCGATCACCGGGGTTAAAATACGCCGATAATTCTTCAGCTCCGTGGTGAGCAGGTCCGCCTGTTGGCGGCTCATCCGCTCGGTGGTAGACCAGGACAGACCGAACATAAAGGGCGGCAGCCCGGTTTTGGCCACGATCTGCTCCAGCATTTGGCGCACGGGAATCTCGCTCTCCAGCACCTGATTGTCGGCGCCGATCACCTTTACATCCACATCGCCCACCGCCACAAAGTCCTTCACGGACGAAGCGTCCATAGCCTCCTGCCAGGAGCGAGCCATGGTCTGTGCCCGCTGCCCTGCATAGGCACGGTCCGCCGCGTCGTTGCCCGGTCGGTACACCACCGCATAGCGCAGATTACCGGCATGGCTCCAGTTTTGACCAATGGTGTTGTAAATTTGCAACAAAATCCGGCTCACAAAGGGCAGTCCCCGCAGCAGACTGGTGCCTGCCACCGGCCCCCGGCTCCGGGTTCAGCACGGAGTAGAGCAGTAGCTCCGGCCGGGGCAGCGGCTCTCCGCCGACTGAAAAAGCACAGATCCAGCCCGTTCCCCGCGCGGCGCACTTCCAAAATTGCGGGTGTCGCCGTTATACAGAGCATACAGTTCCCGCCCGTCGGTGATCATCTCGCCCACGGCGCTGCCGTAGGTAAGCAGCTGATCCAGATAGGTGGCAATAAAAGCCTCGATCCCCTGCTGGTTGCCGCCTACATTGATCCCGGACAGATCCCGGTTTAACTGCGCATTCAGCCCATCACTGCCGGTGTCCAGGCTGAACCCGCCGGTCAGACGCACCAGCTTGCCGATGGCCGCGTCCAAAATGGGAATGTTCTCTCGCAGATTGCGATAGAGCGCAGCGTCCGCCGTCACCGCTCCGTAGGACTGCCAGCTGCAAAAGGGCTGACCCGCCGGGTGCCGGTCTGCACCGCACAGCAGTCCCCTGCTCCTTTTTGGCACCCGCTTTGGAACGAAAGCGTCCCAAAACATCACTTCCTTTCTACCGCAAGGGCGCATACGCCGCCGGGCTCCTCACCGTTCAATACGGTAGAAACAAAGTAGCGAATGTCGTCCATTGCATGGTCGTTTTCTTTTTTCGGTGCGTCCCGGCGCAGACTGTTGTCCCACTGGTACAGGGAGAATTCCCGCAAAGTGTCCTTGCACCCGGGGGCAATCTTGATCTGCGCCTGTTGCAGTGCCCGGCTCACCCGATGAATGCCCGCCACCACATCGTTATCCGCCTTCAGTACCGGATAGCGGCCGTGGCGCAGCACCGTCTCTGCAAAGCTGGCGGCGGAGGGGTCAATGATCAGCGCCGCAATGGGCCGATCTCCCGCCAATTCGCACAAGTGGGCATAGTATTCCTCGTCGGTGAGTTGCACCCCGGTGGCTCGACCGGAGTGGTAATACTCCGCCACCCGGCACCAGACATCTCCGTCTCGGCACCACAGCCCCAGGGAAAAGGGATTGACCGTGCCGTAGTCGCAAGAGAGATACCAGGCCCGGCAGGCGCTGCCGGCGCCCCCACATGCCGCTTGGGGTCAAACATGGGGTACACCAGTCCGTCTGCCGCCACCCAGCGTCCCTCTACGAACCGGCGGTAAAAGGTGCCGCTGTACAGTCGCTTGTACCGCCGCAGCACCGCCGGAGACAGAGAGGGATTGTCCGTCATCTGAAAGTGCAGGTACAACACCTGCTTTTCCGCCGCTTTTTGGATCCACTCTTTATAGAACCAATGATAGGGGTGCTCCGGATTGCAGTTAAACCAATAGGTGGCCCCCTCCAGAGAGCACCTGGCCAGCGCCTGCTCCACAAAGGAGCGGGGCATTAAGGCCACCTCGTCCAGCAGCACGCCGCCCAGGGTCATACCCTGGATCAAAGCGGCAGAGCTTTCGTCTCGCCCGCCAAACAGATAAAAGCGGTTTTCCCGTCCGTCCCGGCGCACCGTCAGCTCGCTGCGGCTGATCTTAAAAGTGCAGGTAAAGCCCAGCGCCGTCAGCTGCTCCGTCAGCGGGGTGAGCACATTCCGTCTTAGAGAAGCGACCGTCTTGCCGCACAGGGCAAAGGCTGTGTCGCGGAAGCGATAGAACGCCCAACTGACAAAGGAAAGGCTCATGCACAGGGTCTTGCCGCTGCGCACGGCGCCGTCGCAGATAATGCCGCTTTTGCCGCTGTGGGGCGACCCCGGGCACCACCAGGTCAGCGCCTGCATCTGCTTGGGCGAAAAGGGCTTAAACGCTGTCACGATCCCCGGCGCCCCCTTCCTGCCAAACGCACTTGGCACCGGCCTCCAGTGCCTGGTAAAAGGCAGCCGCCGTGTTGCCCTCTGCCGCCTCCAGGGCTTGCAGCTTCTCCAGCGCCTTGAGCCGATCAAAGAATTTGATCTCCATACCGCCGCCCTTAGGGCGCTTGATCTCGCTGATGTTAAAAAGATCCATCTCCCCCAGCGCCGGCAAGATCTGCTCCTCCGGGGCATACAGCAGCCGTACCGCATCCTGTATTTCGCCAAAGGCAAGGTGCCTTAAACCCTCGGTGTATTCCTGCCGTATGCTCTTTTTCTTTCGTCTGCCCATCGGCTCACCTCCTGCAAAAGGGCGCCGCACCGAAAAAGCGCCCTTCACCTATACCCATGAACCGCCGGGTTATAGACGAAGCTCTATAAAAGAAAAAAGTCGGTAAAAAATACCGACTTTTTCTGCTTACTTATTCCGTTTTATCAGTCCTTGGTCTTGCTCATCACCTTCAGCGGGTCCACCGTCTCCTTGTTCATGGTGGTGATCAAGTGCAGGTGGGGCGCCTCTTCCGCCTCAAAAGGTACGGTGCCCAGGGTGCCCAATCCTGACCCAGAGTCACATAATTACCGGCAGAAACATTCACTGCATCCATACCACAGTACTGAGCCACCAGGTTGCCCCCGTGGTCAATGGTGATGACCTTGCCCAGCAGGGCGTCCGTCTTAACGGACAGCACCAGCCGTCGTTGATGGCGGTCACCTTGGCGCCCTTGTTGGCCTTAAAGTCCACTGCCGCATGGGCACGGTAGTCCCCCATGGTGCGGTTAAAAGTCAGCTCCTCATTGTAGCTTTGCTGCACGCTCTCGGACACCGGATATTTGTAAAAACTCTTGTAAGGCATATTGGTATCCGACTGCTGCATGGACGCCGGCTCCGTCGTGGTGGTGCCCCGGGTGGTAGCCGCCGTGGTGCCTGCCGTAGTGGCGGGGGCGGTCTCCGTTACGCCCTCTACCCGGTGCTGCACCGCAGCCGCCGAAGTGGTCTCCGTCACGGAAGTAGGCTCGCCCACCGGGGTCTTGCCGCTGCCTTGGGAGGAGAAATACACGATCAGCCCCAGAGCGATGATGGACAGGCAGATCACCGAGAACAGGGTCCGCAGATTTTGCTTTCATTTTTATCTTTTTTTGATGTAGCCATAAAAATAACACCTCGGCAGAGTATGCGCCAAGGTGTTTGTTTATACAAAGGGTTATTCTCTGTTTTTGCCGCTTTGGCCGCCCGGCTCTCCGCCTCCATGATTTCCATGGCGGTGCGTAGGGTGTCTACCACCGACTCTTGGGGCAGCGGCTTTAAGGCGATATAGGGCTTTTTGCCTGCAGACAGCAGCACCCGGCCGTACATACCCTTGTTCAGCGCCGGGATCCATGCTGGTTCCAGATTACTGAAATACAACAGCACCGCACCGTTTTTTTTGGCTGATTTCCGTTAAGCCTAACGCCAGCGCCCGATTGCGCAGCAGCGCAATTTCCACCAACCCCGTACACACTTTGGGGCGGCTTGCCGTACCGGTCCGTTAACTCGTCATACACATCGTTGGCATCTGCGTCGCCGGCAATGTCCGCAATGCGCTTATACATGGCGATCCGCTGATTGGTGGCAGGGATATACGCCTCGGGAATATTGGCATCCACCGGCAGGTCGATCAAGCACTCCTGCTCCTCGTTTTGGGCAGGCGCCTCGCCTTTCTCCAGCGCCACGGCCTCCTCCAACAGCTTTAAGTACATATCGTACCCTACCGCCTCCATATGGCCGTGCTGGCGGTTGCCAAAAGGGAACCGGCACCGCGGATCTCCAGGTCCCGCATGGCGATCTTAAACCCGGAGCCGAACTCCGTGTATTCCCGAATAGCTTCCAGCCGCTTGGTAGCAATATCCGTCAGCTCCCGCCCACGGGTGTAAGTAAAGTAGGCAAACGCCCGGCGAGAAGAACGCCCTACCCGGCCGCGAATTTGGTGCAGCTGGGCCAGTCCCATGCGGTCCGCGTGTTCAATAATCAGGGTGTTTACATTGGGAATATCCACCCCGGTCTCTATAATGGTGGTGCACACCAAAACATCCAACTGGGCGTCTAAAAGCTGCTGCCAAACGGAACTGAGCTGCTCCTCGGTCATACGACCGTGGGCAATGCCCACCCGCGCGCCGGGCAGTGCCTTTTGGATTTGCACTGCCGTGTGCTCAATGGTATCAATATTATTATGCAAGTAGTAGCACTGACCGCCCCCGGGCCAGTTCCTTTTCCATAGCCTCCGTCAGCACTCCAAGTCGTACTCCATCACATAGGTCTGCACCGGGTGCCGGTCGCCGGGAGCCTCCTCCAGCACACTCATATCCCGTATGCCGCTCATAGCCATATTCAGGGTGCGGGGAATGGGGGTGGCAGACAGAGTCAGTACATCTACCGCCGGGGAATTTCTCTTTGATTTCTCTTTTTGTGCCACGCCGAAGCGCTGCTCCTCATCCACAATCAGCAGCCCCAGATCCTTAAAGCGAATGTCCTTGCTGATAATCCGGTGCGTACCTACCAGCAGATCCACCCCGCCGTGAGCCAGATCCTCCAATATCTGCTTTTGCTTGGTGGGGGACACAAAGCGGGAGAGCATCTCCACCCGCACCGGAAACGGCTCCATCCGGCGTATAGCCGTTTGGTAATGCTGCATAGCCAACACCGTGGTGGGCACCAAAATGGCGCACTGCTTACCGTCTGCAATGCACTTAAATGCGCTGCGCAAAGCCACCTCCGTTTTGCCAAAGCCCACATCGCCGCACAGCAGCCGGTCCATAGGCGACGACCGCTCCATGTCCGCCTTGATCTCCGCCGCGCTTTGCAGCTGATCGTCGGTCTCATCATAGGCAAAGCGCAACTCAAAGTCCCGCTGCATATCTCCGTCCGGGCTAAAGGCGTAGCCGGGGGGTACTCATCCGCTTGGCGTAGAGAGCGATCAGCTCCTTGGCCATATCCCGCACAGAGGCGCGCACCTTGGCCTTGGTCTTTTGCCAGTCGCCGGAGCCAAGGCGGTTGATCTTCACCTTCGTATCTTCCTTAGGCCCAATGTACTTGGACACCAAATCCAACTGGGTCACCGGCACATACAGGGTATCGCCCTTGGCGTAGCTGATTTTAATATAATCCTTTTTCACCCCGCTGAGCTCCAGGGAGTGAATGCCCTCAAACACGCCGATGCCATGCACATTGTGCACAATATAGTCGCCTTTTTGCAGTTCGTCCAGGGAGTGAATGGCGTTTTTGCCACGAGCACGCTTGTGCTTCTTTTTATTTTGCCCCGGTGCGGGCGTGGGTAAACAGGGCAAAGCGAATATCCGAAATTTGCACCCCGCCGCTGAGGCTGCCCCGGGCATACATGCACCGTGCCGGTCTGGAACTGCTCCGGCAAGCGCGGGTAGAATTCTGCGGAAAGCCCTCACTTTGCAGGTCCGTGGCCAAGGCGCGCCCGGCCCGCTCCGTACCTGCCAGCAGGCAGACGGTGTACTTTTTCTCCGCCAAGGGGCGCAGCTCCTCCGTCAGCTGGGCCATGGTGCCGCTCCATACCCCCAGGGTTTGCAGCCGGAAGTCGGACAAATGCCCCACCGAGGTGTCAAAGCTGCCCCGAGGCATGGAGTCCAGATACAGCGCTTTCTTTTCTGTATAAATTTCCGTCAGCGTGTCAAAATCGACAGTATACCGGTCCAGCCCCTTGCACAGGCTGCCCTGCTCCACCAGCCACTTCATATCCTCTTGCAGCAGCCGGTTGGCATTATTACACTTCTCTTTCACTTTTGCCGAGTCGCACACCGCCAGCAGACCGCTGCAATAATCAAACAATCCGTTTGACTGATACACGAGGGGTAAATATTTATCTTTACAAGGCAGGGTGCCGGTTTTGCGCAGGGTGTCTGCGTCTGTAAGCAGCTTTTCCCGGGCTTTGGTAGCCTTGCCACGCAGCCCGGCAGCCAGCGCTTCTATTGCCTTGGCGGTTTTTCCGCATCGGCAAAGAGCACCTCTGCCGATGGGGTGATCCGCAGGCTGTTCAGCGCCTCCGTCCGCCGTTGGGTAGCCAGGTCAAAGGCAGTCATACTCTCAATGGTATCGCCCCAGAATTCCAGCCGCACCGGTTCTGTGCGCCCGGGTGGAAAAATGTCCAAATCCCACCACGCAGAGCAAACTGGCTGGTGCCGTCCACCTGATCGTACCGAACATAACCCGCTGCCACCAACGCCTGTACCAGCTCGCCGGGGGGCACATCATCCCCCACCTTTACCGTGCGGGTGCGCCCCAGCAGCTCCGCCGGGGGCATGGTCAGCTGGCAGGCAGCTGCCACCGGCGCCACCACGGCCGTGTACGCCCCCGCAGCCATGCGGGACAGCACATCCAGCCGCAGCAACTCGTACTCATGGCTGGCACCTGCCACCTGCACAAAGTTCATCTCCCGCGCGGGTACAACAACACATCCCCTTGCAGGGTGCGCAGATCCTCCGTCAATTTAACGGCAGAGCCTCGTCCGGCGTGAGCACCAGTAGGGGCTTTTTTTTGTTGTTCATACAGTGCGTGAAGCACCAGCGCTTTACCGGTCTCCGAAAGACCAACGGCCCCAACTGGTCGGGACCCGGTGGTCCACGCCCGATTGAGGCTGGCAAACGCATCACTTTGATTCAGTACACCTGAAAAGCAAGACATTCTTTCATTCCTATTCTGCCCCGCAGGGCTTTTGCTGTCAGCGGTTATACAAGTTCATGGCCTCATCCGTTTTGCCCTCCACCAGCAGCCGCACCGCCGCCGTGGCGTGCTCCAGCGCCGTCTTCAGCGCCGGCTCCTGCTCTTTGGGAAACGGCCCAGCACCCAGTCCGCCAAGTCATACGCCGGGGTGGGCTTTTGCCCCACGCCGATCTTCACCCGGGGAGTCCTGGCTGCCCAACCGGGCAATAATACTCTTTATGCCGTTGTGTCCCCCGGCGCTGCCCTTACGGCGCACCCGGGTACGGCCCACATCCAAACTGATGTCGTCAAACAGCACCAGCACCCGCTCCGGCGGGATTTTATAAAAATTCGCCGCCTCGGCCACTGCGTCGCCGCTTAGGTTCATCATGGTTTGGGGCTTCATCAGCAGGCACCGCTCTCCGCCCAGGCGCACATCGCCCACCAGGCGTGGAACTTTAAATTTTTTTAATATCCACATGCTCCTGGAGCGCCAGCAGATCCACCGCCAAAAAGCCCGCGTTGTGGCGGGTCATCTCGTACTTAGGTCCGGGATTGCCCAGCCCTACAATCAAATACGAATAGGTGGCGCCAAACTCTTTTTTTCTTGAAAAAAGCATACTCTTCCTATCTTCTTATGGCAAAAATCGGGCACGCCGCCACCGTACCTCTACAGTACAGCGTGCGTCGCGCCCCGTTCTGATTATGCCTCGGTTTTTTCAAACTCCTGGAATTCCCGCTCGTCATCGGATTTCTCGAAGTTGTACATATTCTCGTCCTTCACATGCTTGGCAATGAACTTGTCACGGTCAAACAGCTCGTCTGCCTTCACCTTCCAGGCCTTGGCAGCGCCGATGGTCTTGTCGTACAGCTCGTTGGCCGACTCCGGGTGCTGCATCTCGGTGGAATAAGCACCGGTCTCTGCCACCATTTTGCTGATGCGCCGGGGTTATCCAGCACCGGGCAGGGGCGCAGCATATTGTTGGAGAAAGGCTGGTTGCGCTTGTACGCCATAAACAGCGGACTTTGCAGCGCGTCCAACACGGAGCATTCCTTAATATTCACGTTGGAGTAATGCACAAAGGCGCAAGGCTCGCAGTCGCCGTTGGAGTTAATGTGGAAATAGTGGCGGCCGCCGGCAATACAGCCCTGCACATACTCGCCGTCGTTCCAGAAGTCCAGTGCAAAGATGGGCTTGGTGTGGCGCCACTCGTGCATCTTCTTATACATCAGCGCACGCTGCTCCGGGCTGACCATCAGCTCGGTTACCGCGCCTTTGCCGGTGGGCATATAGGTAAAGAACCAGGCAAACTTACGCCCTGGTCGATGAGCCAGTCCATATACTCGTCAGAGGCCAGCACATCGGTGTTTTTGCTGGTGTAGCACAGGGAGGCGCCAAAGGGCACGCCCCGATCCTTCAGCCGCTTCATGGCTGCCGTGCACTTTTGGAAGGTGCCGGCGCCGCGACGGAAGTCGTTCTCCTCCTCGTAGCCCTCAATAGAGAAGGCCGGGTAGAAGTTGCCTACTTCGCGAATTCGTCGGCAAAGCTGTCGTCGATCAGCGTACCGTTGGTAAAGCTCAGGAATGCGCAGTCCGGGTTCTCTCTGCAAATACGCATCAGATCCTTGCGGCGCATGGTAGGCTCACCGCCGGTGTACAGATACATATATGTACCCAGCTCCTTGCCCTGGGTGATAATACGGGTCAGGTCGTCGTAAGACAGAGAACTGGTATGGCCGTACTCGGCAGCCCAGCAGCCGGTGCACTTCAGGTTGCAGGCAGCGGTGGGATCCATCAGGATCGCCCACGGCACATTGCAGCCGTACTTCTCAATGGCAGCCATACGCTTGGAGTAGCTGTTAATGGCTACATTCATCAGCGGCTGAACCAGCTGATTGAGCACATGCTCATCTGTATTGCAAACCAAATCTCTGGCAAAGCGCATCCAGTTGTTATTCGGGTCATCCAGCACCTTGTGCAAACCGGCATAGGTGGAACGGTTAACCTTCTTTACATCCGCCATCTCCATCAGGCTGAGAATGCGGGGTGCGTTCTTATCAAAATCCTTACGCGCATACTTGATCGCGTTTTTTACGACAACAGCTGTCACTGTTTCTTTGAAAGCCATAATCCTTAACCTCTCTATACGCAGTATGCCGCTGAAAGGCGGCAGTTCCTGCAATTTCAGTCAAATTCTGTGTATCAAATATAATACTAAGGAATCAAAAAGTCAAGCCTAAGTTTAATAAAGGGCGTAATGTCCTGTAAAACTTTATTTTTTCTTAAGAATCGGCCGATTACCCGGTGATTAAACCGGATCTGGAACTTTTAAGCGATAGGTCTTATCCGTCTTGTTTCTTGTATTTCTCATTGCAGTGGGCGCCCCCAGCTGTCGTAGCCGCCTACACCCTGCTGCCGGGCAATGCAGCGCACCACGGTCTTGGTCACCGGGGGCAGATCCTTGCCCGTGCCAGGTATTCTCAATCTCCTTAGGCAGCCAGTGGCTTACATTCAGCTCCATCACCGGCTCCGCCACCAGGCTAAACACCTTCTTCTGCCCCACCAGGGTGGCGTAGCGCACACCGGTGCGATTGCCGCACTCCTGGGGCTTCAAATAATCGGTATAAAGGTCGGTAACCGTGGTGTTGTACAGCCCGATCTGCGCCGCGTTGCACCGATCAATGTAATTGTCTTCCGGTCCGGCACCCAGGTAAGTCAGATTTTCAAAATCCGGCGGCAGCTCAAACAGCAGCCCCACCTCCGGGATCTCCGGCAAAGCATCGTTGGGGAAGAATTGCATATCCACTTCCATACCCTTGGAGGTAATGGTGTAGACCACCTGGCCCTTGCACTCCGGCTGGGTGCACACAGTAGCGCCGCTGACCACAACCACCTTTTTGCCGCCGTCCAAAAATTTTGTAATTCTCAATAGACCACTTGGTGTTGTTGTAAATTCCAGGGGTGTCGCCGGCGTCTCGCCAGCAGCCCAGCCGAGAGCCGGCTCGGGTGCCTCGGTCATTATCCGTCAGCGCCCGCCAGAAGTTAAAACGCATAGGTCCTTGCAGCAGCTCCTCGCCGCCTACCTTAATACTCACCAGCTGGTTGCGCTCCCGGCGCTCAAAGCGAATGTTTACATCATCGCTCATCACCCGCAGAGAGCCGTAGGTATCGTCCACCAGCAGCGGTGCGTCCGCCACCAATTCATCGTATGTGTTAGCAAAGGCGTCAATGACAAACTGCTCTTTGGCCACCGCAAAGCCCGCCGGGCACCACAGGGTCTTTTCCTTGGTGCGCAGTTCCAAATTCAAATAGAATTCCGTGTTGCAGGGGCGACCCAGTTCCAGGTCCAGTACCTTCTTCTCACCGGGCGCAAGCTGCACTTCCACAACCCCGTCCCTGAACACGCCTTTATCACTGCACTGACACCAGTACAGCTCAAAATCGGCCAAATCCGTAAACAGGTATTTATTTTTGATCTCCACTTGGCCCCGCACCGGGTCCACGGCACAGAAGTCCACATATTGATACAGCTTTTGAATTTCGTAATACTTGGGGGTAATCCGCCGATCACCGAACAGCAGCCCGTTGCCGCAGAAATGGCCGTCGTTGGGCTCGTCCCCAAAATCGCCGCCGTAGGCCAGGTATTCCCGACCCTGGTCGTCCTTGGTGAGAATGCTCTGATCCACCCAATCCCACACAAAGCCGCCTTGCAGACAGGGATATTTATCCCACAGGGTGGTATATTCATCCGTAGAGCCGCAGGAATTGCCCATGGCGTGGGTGTACTCGCAAAGCAGGTACGGCCGACCGTCCCGCCGGGTCAGAGCATATTCTTCACATTCCTGAGGTCTGGCATACATTTTGCTCTGCACATCGGACAGGCTTTGCTCTTCCGGGTCGCCGTGGCACTCAAAGTGCACAAAGCGGGTATCATCCACATTTTTCAAATAGCGGTACATTTTCTTAGGCGTTTCGCCGCCCAGGCTCTCATTGCCCATGGACCAGCACACCACGCAGGTGCAGTTCTTGTCCCGCTCATACAGTGCCTGAATCCGATCCATGCACGCCTTTTCCCACTCCGGTCGGGAGTCCGGAATTGGGGGCAGCCAATGATGGTGGAGCGGTTGGTGCCGTGGCTTTCCATATTGTTCTCATCGATCACATAAATACCGTACTCGTCGCACAGCTCCATCCACCGGGGACAGTTGGGATAATGAGAAGTGCGCACCGCGTTCATATTGGCCCGCTTCATCTTCTCCAGATCGTCCCGCATCACTTCCTCGGTGATATACCGACCGGTGCGGCAGTCAAACTCGTGGCGATTGGTGCCCTTAAACACCACCCGCCGGTCGTTAATACGGATCACGCCGTCCAGGATCTCCACCTTGCGAAAGCCGAATTTGGTAGAAATATATTCAATAGGCGCGCCGTTGTTCTTTAAGGTCAGCACCAGGGTGTAAAGCGCCGGGTGCTCGCTGCTCCACAAGTCTGCCCCCGGCCACAATGGCCCGCAGCATCGTGCGGTGGTCCTCATTGGCGTACTGGCAATCCAGCGCCACGGTGTTGCCCGCTGCGTCCAGCACGCTCATATCCAGCGACAGCCCCTCGTAGGCGCCGTTGGTCTTTACCAGCACCTCCACAAAGCCGTCTTTCATCTCGCCGTCCGGCTGGGCTTTCAGCACAAAGTCCCGAATGTACTCCCGCTCGGTGGTATAAAAGATACACATCCCGAAAAGATACCGCCCAGGCGCCACATATCCTGGCACTCCAGCCAGGAGCCGGTGCACCAACGGTACACCTCCACGCCGATCACATTGGATCCCTCTTGCAGATAGCGGGTCACATCAAACTCAGCCCGATTAAAACTGGACTCACTGTAGCCCACCCGCTGGCCGTTCACATAGAGATAAAAAGCGCTCTCCACACCCTCAAAGCACAGCACTACCCGCTTTTGCAGCAGATCGGCGCCTACATGGATACGCTTAACATAGCAGCCCACCGGGTTGTGCTTGGTGGGGGCTGCCGGAGGGCAAATATCCTCGTGCCCCTCCCAGGGATAACGCACATTGCAATACTGGCTTTGGTCGTAGCCCTGCATTTGCCAGGAGCCGGGCACTTGCACTGTGTCCCAGTTGTGGGTGTCGTAATGCACCTGGGCAAAGTCCGACGGCCGGTACGCATAGTTTTTATAGAGCTTAAACTTCCACTTGCCGTTTAGCACCTTGCACCGAGAGGAGGCATAGCGTTCTGCCTTTTGGGCCTCCTCAAAGCTGGCGTAGGGCATAAAGGTAGCGTGCTGGGGCAGCCGGTTTACCCCGGTGATCTCCGGGTTGGCCTGCCATTCTACATAACCGTCAACAAAATTTCTTTCCATATCCGTATCTCCGCTCCTGGAATATTCGTACTTTCTTTGCCTTATCGGCGATGATAGGTGCCCTCGTGGAACCCCTCTTGCTTAACCACTGCGCCCACGGAGCGAAGCAAAATGATCAGGTCCAGTTTCAGGCTCCAGTTGTCGCAGTATTCCTTGTCCAGTTTCATCTTGCGCAACAGGGAAATGCTGTCACGCCCGTTGATCTGGGCCCAGCCGGTGAGCCCGGGCCGAAAGCGATACACCCCGTATTCCAGTCGCAGCCGGTGGGCGCGCATTTCGCTGGAGATCAGCGGCCGCGGTCCCACAAAACTCATATCCCCTTTGAGGATATTCCACAGCTGGGGCAGCTCATCCAGGCTGGTCTTGCGCAGGAATTTGCCGAATTTTGTAATGTACTGTTCCGGGTTCTCCAACTCGCCGGTGGCGCAGTTGGGGGTGTTGTTCTTCATGGTCTGGAACTTGTAAATGGTAAAGGGCTTGCCCCGCCGTCCCCGCCGCTCATGACTAAAGAACACAGAGCACTCCGGGGTAAACAGGTTTACAATACAGATCACCAAAAACAGCGGCGACAGCACCACCAGCGCCAAAAGAAGGCGCAACAATCAAACAG
>ENA-OQAL01000103-OQAL01000103.1-human-gut-metagenome-genome-assembly--contig:-NODE-103-length-20795-cov-5.122460_pt1 | contig 20795 bp, 19 predicted proteins | sample MGYA00242491_ERZ504519 | MGnify/ENA primary metagenome ERZ504519 (study PRJEB26092, sample SAMD00036260) | human gut metagenome | host: Homo sapiens | study: EMG produced TPA metagenomics assembly of... | reverse complement strand
CCGATTCCGTTTCCGACCAAAGTAATCAAATTGTTCTCGGCACAATTTTCTTTACAGATATATCCGAATCTTGACCGGTAAACAAATTCAAATTCCAAATTGATAATCGTAAAAAAGTCCTAATCCGAATAAAAATGACGCCACGATTGAATTGTCCATATTCAAAAAAACAGTACAGCCGATCCCGATCATCAACCCGGCAACAACAGATTTTTTTAAAGCTGATAAATATTCCATACCTCACCTCGTTCTTTTTCTTCTAAAATTGTAAGTATTCTTAATTAAATGTTGTATAAAACCCGACGATACCGCCCCGGCTCGCAGGCACAACGTGCCTATTATACCATAAATACCGCAAATGTATAGAACTCTTTTTCCGTTTTATTAATCTTCTGTTTAGAAATTTTCGTATTCTTTTATTCTTGTAGAATAATTCCCATTTTTTCATCAGGAAACAGGCGTTCATGTTTTGAGCCACTCCTTCGCGCAGTTTATAGGAGAAGGTCAGTTCATTCTCCTTTATATCGGCTTCGAAACAGTAATTCCGTATTTCTTCAGGGAACTGTTTGATGAGGCTTCCTAACAGAAGGTCGTGTGTGGCTATAATGCCGTTGGCCTTCAGCTGCATAAACTGACGGATCAAATCAAAAGATCCTTTTTGTTTGTCCATGGAGTTGGTCCCTTTTAATATTTCATCCAGAATAATAAATAGCTGCTGTCCTTGATTTAGCAGGTCGATAATGCGTTTCAACCGTTTCAGTTCGGCAAAGAAGTATGATTCATTATCGGAAAGTGAGTCAGAGGTGCGCAGGCTGGTAATGAGCTGATTCGGGTAAAGCTTGAGCCTTTCGCAGCATACGGGGGCTCCAATACAGGCCAGCAGGTAATTCACGCCGATAGTTCTCAGGTAAGTGCTTTTTCCGGCCATATTGGCTCCGGTAATAATCAGGAAAAACGGACGCGACGGAATGGTGGCATCGTTTTTCACGCATTGTGAAGCTGGCATAAGGGGATGCCCCATTTGTGTGGCCAGAAAGCAGAAAGGCTTTTCTGTCAGTTCCGGGTAGGTGTATTGCGGATGATTGTAGGCAAAGGTACCCAGTGAACATAGGGCATCCAGTTCGCCCACAGTTTCCAGCCATTCGCTGATATGCTGTCCGTAGCGTACTTTCCATCGTTCTATGCGGACGATTTCCTGAAGCTGGAAAAAGATGCTTCCTTCCAATAACACATAAAGAAACTGGTTGTTGCGTAAATCCAGCCGGTCAAGTTCTTTGGATAATTGTTGCAAAGCCTGTATAGGTGACTGGCCGTTCAGGTTGAACCGTTCCATCAGTTCCTGCATGCCAGCTGACTTCCAGTTTTCTGCTTTTGCCAGAGCGATGAGTCGGGCATATCCGTTCAGGCTTTTCAATTGTTTTCCGTAGGTTTCCTGTATATAGGTGGCCCGTTTGATAATTCCAAAGCTAAGAACCAGGAAGATACCGAATGAAAGTCCCAACCAGGAAAATGAAGTCCATCCTGCCAGTGAAGTTATCAACAGGAGACTGTTAATAACTGGTACTCCCCAGATAAAGGCTTTCACCCATCCGGCGTGCAGGTATTGTGCAGGACTCTGACTCCATGCCTGTATTTTTCGCCATCGGATGACTGACCGTGGTGTACCAGTCCTGCCACGCGGAACTGTTCGCGGAACAAGGTATGTTCGCTTATTTCCCGTACCATTTCCTGCCGTTTTTCGATGGAAGTTTTTTCGTGCAGATGGTTTTGCAGCCATTTTGCCAGACGGTTTTTTCCGAAAAAGTACAAGTACGGTTGATTGATTGGAACAGGGAGCGTCGTCCGAATATATCCAGGTCGAATGAATAAGGATGCTCTGGGTTGACGTATTCTTTCCCGTCCTCAAAAGAACTGTAATCACCGGAAAGGGCTTGCAGCTCTTCTTGTATAATACGTGCCTGTGTTTCTAGCCATTCTTTGCGGATAAAAAAACGGTTGTGTATTTTTACCAAAATAAAGAGCGGAAGGAAGGTAAGACAGATACAGATAATTAGCAGAGTGGTTTGATTAAAGAAAAAGTAAAGTCCTGCTATTCCTGCTATGAACAAAGCAAGGCGTAGCATGCTGATGCGGAAGATTTGCTTCTTTACCTGTTGCAATTGTCCTTCAGTGAGGGACAGTCTTTCTGTGTAGTGATTTTCTGGGTTCATGTTATTGTGTTTGTGTTAGTTGCGCAAAGGAACGAAAAACTCTAGATACATGATTGAAAAACTGTTAAAAGAAGAAATCCATTTGTATAATTCATGAATAAATCCCTTCTTTGCAATGAAATCAAGAATATTTCTTATTGAAGTGTGCGCGGTAACGCGTTTTCTTTTTCAGTAAATGCGTGTCCGCACACACATGTTCTTTCGAAGTGGTATGCAGAAAAATAAAAACATACGTCTTACTGACATTGCCCGCTTGGCGAATGTGTCGGTTGGTACGGTGGACAGAGTGATTCATAACCGTGGACGCGTATCGGAAGAAAACATCCGGCGCGTGAAGGAAATCATGGAGCAGGTAGGGTATAGGCCTAACCTGATAGCGCGTTCGTTGGCGGTGAAGAAGCCGTGTCATCTGGTGGCACTGATTCCGGATTTCCGTCCGGGAGATTACTGGAGTGCGATGGAATATGGCATTCGTCGGGCAGAAGAGGAGTGGGAAAGCTATGGAGTGAAGGTTTCCGTACTGACTTTTGACCAGTACAGCAAGGTCAGCTTTGAGCAGGCTGTTTCACGTTTGCAGGAGATGACTGAAACGGTGGACGGAGTCATTGTCGGTACGCTTTTCAAGGAGGCTGTTATCCAGCTTTCCGAACATCTGGATGCGCGTGAGATTCCTTATGTGTATGTCGACTCGGATATAGAAGAGCAAGGCCGTCTGGCTTATTATGGCACGGATTCTGTGGCCGGGGGAGAGATTGGAGCCCGTATGCTATTGGCTTCCATGGCCTTTCAGGGAGATATTCTGGTCGCTCATATTCAGCATGACAAAGGCAGTATGTCCACCCAAGGGCAGAAACGCTATTCCGGTTTCCTGCAATACCTGAAACAACAGGGCTATGAGGTGAATCTGGTGGAGGTAGAATTATGGATAGGCGATGAGGCTCACAACGAGCAGGTGCTGGATGAGACTTTCCGAAATCATCCGGGCATTCGTGGAGCGGTTACGTTCAATTCTTCCTGCTATATTTTGGGGGATTATCTGGAAAAGCGGCAGAAGCACGAGATTCGGCTGGTAGGCTATGATTTGATTGACCCGAATGTGCGGTTACTGAACGAGGGATATGTGCAGGCACTGATTGCACAGCGTCCGGAACTCCAGGGCTATAACGGAGTGAAGGCTTTGAGCCGGCTGTTGCTGTTCGATGAAAACCGCAGGTGGTGAATCTGCTGCCGATAGACATTCTGTTGAAAGAGAATTATCAATTTTATAATAGAGTATCCAATTTATTGCAAATCTGATTATTATGGCAAACGAATTATTTAACGTGGCCGGCAAGGTAGTTGTAATGACTGGGGGAGCCGGTGTGTTGGGAAAAGGTATTTCCAAGTATTTGGCTGCACAAGGTGCAAAAATGGTCGTACTCGACCGCAGTGAAGAAGCTGGTAAAGCACTGGTAGATGAGATTGTAGCTCAGGGGCATGAAGCTACCTTCCTCTATACAGACGTAATGAACAAGGAAGTGCTGGAACAGAACAAGAAAGACATTCTGGAAAAGTACGGACGCATTGACGTCTTGTTGAATGCTGCTGGTGGAAATATGGCTGGTGCAACCATTGCACCGGACAAGACTTCTTCGACTTGCAGGTAGATGCTTTAAAAAAGTAGTCGATTTGAATCTTTTCGGAACTGTATTGCCTACGATGGTCTTTGCCGATGTAATGGTGAAACAGAAAAAAGGTTCTATCGTAAACTTCTGCTCTGAATCTGCTTTACGTCCGTTGACACGTGTAGTAGGTTACGGTGCAGCAAAAGCAGCCATTGCCAACTTTACAAAATACATGGCAGGCGAATTGGCTATCAAGTTTGGTGATGGCTTGCGTGTGAATGCCATTGCTCCGGGTTTCTTCTTGACCGAGCAGAACCGTACGTTGCTGACTAATCCAGACGGCTCACTGACCGACCGTTCCAGAACGATTCTGGCTCACACTCCGTTCGGCCGTTTCGGCGAACCGGAAGATTTGTATGGCACCATTCACTACCTGATCAGTGACGCTTCTAACTTTGTGACAGGTACGGTAGCTGTCATCGACGGTGGATTTGATGCCTTCTCTATTTAATTGAAGTATGAACCTTTAAAAAGAAACGTTATGTATTTATGTGAACAAACCTGGCGCTGGTACGGCCCGAACGATCCGGTGTCTTTGTGGGACATCAAGCAGGCAGGTGCTACGGGTATCGTCAATGCGCTGCACCATATTCCGAACGGCGAAGTCTGGACGGTAGAAGAAATCATGAAACGCAAGCAGATGATTGAAGAAGTGGGCTTGACATGGAGCGTGGTCGAGAGTGTGCCGGTGCATGAACATATCAAGACGCAGACCGGCGATTTCATGAAGTATATCGAGAATTATAAGGAAAGTCTGCGTAATCTGGCCAAATGTGGCATTTACATTGTGACTTACAACTTTATGCCGGTACTCGACTGGACGCGTACGGACTTGGCTTATACCATGCCCGACGGTTCCAAAGCTCTGCGCTTTGAACGTGCGGCGTTTGTGGCTTTCGACTTGTTTATCCTGAACGTCCGGGAGCTGAAAAGGACTATTCGGAAGAAGAAAAGGCCAAGGCAAAAGCACGTTACGAGCAGATGGACGAAGAAGAAATTCATCGTCTGACCCGTAACATGATTGCCGGACTGCCGGGCTCGGAAGAAAGCTTTACGCTGGAGCAGTTCCAACATGAACTGGACCGTTACAAGGATATTGACGCAGAACAGCTGCGCGCCAACCTGATTTTCTTTCTGAAAGAAATCTGTCCGGTGGCCGATGAAGTGGGTGTCAAACTGGTGATTCATCCGGACGATCCGCCTCAGTCTATTTTGGGCTTGCCGCGTATCATGAGTACGGAAGAAGATTTCCGCAAGTTGGTGGAAGCCGTACCTAATGAATCCAACGGTTTGTGTCTTTGCACAGGTTCACTGGGTGTCAGTGCCAAGAACGATTTGGCCGGCATGATGGAACGCTGGGGCGACCGTATCAACTTCGTACACCTGCGCAGCACACAGCGCGATGCAGAAGGCAACTTCCATGAAGCGAATCACCTGGAGGGTGACGTAGACATGTATCATGTGATGAAGAACTTCCTGCTCATGCAGCAGCGCCGCAAGGTGTCTATTCCGATGCGTCCGGACCACGGCCATCAGATGATTGACGACCTGAAGAAGAAGACCAATCCAGGCTATTCTTGTCTGGGCCGTCTGAGAGGGCTGGCTGAGCTGAGAGGACTGGAAATGGGTATTGCCAAGTCCATGGAAGAACAAAATTAAGGAAGTGTATAGCGCATATTCGATAAACTGAAATTGTCGCAGCAAAGAAATGGTTCATGAAGGAAGTTTTTTCTGTTCATGGACCATTTTATTTTGTGTCTTTTATTCGTATTTTTATCGCCGGAAATAACAATTTATGGCATCATGAAAAGATTTTGTTTATTCTGTCTGTGCCTGCTTGGCTTCTCTGTGTGGGGAGCATCGGCTCAGGTAGTGGAAAAGGTACTTGATATTTTCGGAGCAGACAGTCTGCCCGGTTCAACGTGGCGGTAACGGCGGACTCAGATTCGGTTCACTTGTCGACTGTGAAAAAGGAACTGGCGGCTGCCCGGTTGAATGAAGCCAATCTCCGGATGGAGATTGAGCAGATGAAGTTGGCTGCATATACTGCCGATTCGGTGAAACTGGCCAGTCAGAGACGGCGTATTGACTCCTTGCGTCATGAAACACGGGGTGTTCCGGTTGTGGTAGATGGGGATACGCTGTTTTATTTTTATGCCAAGCGAGGAGGAGACATACTCCCCAGCAGCGTGCAGAGAACGTGGCGAATGATATTACGGCCTTGGGCAAACGCTTTAACCTGAAACCTGATTCTGTATACATTGAGACCAGTGATATCGTAACGGATGTGATGTATGATAATAAAGTCCTTGTTTCCTTTACAGACCAGGACGGCTTGTGGGAAAGCTGTACACGCGACCAGCTGGCTGCGAAGAATCGGTTGGTCATTATCGAAAAATTGAAAGTGATGAAGGAGGAACATGGACTGATGCAGTTATTCAAGCGGATTGGTTATTTCGTGCTGGTGATTGTGGGGCAGTTCCTTCTGTTCTGGGGAACCAACTGGCTGTTCCGTAAGTTGAAGCTGCGTATTATGCGACTGGAAAAGACGCGGCTGAAACCCTTCTCCATTCAGGGGTATGAGTTGCTGGACACCAGGAAGCAGGTGAAACTGCTGATATTCCTGGCCAATCTGGTACGTTATGCGTTTATGTTCCTGCAGTTGCTGCTTACGGTTCCGCTGCTGTTCTCCATTTTCCCGCAGACTAAGAACCTGCCTACCGGCTGCTTTCCTACATCTGGAATCCGGTGAAGAGCATTCTTACCGGAATACTCGACTATCTTCCGAACCTGTTCACTATCTTCGTGATTTACATGGCCATCAAATATCTGGTACGCTTCTTCCGTTACCTGGCCGAAGAAGTACAGTCCGAACGGTTGAAATTGAGCGGATTCTATCCCGACTGGGCGATGCCTACCTATCATATTGTCCGTTTCTTGCTCTATGCGTTTATGATAGCCATGATTTATCCGTATCTGCCGGGTTCCAATTCCGGTGTATTCCAGGGAATATCCGTATTTGTCGGTTTGATTGTATCGCTTGGTTCAAGTACGGTGATTGGCAACATCATTGCCGGACTGGTGATTACTTACATGCGTCCTTTCAAGATTGGCGACCGTATTAAGCTGAATGATACGATGGGAAATGTGGTGGAGAAAACTCCGCTGGTCACACGTATCCGTACCCCGAAAAATGAGGTGGTGACCATTCCTAATTCCTTTGTCATGTCTTCGCATACGGTGAACTTCAGCCAGTCGGCCCGGGAATATGGGCTGATTATCCATTCGGAGGTAAGCATCGGTTATGACGTGCCGTGGCGAGTGGTCAACAAACTTTTGATTGAAGCTGCCTTGAATACTCCCGGAGTGGTGGACGACCCGCGTCCGTTTGTACTTTCCACCTCGCTCAGCGACTGGTATCCGGTGTATCAGGTGAATGCGTATATCAAGGATGCAGACCGGCTGGCTGATATTTATTCGGCATTGCATCAGAACATTCAGGATCGCTTCAACGAAGAGGGCGTGGAAATTATGTCGCCGCATTACATGGCTGTACGCGATGGAAATGCGTCTACCATACCTCCAAAGGAGGAGCGGACGAGGAAGGATAATTATTCTACATACATTTTCTATTTTATGATAAGGGCTGGAGTTTTGGGATAAACTTCGGCCCGTTTTTTATGTTTCCCAAGGCAAAACGTAGGTTTCTGGGGGCGGAACCGTATGTTTCCGCAGGTGGAAACGTAAGGCTCCGGCGTGGAAAACGTAGAAAGTGAAAATAGACTGTGCTCTCTTTTCTGAGGCGTTTCTCTCTTGATGGAAAGCTATTCGTGTGATAAGAGATGGTGGTAACGTAAGGGGATAAAAAGAACGCCCCGGCTTTGGAAACCGAGGCGTTACAGTGAATCAGATATGTTGTACTGATTTATTCGTGTGCGATATAGCCTTTCACCGGAGTCATGATGAACGTAAATTCATAATCTCCGTAAGGAGCATGTACTTGTCTTCCGGCAGGGCACCCCAGCTGTTGACACAACCTAAGCCCATCTGTGCCTTGTCAATCAACAGGTTGGTCAGGTCAGCTTCTTCTACTTCGAACGAGTGGCTCTGTTTCTTTTCAGTACCGTCGTCCAGTGAAGCGATGGTGTAGTGGAGAGCAGAAGCAGAGAACGGTGCTTCAGCTACGAACATCAGTCCGTTTCCAGCCATGTTCACCTGTTTCCACCAGCGGATGTCAGTCTTGTTGCCGTTTTCCTGCGGACGGATGTACGGATAGAACTGGTCGCTTACATTCTGGTTGTAGATACCTAAGTCAGTGCAATGGTTACGGTCGCTGTAGTTTTCTATCGGACCACGTCCGTAGTAAGAAATCTTCTCAAATGACTTCGGCATTACCATCTGCATACCGAAACGGAACATCGGTGAAACCTTGGCATTCTTGTCGGCTACCATCTTCTGTGTCACCTTCACTGCTCCCTGGTTGTTGATCTGGTAAGTGAGATATAACTTGGCAGATACTTCCTTGAGGTCGTAAGTAGAGTTTACGATGGCCTGTCCGTTTTCTACCTTGTAGTTGAAGTCAGTCAGTTTGATGCCCGGGTTCTTCCATGCAGCATATTTGTTCTGCAGACCAGCACCGAAGTCGTTGTCGGTCGGGGCACGCCAGAAGTTCGGTGTCAGTGCTTCGCCTTCTTTCAACATGCTTACTCCGTTTACATCGTATCTGTCAAGATAACCGTTGCGTTTGCTGAATTCCAGATAGAATCCGTCGCCTTCTACAGTGATGTAGTCCGGATAGTTCGGGTTGATTTGCGGTTCAACTACCTGCTGGTTGGTTTCAGCTACGTTCTTCAGTTCCATAGCCGGTGCTTTGTACGGATTCAGCACAAGCTGGTCTTTAGCTACTACGAAACCGGCCGGAATCAAACCTTCACGGTTCTTCTGGATGTATTTCACGTTGAGCAGCCATTCACCGCACTGGCAGGTCTTGCCCAGATCAAGTTTCACGCTGGCTGTCTGATGAGGTGCCACGTTCAGGTTTTCAACGCGTCCGCTACGGATAGCCTTACCATCTTTCAGTACTTCCCATTCCAGTGCGTATGCAGACAGGTCACGGAAGAAGTTTTCGTTGTATACCTTGATTTCTCCCTTTGCCAAATCGCCCGGAGTAGTCCAGATGTTCTGGTAGAAGTACTGTACTTCGTATGCATGCGGATTCGGTTTGCGGTCAGGGCTGATAAGTCCGTTGTTACAGAAGTTCTTGTCGCCAGAATCATCCATGCGGTTGAAGTCACCGGCATAAGCATAAATCATCTTGCCGTTCTTGCCTGTCCAGCGGATAGACTGGTCTACGAAGTCCCAGATGAATCCACCCTGATATTTCGGATACTTGCGAATCAAGTCCCAGTATTCTTTGAATCCACCTTGTGAATTTCCCATGGCGTGTGCATATTCACACTGAATCAGCGGTTTCTGGTATTTGTCGTCCTTGCTGTATTCTTCGCACCATTTGTAGTTGGCATACATCGGGCAGTAGATATCAGTCTTTCCTTCGATGCGGGCTTGTTCGTATTGTACGGCACGGCTGGGGTCTTCTGCCTTGATCCAGTCGTAAGCAGCTTCGAAGTTCGGACCGTATCCGGCCTCGTTACCCAATGACCAGAAGATGATGCTCGGATGGTTGAAACCACGCTGTACGTTGCGCTGGTTGCGTTCCATGTGTGCCTTCTTGTAAGTCGGTTCCTTGGCCAGTGTCTTGTCGCCGTATCCCATTCCGTGAGATTCGATGTTGGCTTCGGCCACTACATAAATACCGTATTTGTCGCAGAGTTCGTACCAGAAGTTGTCGTCCGGATAGTGACAGGTTCTTACGGCGTTGATGTTGAACTGCTTCATAATCTGAATGTCCTGAATCATGCGGTCGCGTGAAACCACGTATCCACCGTCCGGATCCAGTTCATGACGGTCGGCACCTTTGAAGAGTACTGGCTGGCCGTTGACCAGAATCTGTGCGTTTTTGAGTTCAATCTTGCGGAAACCTACTTTCACAGGTACAACTTCGCTGGCCTGGCTGCCGTCTTTCAGTGTAGCACGCAGTGTGTATAAGTAAGGAGTTTCTGCGCTCCATTTTTTCGGATTTTCTACCTGAAGTGTAGTAGAAACATTGCCTGAACCTTTTACTTCGGTAGAAGCTACGGTCTGGTTCTGGGCATCCAGCAGTTCCAGGCTGACATTTCCGCTTCCTTTCAAATTCAGGTTGATGGCCAGTGAACCGTTCTTGTATTCGCTGTCCAGGTCGGGAGTCACGCGGATGTCATCGATGCGTTTCTTGTTGCGGGTATAAAGATAGCAGTCGCGTGCCACTCCGGTATAACGGAAGAAGTCCTGGTCTTCCAGGTATGAACCGTCACACCAGCGGAACACCTGGAAAGCAATCAGGTTTTTCTGTCCCGGTTTCAGGTACGGAGTAAGATTGAATTCAGCTTCCAGCTTGCTGTCTTCGCTGTAGCCAACGAACTTACCGTTTACCCACAGGTACATGTTCGAGCTGACTGCTCCAAAATGAGCGATGATGTCTTTGCCTTTCCAGTCGGCCGGAACCATGATTTCACGACGGTAAGAACCTACGTGGTTTTCTTCAGTCGGTACGTAAGGAGGATTGTTTTCGAAACGGCTGCGCCATCCATAACCTACGTTGATGTAGATAGGGTCGCCGTATCCGTGAGTTTCCCATACTCCTGGCACCTGAAGGTTGTCCCAACCTTTATCGTTGAAGCCGGTTTTCCAGAAATCTGTGGGGCGTGCATCTGCATTCCGCACCCAGAAGAATTTCCAGGTTCCGTTCAGGCTCATAAAGTTCTTGGAGTCTTCCTTGACTGCCTTGGCAGCCATTTCTGCATTTTCGTACGCAAAGAAGTTTGCGTGCATCGGTGCCCGGTTGATGGCATTTATTTCCGGGTCCTGCCATTCTTTAAATGTCTGTGCATTGCCCGAAAGCACACAGGCACCTAAGAGTCCTAACACTAATTGTTTTTCATGGATTAATGATTATAATAAAAAATGATAACTATGTGTCTTTATTCACTCACCCACGCGGGGTTATGAGGGTGTGTCACCCTCGGATTGTAATACATCTCCGTAGAGTCGGGGATACGAATCTGGTATTCTTTTCCGCCATGGTTGGGAAGAGAACTTCCTCTAAGCCAGGGATTCATGCTCTTGAGCAAACTGTAGTTGATGCCCTGGCCTTTGGAAAAGCGTGCCAGGTCGTCAATATCTTCTGTCACTTTTATGGTACGATAAGGAATAGGAGGATACAGGTCGCTGGCTCTCAGGTGAAAACCGAAACGGGTAGGGTCGGTAAGCAGAAGCTTGGCTGCCAGTATCCGGTATACATAGCGGGAAGTTTCTTCCACTAAATACAGGTCTAGTGCATTATCTGTATATTGTTTTTCCTGCTGCTGGCTGATTCTTCCTTGTCCGGCATTGTAGGAGGCAGCTACGGTTTCCCAATTACCGAATTTACGGTAAGCTTGTTTCAGGTACTTGCAGGCGGCTACGGTAGATTTCTCCACATGATAACGTTCGTCCACATGATGATTGACCTCCAGACCGAACTCACGGGCGGTGCCGCTCATGAACTGCCACAATCCGGCGGCTCCGGCTCCCGACCGTGCCAGCGGGTTCACATTGCTTTCGATGACCATCAGGTACTTGAAGTCATCGGGTACACCTTGTTCCTTTAAGATTGATTCAATGATGGGGAAATAGCGGTTGGCTCTTTTGATGATTTGCAGGGAAGTGCTGTGCATGTAAGTAAATGCCATCAGTTCCCTATCCACTCGTTCGCGCCGGTCATAGCGCGTCAGGTCTATTTCCGTGCCGCAAAAATTGATACTTTTAGGGACTTCGATACAGCTGTAAGCAGGAGATGAGTTTGTTTCGGTCTGCGCGGTGCAGGAAGTGGAAAATCCGGGTAACAAAAACCGGTTACGAATAAAGTAACTGTAAGCGATAAAGTATATAAGCGTTTTGTCAATTTCATATTCAAGGTCTTCTTGTAACTATCGATTTCTTGTGAATCTGTGGCAAAAATAAAGACTTATTCATATAAGCCAGAGGCATAAATTAGGCAAAAGTCAAGTAAAAATCGTTCAAAATAAGTCTGAACTTACTTGATTCCCCGTTTGGTTATGTACATGCCTTTTCTGTTTTGAGCCTTTAGGACACAAAAAAATCAACAGCTCTTTGTTTAAAAAATCGCTCTAAAATACGAAATAAACTTTGGGAAAACGCTACCTTTTTAATTTATTTCACAAAATGATATTCCTCATAAAAGATTATTCTTCCATGTGGAAACTTTTCAGGATTGTTTCTGGCGTTTTGTCATTTTCCTGACGGTATACAATGGAAACATAGAAGCCGCAGCTTCCGTCTTTTGCTAGCAGGTAACTGTAAACGCATTTTTCTTCTTCACAGTTTCCTTTGAGCTGCACACCATGGAACTGGGGCAGCTCAAAAGATTGTACGCTGCTTTGCGATGTCACTTCATCGTCTGTGGCAATAGCCTTTAATTCCTGTCCTAATTCTTCTTTTTTCAGCCCTTCTCCCTCTAAAAGCTGGATGGTGAGGTAATAGGTATCGTTCCCGGCAATGTATCCTTCGGAAGAATCATCTTCTACTACTAAGTCGGCTGGAGCCTGGAAAGAAACTCCATACGAACTCCATGTGGTTGTTTTTCAGGTTTTGTGCAAACGCGGGAATGACTACTGAAAAAATGCAATCAGGGTTAAGAATAAATGTTTCATACTTTTCGTTCGGCTACTACTTTTCGTGCATATACTTCTTCTTCCTTATTAACCAGCACGCATACGGAACCTCCTCCATAGGAAGAAGTTACGGCAGACAATGGCGTTTTCATCTTTTAGCATGGCATCCACACCGGCAGACTTTAATAAGCCCTTTATCAACTCAGCTTCCCAGAGATCTCCTCTGAAAACTTCAATCAATGAATCGTAATTTTTCGCTTCCATAGTCACATGTTTTAAGGGTTAATAAATCAGAAGTTTTCTCTCTCTCTTATTTATTTCAAAGATAAGAAACTTTCGGGAATAAATATTCAGTTTGGGAATATATTTCTTATGAAATGGCAGATTATTTTGACGTTTTGTGCTTTGAAACTTTGTTTGAAATTGTATTTTTGCGATAATTTGCAATCTGAATAAAACAATTATGAATCTGAATGAAACTTTTAAGGCGGTTCGAGCAGCATCTCGTAAGTTGGCGATGATGGATGCACAGACCATTAATACAGTGTTATGTGCCGTAGCCGACAAGATAGAAGAAAAAACGGATGTGCTGCTGAAAGCCAATCAGGAAGACTTGCTGCGAATGGAAACGTCCAATCCGAAATACGACCGCTTGAAGCTGACGCAGGAACGTTTGGAAGGAATAGCAGCCGATATGCGTCAGGTGGCTTCTTTGCCTTCACCGTTAGGAATAGTGAGAGAAGCTTATACGGTACCCAGCGGACTTCGTTTACAGAAGGTGAGCGTGCCGTTTGGGGTGGTAGGAGTAATCTATGAGGCACGTCCGAATGTCAGTTTTGATGTGTTTTCCTTGTGCCTGAAGAGTGGAAATGCGTCTATTCTGAAGGGTGGAAGTGATGCCGATGCCTCCAACCGTGCCATTGTGCAGCTGATTCATGAGGTATTGGAGGAGTTTGGTATCGATTCGCACGTCGTGGAATTGTTGCCTTCTACTCGCGAGGCGACAGAAGCGCTTCTGCATGCAGAAGGTTGGGTGGATTTAATTATTCCTCGTGGCAGCAGTAACCTGATTCAGTATGTACGTCATGAAGCGACTGTACCGGTTATTGAGACGGGAGCCGGAATCTGTCATACGTATTTCGACAAGGCGGGTGATTTAACCAAAGGAACTGCCATTGTCAATAATGCCAAGACGCGCAGGGTGAGTGTCTGCAATGCTATGGACTGTCTGCTGTTGCATCGGGCACGTTTGGCAGATTTGCCGGCATTGTGTGCTCCTTTGGCGGAAAGCCGGGTAATTCTATATGCAGATGAACCGGCTTATCAGGCTTTGGAAGGAAACTATCCGGCAGAATTGTTGCAGCCTGCTACTTTGGAAAGTTATGGCACCGAGTTCTTAGACTATAAGATGGCCATCAAAACGGTGAATGATGTAGTAGAAGCTGTAACGCATATTTATACATACGGTTCCGGGCATAGTGAGTGTATCGTGACAGAGGATAAAGAGGCGGCTGCTTTCTTTACCCGGGCAGTGGATGCCGCCTGTGTCTATGTCAATGCGCCGACTTCGTTTACCGATGGGGCTCAGTTTGGTTTGGGAGCAGAAATTGGTATCAGTACCCAGAAACTGCATGCTCGTGGTCCGATGGGATTAAGGGAGATGACTACCTACAAGTGGATTGTGGAAGGTGACGGACAGGTACGAAAAAATGAATAAAATAAGTGGTGTATTGTATTTTTATAGTATATTTGCGAGGAAAAATAAATTAATATACAATTTTGCGTATGAAAACTTATACCAATGTATTCGATTTGGGCGATTTGAAGACTGTCCTGGCAGAAGCGTTTGAAATCAAGAACGACCGTTATAAATATGAAGCGTTGGGCAGGCATAAGACTTGTCTGCTTATTTTCTTTAATAATAGTTTACGTACACGCCTGAGCACGCAGAAGGCTGCCCGTAATTTGGGTATGGATGTCATTGTGCTGGATGTGAATCAGGGTGCCTGGAAGCTGGAAACTGAGCGTGGCGTGATTATGGATGGTGACAAGAGTGAGCATCTGCTGGAGGCTATTCCGGTAATGGCTTCTTATTGTGATGTGATTGGTGTACGTTCTTTCGCGCGATTTGAAAGTCGGGAAGATGATTATACGGAAAAGATTCTGAATCAGTTTATTCAGTATTCCGGTAAACCGGTTTTCTCTATGGAGGCGGCTACGGGACATCCTTTGCAGGCATTTGCTGACTTGATTACGATTGAAGAGTACAAGCGCACCGAACGTCCGAAAGTGGTTTTGACATGGGCACCTCATCCACGTGCGCTTCCGCAGGCTGTACCCAACTCTTTTGCCGATTTCATGAATGAGGCAGATGTGGACTTTGTGATTACTCATCCGCAGGGCTATGAACTTGATCCGAAATTCGTGCGTGGAGCAAAGGTGGAGTACGATCAGAAGAAAGCTTTTGAAGGTGCGGACTTTATTTATGCGAAGAACTGGGCTTGCCCGGGTGTGACTTGTCCGGAAGATTACGGAAAGATTCTGAGCAAGGATATGAGTTGGACGGTAGATACCGAACACATGTCGTGGACTAACAATGCGTTCTTTATGCATTGCCTGCCGGTACGTCGTAACATGATTGTAACGGACGATGTGATTGAAGCACCAACTTCACTGGTAATTCCGGAAGCAGCCAACCGTGAAATTTCTGCTACGGTGGTATTGAAACGTATGCTGCAAAATTTGTAATCAGATAGAGTTTATAAAAATGCCGTGATATAGAGAGCGGGACTCTTTTATATCACGGCATTCTTGTTGTAAATAAGGAGGTTATTGTTCGATTTCTTTACCCAACTCTTTCCAGTTGTCGAAACCTTTGTCTAGGTTGTACACCTTAAATCCCTTCTTGACCAGTATCTTTGCGGCATTCCGGCTTCGGCGCCGCTTTTGCAATATACGGCAATGGTTTGTTCCGGGTTCAGCAGCTCATCGGCATTGGCTGAGAAACTTTCATCCAGTACGTTGATGTTGAGGCTTCCGGGAATATGTCCTTCGCTGTATTCAGCTACGGTTCTTACATCCACAATCTGTATCTGTTCATTTCCGATGAAACCTTCGAATTCATCAGCAGATACGTTCTTGAAGTCGTCGTTTGATTTCCCTTTGCATGCCACCATGGCTACGGCAAACATGCATATAAAGAACATGAAGTAAATAGTCTTAATCATAAATGTAGTTTTAGTAAGTAAATTCATAGCTTACAAAGCCTTTTTCGTAGGTGTTGATGCGGAGCACGACCTTGTCGCCCTGAGTCAGTTGTCCTTCGTAGGCCCACAGAGGAATGGAAAGATAGCTCTTGCGGGTGAATGCTTCATAATCTCCGTTCTGGTTGTGGTAGAGTGTCAGATGAAGTGTCCGGCTTCCGTCGCCGTTATCCGAGATACCTTCGTCAATGAAGTGAAAAATATGGCTTTTCTCTTTAGCCATAGGCAACAGAATCAGGTTGATATAGTTCCCTGATTTCCATACACTCTGAATATCCAACGGGTCAGTCTTGGCGGTCGCTTCCGGCAGTTTGTCCACTGTAACCGGTTTCACGGCAATGATGAGCTGGCAGGAATAGAGCAGGGCAGTCGCTTGTCCCTCATCTGCTGATTCTTTCGGTTCATAGATGGACACACTCCTGTAGATAGAGTCAGGAGTCAGTCCGTCCATCCCTTCCCGGTTGAGAATTTGCAGGCTCTCTCCTTTGTCTGTAATTAGTTTCTGTAGTGTACCGCTTTCATCTGTGGCCGCATCAATAAAAGTGGTGATTACATTGGGATAGACATATTCATCTTCTTTGCATGCCCCTAAAAGGAGTATGCAAAGAAGACTGTATAAGATGACGCCGAATTTCTTCATTGTGCGATGGCCTTCAAGTGATTGATAGCCGGATTGGCGTACATGGTCAGGATTCGCTGGCGCAGGAAGCCTCGTCCTTATTCGGAAGCTGAATCAAGTCCAGCTTCTTTTGCAGGTAAGCTTCAAAGCGCTTCTTTTCTTCCGGAGTATATTTCCCGGCAAATGTTTCTGTGCCATTCAATAGGTCGCAAGCCACATAATTACCCGGATAAAGTCGGTAGTTACGGTGGATATGCTTGTCAATCAGTGTAGAAACCTGAGTGAAAACTTCCGTTTTAGGCAAGCCTCTGAGCGCTTCCAATTCTTCGTTGATGCAAGGTCCAGTCTGGAAGTGTACACGTCCCTTGTAACCGAAGATACCTGTTTGCATATTGGTCAGGTCATCTGCTTGGCTCTTCTTGAATGTTTCCGAGTCTCTCTTCTGCTGCATCTCTTTGGCTTTCAGGAAATCACACGGATCGTATTCGTACGACAAGGCTACTGGTACGATGTGCAGTTCCTTCAGTCGGTCGATGATGTCGCCTTCCCCTCCCATGGCCAGCATTTTCAGTACGCTGTCCTGTGTGCGGTCGTTGGAGTCTTTCGCACGGCCTTCACGTTGTGCTATCCACACATTCTCCTGCTTTTGTGTTACGGCAAAGTGAATGTATCGTGACATGCGTGCAGATGATTCCAGCATTTGCCGCATGCTCAGAGCACGCTGTACGATGAACGACTTGTTCACTCGCACCAGTTTCTTTATCCACGGATAAATAAGCAGGTTATCTCCGATGGCGATTTCTACGGTGGTAGGGAAACCGTTGTCCAGCAAGCCTACTGAAAGAAATCCCGGGTCGAGCACAATGTCCCGATGATTGGAAATAAACGTATAGCTTTGGTTCTTGTCAGGAAGCGAAGAAGCATCCATGTCGAAACCGTCACTGTGCTGTTGCATGATATCGTGCAACAGCTTGTGGAAAAACGCTTTCTGTACGTCCAGGTTAGTCTTGCAGTGGCGCAATTGTGCGGCAAGCATTTCCAAAGGAACATTTGGCATCACCGATTGGATGACAGCCTGAAAGTCTTTGTCAGAAAGTAATTCCTCGAATATCTGTGGAAGTTCTTCGGGGGTATACGGACGAATGTCGTCAAATTCTGCAGGTATGTTCATGATGTTGAGTGACTTTGTTCTTTCCAAAGATACAAAATTAATTGAAATGGTCTTCAATAATATCGGTCATAACGTCCTTGATATCCAGACCGGCAGCCCGTACCTGTTGCGGAATGAAGCTGGTGGCCGTCATTCCCGGAGTGGTATTGATTTCGAGCATATTGATTTTTTCACCTTCTGTGATGATGTAATCCACGCGCACGATACCCTTGCATCCCAGTATGTCGTAGATGGCAGATGTCAGTTGCTGTACGCGGCTGGTCAATTCCGGACTGAGACGAGCCGGTGTGATTTCTGTTACTTCACCTTTGTATTTGGCGTTGTAATCGAAGAATTCATTCTGGCTGACCACTTCCGTGATAGGGAATACCACTCATTTTTCTTTGTTTTGTAGCATCCGTTGGCCAGTTCGATACCGTCCATGAAAGCTTCAATCATCACATCATCCGACTCTTTGAAAGCTGCTTCCAAAGCCGGCTGAATCTGTTCCTTGGTTTTTACCTTTGTCACACCGAGCTGGAACCGCTGGCATTGGGCTTGATGAAACAAGGCAAGCCGATTTTTGCGATGACATCCTCATCGCTGATGCCGTGACGTTTGTTTACCAACATGGATTCAGCCACCCGTATACCGAATCCCTTCAGGTACTGGTTTAAGGTGAATTTGCTGAAAGTCAGTGCGGAAACCAGCACGTCGCAGGTAGAATAAGGAATACCTAACAGTTCAAAGTATCCCTGCAGGATACCGTTCTCTCCCGGAGTTCCGTGGATGGTGATATAGGCAAAGTCGGGTATGATTTTCTGTCCATGATCCATGAAACTGAAGTCATTCTTATCCACTTGTGCACGGCTGCCGTCGGAAAGAATCGCTTCCCAGCGTGCTTTAGTCAGTTCCACGATATAGAGGGTATATTTGTCCTGATCGATAAAAGAGTAGATACCCTCTGCACTTTTCATGGAGACTCCATGTTCAGATGAGTCTCCTCCTGCTACAATCGCAATTGTACGTTTCATAGTTGTTATTCTCTGTTACTGATATACGTTCTCCATCGTTCCAGCAGGCAGGTCATATCCTCGGGCAGTTCGGAAGTGAAGAACATTTCCTCTCCTGTACGAGGGTGTACAAAGCCCAATGTCTTGGCATGTAGTGCCTGACGGGGACAGATTTCGAAACAGTTGTTTACAAATTGTTTGTATTTGCTGAAATGAGTTCCTTTTAAGATTTCGTGACCACCGTAACGTTCATCATTAAACAAGGTATGCCCGATGTGTTTCATGTGTACACGAATCTGATGGGTACGCCCGGTTTCGAGTACGCACTTTACCAGTGTGACATACCCCAATCGTTCTAGTACCTGATAATGTGTCACGGCGTGTTTTCCTTGTTCCGGATCGGACATGACAGCCATCTGCATCCGGTCGCGCGGATTGCGTCCGATGTTGCCGGTGATGGTGCCTTCATCTTGTTCTACAATCCCCCAGACCAGCGCGTTGTATTCACGCTTGGTTGTCTTGTTGTAAAACTGAAGTCCCAGACTGGTTTTCGCATCGGGGGTTTTAGCCACCACCAATAGTCCTGAGGTATCCTTGTCAATGCGGTGCACCAATCCCACTTGCGGGTCATTCGGGTTGTAGGTCGGGATGTCACGCAGATGCCATGCGATGGCGTTGACCAGGGTACCGTGGTAATTTCCACATCCCGGATGTACTACCAACCCCGCAGGCTTGTTGATGACCATCAGGTCATCGTCCTCATATACAATATTTAGTGGAATATCTTCCGGAATAATGTCATTCTCATAGCGCGGGCGGTCCATCATAACGGTCAACACATCCAGCGGCTTGACCTTGTAGCTGCTTTTCACCGGTTTCCCATTGGCCATAACAAAGCCGTTGTCGGCTGCCATCTGAATCCGGTTGCGCGATGCGTTGACAATTCGCTCAAATAAATACTTGTCGATGCGGACAGGAGCCTGTCCTTTATCTACCACCGTACGGAAATGCTCATACAATTCAGGCTCACCCTGAATCGGCTCGATATCGTCTGGCGCTTCTCCGTCCAGTTCGTAATCAATCAAATCCTCTGCCATCTTTGTTTAGGGGGTTAGATTTAGAACCAAGAGTCATCTACCTCAGCTTCACTGTCGGCAGACGAATTCATATCCATATTAATCAGTGTAGAATCTATGGCAAGAGAGTCACGAATCGCCGTGTTGCCTACGCAGAGAGTCAGCATGGCTTCGTGGGGAACTTTATCTCCGCTAGCCAGACTTCTTCCACGGTATTTGATACCGTATATCCAATCCTGCTCTCCCGAAACGTATTCCGGTTCTGTCAGTTTGAAGCCCATCGCCTTTAATTTGGCTTCTGCCTGACGCAAAGAACTGTTGTCTATTAAGTCCGGTAATTTTACCAAAGGAACCTTAGACGTGGTAACAGTTAGGTAGATTGTCCTTCCCTCCTTCACGCGTGCTCCTCCTGCCGGATTTTGATCCAGTACCATGCCGTCGGGCACACCTTTCACATAGCTGGAGTCGATAACCAGCCCTTTCAGTTTCTGGTTGCTGAGAGCCTGCTGAGCTTCGTTCAATGTTTTGTTCTTCACATTTGGCACCATGTAAGCTTCCCCCATGGTGTGTATAACTGTCCAGCCAGAGCAAAGTGCCCCAGCATACACCAATTATTACGACAATTATGGCTATGAGATTCAGCCAGAAAAAGCGGTTCTTTTTAAATGAAAAGAATTCTTTTAAAGTTATCATGTTGTGTCAAGTATATAATCGGAGCAAAGATACAATATTTTGTTGGAATACTGGGGAGTTGTGGGGGATTCCTATGTCTTTTTAACATGAAGTCTGTGATTGGAAAATGCTTTGTCATGCGAAAAGCCCACATTCCTTTTTTTTTTCGGAATGCGGGTATATTAATCGTATTTTCTTAATGCCCTTTAAAACCAGATATGTACTTCTTAATCTATGTTATAAAACACATGTAAACGCACACAAAACTTGCATAATTCCAGAAAGTCCGTACCTTTGCATCGTGTTTTTCATAGTATTAGATTTAAGGTTAACAAAGGTTGGAGTTCAGCGGAACTCCTT
>ENA-OQAL01000102-OQAL01000102.1-human-gut-metagenome-genome-assembly--contig:-NODE-102-length-20879-cov-1.569632_pt1 | contig 20879 bp, 31 predicted proteins | sample MGYA00242491_ERZ504519 | MGnify/ENA primary metagenome ERZ504519 (study PRJEB26092, sample SAMD00036260) | human gut metagenome | host: Homo sapiens | study: EMG produced TPA metagenomics assembly of... | reverse complement strand
AAAAATTGCTGTTACTAAATTGGTGACAGTACTCATATTTTGGCATTTTTGACCACAGGGGTTGCCAGCGCCGTGGTTCGCCCTTTCTGCGCCGAAGCGATACACTGTTATCGTTTGATTTCTTCGCTCAAGGAGGATGCGCATGCCGTGCACAACGATTTTGGTTGGTAAGAACGCGAGCTACGACGGGTCGACGTTGGTCGCCCGCAACGAGGATTCGTCCAACGGGGTGTTTGAGCCCAAGCGTATGCGTGTGGTGCATCCCCGACGAGCAGCCGCGCGTCTATACGAGCGTCCTGAGTCACCTGACCGTTGAACTGCCCGATAACCCCATGCGCTACACGAGCGTCCCCGATGTTGTCCCGGGCCACGGCATCTGGGCCGAGGCCGGTTTCAACGAGCTCAATGTGGGCATGTCCGCAACCGAGACGCTCACCACCAACGAGCGCGTTCGCGGCGCCGACCCGCTCGTCGACTACGTGCCCGCCAAGGGCAACGAGGACGAGGACGGCTATGTTCCGGCGCAGCCCGGCGGTCTGGGCGAGGAGGACATGGTGACCCTGGTGCTGCCATATGCCAAATCCGCCCGCGACGGCGTACGCATTCTGGGTGACCTGCTCGAGCGTTATGGCACCTACGAGAACAACGGCATCGCCTTTAGCGACGTGGACGAGATCTGGTGGCTCGAGACCATCGGCGGTCACCACTGGATCGCCAAGCGCGTGCCTGACGACGCCTATGTGACCATGCCCAACCAGCTGGGTATCGACAGCTTTGACCTGGATGACGCCGAGGGGCGCCCAGGCCGATCACATGTGCTCCGCCGACCTGCGCGCTTGGATGGCCGAGTGGCATCTGGACCTGACGCTGGGCGTCGAGGGCGACGGTCCGGCCGCGGTCTTCAACCCGCGCGAGGCCTTTGGCTCGCACAGCGACAGCGACCACGTCTACAACACGCCGCGCGCCTGGTACATGCAGCGCTGCCTCAACCCCAGCGACGTGTGGGACGGCCCCGACGCCGACTACACACCCGAGAGCGACGATATCCCCTGGAGCCGCGTGCCCGAGCGCAAGGTGACCATCGAGGACATCAAGTACGTGCTTTCGAGCCACTACCAGGGCACGGAGTACGACTGCTACGGCAGCAAGGGCACGCCCGCTACGCGTGGCGCCTATCGCCCCATCCGGCATCAACCGCAACAGCCAGCTCGCCGTGTTGCAGCTGCGCCCCTATGCGCAGCCGGCCTACCGCGCCGTGCAGTGGATGGCCTTTGGCTCCAACTCGTTTAACGCGCTGGTTCCGCTGTACGCCAACGTCGAGACCATGCCCGAGTACTATGCCGACACGCAGGCTCGCGTGACGTCCGAAAACTTCTACTGGGCCAACCGCCTGATCGGCGCGCTGGCCGACGTCCGCTTCCATGAGTGCGGTCGCGCGGTCGAGGATTATCAGGAGAAGGTCGGTGGCATGGGCCACAAGCAGATCCATGACGTCGATGCTGCCGTAGCCGCTCTGCCTGAGGCCGAGGTACCTGCCGAACTTGCACGCGCCAATGAGGCCTTTGCCGAGCGTGTTCGCGTAGAGACCGATGCTCTACTGGGTAAGGTGCTCTACACCACGAGCTGCGTCATGAAGAACTCTTTCGCGATGAACGACAACGTGAGGTAGGGATTTCCCGTCGATCGAATAGCGCTAAAACGCTTTGTCGCTTTCACTCAATCTTGGGTACAAGAACGCCAATGCAGTTGTTTGTGATTGGAGACAACCATGGTTATGAAACTCGATCAGCTTGTTAACGGCGCCATCAACGTTGGCTTTGGCGCTGCCGCCGTTGCCGTCGAAGGCGGCAAGAAGGTCCTCGACGACCTTAATACCAAGGGCGAACAGGTGCGCAAGGACACCGCCACCCCCGATATCGCCCGCAGTGTGTCCGACATGTTCGAGCAGGCCGGTGGCACCATCTCCGACCTGACCGAGCGTCTGGGCATGCAGGGCGAGACCGCGGCCCAACGCGTGCTCGACGAGCTCATTCTGGCTCGCGTCCGCGTTATGACCGCGCCTGAGCGCACGGCCTTCCTGGCTCATGTGCGCGACATCGTCGATTCGGTCGAGGACAACGTGACCTCGGTGCCCGTCGAGTCTGTTGAGCCCGACGATGCGAAGGATACCGAAGAGGCCGAGTAGCAGCGCAGATGGCAGATTCCACCACCGATTACAACAATCTAGATCCTCTGGGTGACGAGGCGGCGGTTGTCGACGAGGTCGACGCTGCCGTCTCGGGCGCTCGCAAGAAGCCACGCGCTGTTGATATGGTGCCCGAGGAGCCCGACGCGATGGCACCGGACGAGGAATACCAGCTCACGCCGGCGGGTCGTCGCGAACGCATTGGGCAGATTGTTCGCCTGGTCAAAAAGTACCGCGTGTGGGATAACCTCACGCCGGTTCGTTTGCGCCGCCTGCTCGAGGAACTCGGCCCCATGTTCGTCAAGATGGGGCAGATTCTGGCCAACCGGTCCGAGATTCTGCCGCAACGCTTTTGCGACGAGCTGCGTCGTCTGCGCTCCGACGTGGAGCCGGTGCCGTACGAGGTCGTACTCAGTTGTCTGGAAGAAGAATACGGCTTGCGCCTGGGGGAGATGTTCGATGCGATCGACCCCAATCCGCTTGGTAGCGCATCGCTCGCGCAGGTGCACCGCGCTCGTCTGGTGACGGGCGAGGACGTGGCCGTCAAGGTGCAGCGCCCCGGTGCGCAGCAGGTTATGGCACAGGACATCGATATCATCCGCTCGGTGGTGCGTATCGTTTCCAAGTTTCGTCAACACCGATCAATTCGTTGACCTGCACGGCGTAGTCGAGGAGTTGTGGACCTCGTTTCGCGAGGAGACCAACTTTTTGGCCGAGGCCAAAAACCTCAACGACTTCTACGAGTTCCATAAGAGCGTTCATGGCGTGACGTGCCCTAAATCCTATCTGGACCTGTGCACCGAGCACGTGGTGGTTATGGATTACGTCGACGGCATTTCGATCGCCGATCCTGAACACTTGGTGGCCGAGGGCTATGACTTGGAAAAGATCGGTGCCGCGATTGTCGATGACTACTCGACGCAGGTGCTCGATGACGGCTTTTTCCATGCCGACCCGCATGCGGGAAACATCATTCTCAAGGACGGCATCGTTTACTTTATCGACTTGGGCATGGTCGGACGCATGTCGAGTCACGATCGCGGTATCGTCAAGGACATGATTTTCGCCGTGGCCGAGGGTGACGTGCCCAAGCTCAAGGATTCGCTCATGCGCTTCGCCGTGACGCGTGGCGATTCGGCCGAGCTCGATCATTCAGCGTTTTTGTCCGACCTTGACTTTATCGTGGCTGACTTTGCGGGCCTTGACCTGAAGGATCTGGATATCGGCGAGTTTTTGACCTCGCTGCTAAACCTGGCGCGCAAAACGATGTTGAGCTGCCGAGCGTGGTGACGATGTTCGCCCGCGGTATGGTGACGCTCGAGGTTTGCTGACCGAGTATATGCCCAACGTCAACATGATCCAGATCATCCAGACGCACATCAAAAACGAAAAAAGCACCTATGCGCGCGTGCGTGATATGGGACGCGATCTTGCCGCGAGCAGCTATCGCGCGGCGAAGGGCTCGCTCGAGGCGGCCGAGTATCTTGGCCTGGCTTCGCGCATGCTCACGCGCGGCCAGCTTAAGGTGAACACGCAGATCATGAGCAGCGATAAGGCGCTGCGACAGTTGGGCGGAATTATCGACCGTATGTCGATGGCAATTGTGATTGCTGGCCTGTTTATCGGTTCGTCGGTGGTGTACTACGCGCGCATCGAGCCGGTTGTGTTTGGTATCCCGGTCATTGGCTTTATGGGCTACGTCAGCGCACTGGTGCTGGCGCTTATGCTGGGCCGCAATATCTGGCTCAACAGTCACGGCGGCAAGCACTAGAGGCCGCGACCGTCACCGCATTTTCCTATCGCAAACAATAGCTTTTACCTTGGGCTTCGCCTGCGTGCGAGGCCCTTTTGCGTGATACCATTTTGACGGTAATAATCGATGGCCTAGATGGTGGTGCGGAGACGCACGAATGCGCGGTTTACCTGCGCGTTTGGGAGAATTGGGGTGCAAGTCCCCGGCTGTACCAGTAACCGTAATTCCTCTTGGCTCGGGATGTTCGCGTCGCAGATCGGACGACGTGCCCGAGTCGTTAAGGTTAAGTCGGATCGCCTCCCATCTTGCATGCGGCTGCGGCGTATGCGCCGGTGTGCATAGGGCTCTGGAGGGAAGGGGGACCCCGATGGGGGAACTCGAGCGCAACATGCGCGATGACGTGGGGCAGCCTCAAGGCAACGCTCCAAGTACAGACAATGGGAGACAAATGGATATGTTTGTGGACGAGCGCCAGCGCGTCTCGCATCGCCGTGGCGCAATTGCGCGCGGCGTAGCCAAGCGCGGCCTGGTGGCATTCCTGGCCTTCGCGATGGCCTTTGGCACCACGCCGGCTCAGCTGTGGGCCGAGGGCGCCGAGGGCATTGCCGAGGCTGTGGCTCAGGCTGCGACGCCGGACGAGAACGCAGCGCTTGCGGGCGGTGCCGCTGAGCAGAGCGGCGCCGAGGTTTCGGATTCTGGGAGCGCGCCTGCAGCTAGTGCCGCCGCAACAAAGGCAGCAACTGGCGACGAAAGGCTCGGCGACGGGGGAGAGCCCTGTCGCGAGCGAGCAGTCTTCAGCGGCATCCGCTGGCCAAGCAGGATCTGCCGCCGCGGCTGCCGTTCAGACAGAGAACCCGACAGAAACCGGCGATGTCGCCAAGAAGCAAGTCGAGGTCTCGTTCTCGATTATCGGCACCGATGCGACGGCAAGGCTCAGACCTGGGTGGCACCTACGCAGCTCAAGCTCGACGAGGGCGCGACGGCTGCGGATGCCTTCATTAAGTTGCAGGAGAAGACGGGCTTCAAGGCGAAGTACGAACCGAACACGGCATACGGTTTCTACCTCGAAGCATCACATCCCCGAGCGATGGCCGCACGCTTGCCTACGATCCGACGAATCATGCCTTCTGGCAGCTGTTCGTCGACGGTGCGTCTTCCTCGGTTGGCGCGAGCAGCGTTAAGCTCGCCCCGGGGCAGAAGATTGAGTTTGCCTTTACGGGTGGTAGCGCATCCCCTGTCGTTAAGGACCAGCTTGCTGCGAATGTGACCGTCATTGGTCGCGATGCCCAGGGTAAGACTCAGACCTGGGTCGACAACGCGCAGTATGTGGTGCGTCCGGTTCGAGCGCGCTCGATCTTACGAAGGTCGCACTCGAGGCGAACGACATTGACGCCGTTGCTGCGGGCTCCTTCATTCTGAGCCTTAAGTACAACGGCGTTGAGCTGGGTACGCCGTTCGATTATTCGACCTATTGGCAGCTGTTCATCAACGGCAAGTCGAGTGACTATACGGCGGACAATGTCACCATCCATGCCGGCGATACCGTCACGTGGTTCTACGGTGGCTGGGGCGACCAGTTGCCCTCTGATTCCGTTCATGCTTCCGTTCAGGTCCTCGGTAAGGACAAGGACGGCAAGCAGCAGGTTTGGGCTTCGACGGGCCAGACGAGTCTCAAGGCGGGCTCTACTGCCAAGGATCTTCTTGAGCAGACCGGCCTTAAGCTCGATGCTGGCGAATCGTCTTGGGGCTGGTTCCTCAACGGCATTTATTCGCCGTTCGATGATGAGTCCTATTGTGGCTATGATGCTGCGACCAATAGCTATTGGCGCTTCTACGTAAATGGCAAGTTCGCCGACGTTGGCGCCGGTGCCTATGAGCTACAAGAGGGTGACGCCGTCACCTTTATGTATGGTGCTGACGCCGATGCCCTTCCTGGCCAGGTTCTTGGTTCTGTCGATGTTATCGGTCCCGATGTCAACGGCAACAATACTCGCTGGGGCTCGGCAAGCAACGTTTCTCTGCCCGAGGCTCTACGGCTCAGGATTTCATCGAGACGGTTCTGAAGGCAAAGCGCGTTGATTACAAAGCCTCCCAGAGTGGTGCATATTGGTTCCTGAATTCCATTACTTCGCCGTTCGATCACAAGCCGTATGTATGGGGATGCTGCGACCAATAAAATATTGGCATCTGTATATCAATGGAGAGCCCTCCTTACTCTGCGCCAATCAGATTACGCTCAAGAGCGGCGATAAGGTTACGCTTGCCTATACCACCGACGATTCGGCCATGCCCGATCCCGACAAGATTGTCGTGGACCCGAGTGCGACGACTCCTGATTGGGATGCCGAGTGGGCCGGCTACGGCAACAGTGGCAACGGTTCGACCGTAACGGATGCCAAGACGCCTGCGCAGCGCCGGTCTTAAGTGGGCCTTCGATTGGAAGGCCGAGTCTGGCCAGCAGTATGCCAACTGCAGCGAGCCTGTCATTGCTAACGGTTTTGTGTACATCGCGACCGAGAACGAGCTCATTAAGATCGACTCGTCCACGGGCAAAAAGGTTGCCTCTGCGCCGCTTGCCTCCAAGGTGAGCTACACCTCTCGTCCGATCTATACCAACGGCCTTATCATCGTTCCGCTCAACGGCGGTGCGGTCCAGGCGATTACTGCGGACAAGCTGATCTGCAAGTGGCTGACGCCTGGTTTGACGGACTTGACGCAGAGCTCCTGCACCGTGATTTCGGACGGCGAGTACGTCTATGTTGGTACGGTCGATATTTCGTATGACGAGAACTACAACGCGACCTACGGCAACGGCTCCCTGAAGCGTATCAAGATTGCCACGGGCGAAGTTTCTTGGCAGAACATTGACCCCTCCGAGGCTATTATTGGACTGGCGCTGCGCTGACGGATAAGTACGCCATTGTTCCTACGAGCGCGGGCACGCTTAAGTGCATTGATAAGACGACGGGCGATGTCGTTTCGACCATGAAGCTCGGCGCTGTCGCAAATGCCGATTGCATTGCCGATCCGTCCAATGGTTCGACCTTCTATCAGATGACGCACGACGGAAAGCTCCATGTGATTTCGCTTTCGGCAAAGGGCGTGCTGAGTGAACAGAAGACGGTTGATCTGGGCCTTACGAATAACATGAGCGCCCCGGCGGTGGCTGGCGAAAACTTGATTGTCGGCGGACAGACGGCTACTGGCTCTGCTCTGGTTCTCTATAACCTGAAGACGGGTAAGACCACGATGGTCGCTGCTGCCGACGGCAAGGCGCTGCCGGCTGGCCTCAACGGTATTGCTGCTACTCCGCTGGTGAGTGTTCAGGACGGCAAGACCTATGTGTACTTCACTGTTAACAGCGCGGATAGCAAGGATTACGTCAACTACTCTGCTGGTGGTGGCGTGTATCGCTATACGCTCGGCGATGCAGAGGCGACGCAGATTTATGATGCGGCTGGCCATTACCAGTACTGTGACTCTCCGGTCATTGCCGATGCATCTGGCAACCTGTACTACATCAATGACTCGGGCACGCTGTTCAAGCTCGGGGCCGTTGAGTCTTGGACGGTTGCCTTTAATTCCAACGGCGGGTCTGCTTGCGACACTAAGTTTGTTGCTACGGCCGATGGCAAGCTGGTCAAGCCGGCCGATCCGACGCGCGATGGCTACACTTTCGGCGGTTGGTATACCGATGAGGCTTGCACGCAGGCGTATGACTTTAGCACGCCGGTGACGGCCGATCTGACGCTGTATGCCAAGTGGACCAAGAATGCTGTTAACCCTGGCGGCAATGGCGGTGCTGGTTCCAACGGCGGTAGCGGTTCTGGTACCGGTTCCGGCACTGGCACTGGCGCTGGCGCGGGTTCTGGCTCCGGCTCGAAGGGCGGCGCTATTGCCCCGGGCAAGAAGCCGGTGACCAAGACGACGGTGTCGACCAAGAGCGAGACCAAGGACAACAAGTCCAACAAGAAGGACTCCGATAAGTCCGATAAGAAGGACGAGAAGAAGTCTGACAAGAAGGACAGCAAGTCCGACAAGAAGTCCGATTCCAAGTCCGATACGGGTGCTGCTTCCACGACCACTGCTAAGAAGTCCTCTAGTACTGCCGAGCAGGAGACTGGCACCAACCCGCTCGCCATCGTTGGCATCGCCGCCGGCGTGATTGGCCTTGCGCTCATCGCCGTCTTCGTGCTGACCAAGCGCGGCAAGGGTGACGGTAATGCCCGATAAGCCCAAGGAGACTAACGGGCAACAGCCCGACCCCTCGTTTATCCAGCTCGATGATCCAAAGCAAAAGGGCGCCGCTTCGGCGGCGTCCGCCCCTCGTCGCAAGGCGCTCCTTGGTGTTCTGACTGCCGTGTGCACCATTCTGATCGTCGTCTCGCTGGGTTTCGTCCATCCTTCCACAAGCGGTGCCTGGTCCATCGACTGGATCATTCAGACCGTGACGGGGGAGAGCGTCGTCACCAAGGACACCAAGCGTCTGGCTCGACTACGACTTCGGTCGAGGCCAGTTCCAAGGATTCCAAGTCATCGAATGACGCAAAAGACGAGTCCAAGGACGATTCCGAGTCTTCAAACAAGGAATCGGATAAAAGCTCGGATAGCAAGAAGTCCGATGGTCGGGACGGCAAGAAGTCTGGAGATAAATTCGCTGCCCAGAATACGGGAGCCGGCGATACTTCTAATGTGTCTGGCGGTGCTTCTTCGGGCGGCGGTCAGTCGTCTGATGGAGCCTCCGGCTCTAATGGCGGAAGCGCTCCCTCGGGCGGCCAGGGCGGCTCGCAGGAGCCAACTACGTAACGGTAACGGTTTCGGTCACATCGAGCGCCCGTGGGCAATCCTGGTGTCCTCTGGTTGGCACCTTTACCTTTAACGAGGTGCTACGTCTACGATGCCCTGTGCGCGCTGGGCCTTTCTGTCAACGCACAGGGCTCGTCGTACGGCACGTATGTCTCCGCGATTGGTGGCTTGACCGAGAACAGCACGGCGGCACGAGCGGCTGGATGTACTCCGTCAACGGCACAACGCCCATGACGGCCTGCAGCAACTACGTTCTCTCCAACGGCGACAACGTGGTCTGGTATTACGTTACAGGCTAGAGACCTCGACATAGCGCGCCAGACGGGCGGTTCGGATAAAACATCCGGCTGCCCGTTTTTTTCATGCGTAGAGGACTGGGTCGCCGGGGACCTCGACAATAAAAAACCGGCTGGAACGAGAATTCCAACCGGCTATACATTCAAGCAAATGTCGAATCGACTACGAGCGAGCGCCTCGAGGAAGAAGCGACGGCTAAAGTAGTTGTACCAGGTGACCAAGAACGGTGGCGATGGCTTCATGGCTGGAGCCGATACTCAAACGTGACACCCACAAACATGTACAGGTCGTTGAGCCCCAGACCGATCACGACAGGATGGTGAAGATCGTGAACTCGCGCTTGCGGCTCATGCCCTCGCGATGGTCGAACACGTACTTCATGCTGAGCCAGTAGTTGACCACGACGGACGTGATGAACGAGACCGTGGTGCTCATCAAAAGTCGAGGTGGAACAGCTCGACGAGCGCAATGAGCATACCCCAGTCGATGCCAAAGGAGATAAGGCCCACGACAGCGAACTTGAGGAACTGCTTAGTATGAGGTTGTGCCAGTGCCTTGCGCACGTAATCACATCCAATGCGTTGATGAATCGAGCAGAGGATACTTTAGAGCTTTTGCAAGGGAAACGTAAGGTCTTTGCCAAGAACTATACGAACTCGCCAAATTATCAAGTGCTAATCCGCAAACGTTGAAAATTTGCCCGTAAACGAGCGGCACCCACGGACGATACTGCGCTGAGCGCGCGTCGTCCGTGGGCGCCCGTAATGCTGCAGGGGTGTCGAGCTATTTGGTCTCGTCGCCCTCCAGGAAGATCTTTCGGGTCACAAGTTGTAGACCATGACAAGCGCGGTGGCGCAAATCTTGGCGATATTGGCTTCGAGCCCCAGACCGGCGTTGAGCGCCAGCACGATACCGTCGTTGAGCACCAAACCAATCATGGACAGCACGACAAAGATAATGAACTCGCGGCGGCGGCGTCATGCCCTCCTTGGTCGCGCAAACACGTACTTCATGCTGGCGACGTAATTTAAAGAATGAGTGAGACGATAAAGCCGCTGGTGTTGGCGATTAGGATGTTGAGGCCCAGACCGTAGTGGAGCAGATTCATAATGCCAAAGTCGATGACCGTGGCAATGACGCCGACGACGCCAAACTTCATGATTTGCGCAAGGAGCTTTTGCATGGTACCTGCCTTAGGGTGGCGCCGGGACGCGTGGGGATGACAAACTCAGCAAGTTTAGCCAATCCCCGCGGGTGGGGCTAGCGCGCTCCTCGATAGCACCGTTTCTATATGCATCGAGCAGCTGGCGCAGGTCCTGGATCTGGCTGCGAATCTTGGCCCCGGAATCGGTGTCGCTCACCATGCGGCGACGGTCTGCTTGGTCAAAACGGTTGGTCTCGCTTTCGATGTCCACGTGCGTGTGAGTGCCTCGGCAACCGTCGTAAAGGCCCGGTGCGACTTGAGACGGCAGCCGCGCGAGCTCGAGATGAGCGTATAGCCGGCGATACCCGTCTTGGGATGGTAAGCGCGGCAGAAGCCGCCATCGATGACCAGCAGCTTGCCCTCGGCGCGGATGGGCTGCTCGCCCTTGGTGGTTTTAACGGGCGTGTGGCCGTTGATGATGTGGCCGGTCGGTGAACATGCCATGGGCGCGACGCCAAACTCGCGCATGATGTCGTCGCAGACCGAGGGCGACTTGGTAAGCGTAAAGTACGGGTCCATCGGCTCGACCCAGGTGCTCTTATCAGCGATATAGGCGCGCTCAAAGGTACGCACCAGCGTCCGCTGGCGGGTGAGTTAAAGCCGATCCACAGGTACCACATCCAGTCGAGAGCGTCGCGGTCGCCCACGCGCCAGGCACGGCGGGCGATGTGGTCGCAAAATCGAGATAATCGCGGCCGGCTTGCCAGGTGCCCAGGCAGTTCATGCTGCTAAAGGTGCCGTCTTCGTTGAGTGGCACGCAGCCATGGAACAGCAGGTTGCCGTTGGCGACCTTGTACATCGAGCCGTGGGAATAGAGGAAATCGATATGGCGATGCAGGTGATCGGCGGTGACAAACTCGGACACGAGCTTGTCGATGATGTGCTGCTCCTGAGACGTGAGCGTATAGGGATCCGCCGGGTCGACGGTGGGGAAGTCGTTGGTCATGAGCGGCCACACGCTGCCGTCGGCGAGCGTGACCGTGCCGGTGTCGTGATCGATTTTGTCGAGTAACAGGCGGTCGGTCATATCGAACTCGGGGTGGCGCTGGATAATCTGGCCCTCGAGCTTAAAGAGCAGGACGTTGATGGCCTTGATCAGCGGGGTGATGGACTCACCGGCGGTGTAGGTGGCATCGGCAAAGGCGACAAGCTCACGCAGCGAGATGCCATAGTCGTTCTCCAGGATTTCGTAGTTGTCGTAGCGTAGGTTGTTGCGCAACACCGTGGCGATGCAGGCGGGCTCACCGGCCGCAGCGCCCATCCACAGCAGGTCGTGGTTGCCCCACTGGATGTCGAGTGAATGGTAAGTGAGCAGACGGTCCATAATCTTGGCCGCGCCGCCGCCGCGGTCGAAGATGTCGCCCACCAGGTGCAGGTGGTCGACGGCCAGGCGCTTGATGAGCGAGGCGAGCGACTCGATAAAGTCGTCGGCGCTGGCGGTCTCCAGGATGGATTCCACGATGCGCTCGTGATAGCGCACGCGATAGTTGTTCTCGTCCGGGTGCGTGTGCAACAACTCGTCGATGATATAGGCGTAATCGCGCGGGATGGCCTTACGTACCTTGGAGCGCGTATAGCGGCTCGAAAGCGAGCGGGCGACCATGATGAGCTGGTCAAGCATCGTCTTGTACCAGGTGGGCGAGTCTTCGCGCTGGCTGCGGACCAGGTCGATCTTCTCGCGCGGATAGTAGATGAGCGTGCACAGCTCGCCCTTTTTCGTCAAGGTGAGCGTGTCGCCAAAGATCTCGTCGACATGCTCGCGCACGACGCCCGAGCAGTTGTTGAGGATGTGCATAAAGGCTTCGTACTCGCCATGCACGTCGCTCATAAAATGTTCGGTGCCCTTGGGCAGGTTGAGAATGGCCGAGAGATTGATGATCTCGGTAAACGCGGATTGCTCGGTGGGAAATTGTTTCGACAGCAGACGCAGATACTTGAAGTCTTGCGGATTGCGATCGAATGCGACCATGAAACACCTTCCGATGGGGTTAGTAAAACTGATAAACAGCGTCAAACGTTTATCAGTATGCGCCGCTTTTGTTTCGATTTTGCGCCAGCGGCTGAATTGTCGGCTGAACGGTTTGGTAAATCGATTTAGTTGAGGTAGATATGGCGGTTGAGTGGAGACGACAGAAGGTGTTATCTCAGATATTTATGCGTGGGGCCGGTGGAGACGATGGTGGTAAAGATGTTCGCTATTTTTGGTTCGATTTGGTAAATAGTGGACATATGTACCGTATGTAGGCTCACTGTGCGATAATTTGCGCAGCAATGAGTAAGGAGCCTCATATGAGTGATTTTGTCCTGACCTGTGAATCTGCCGCCGACCGAACTCGGGAGTTCTTTGAATCGCGCAATATTCCCGTCGCGTATTTTCATTACGAGATCGACGATGTTGTCTATACGGACGATCTGTATCAGTCGATTACGCCGGACAAGTTTTTTGCCCAGATTGCCGCGGGCGCATGCCCAAGACGTCTCAGGTGAGCGTGGGTGAGTACGAGGAGTTTTGGGAGCCGTTTGTTGCCGAGGGTAAAGACGTGCTGCACCTGACGTTGTCATCGGGTATTTCGGGCACGTATGGATCGGCCTGCGTTGCGGCGCAGATGCTCGCGGATTGCTATCCCCAGGGCGGCAAGGTGCGCGTCATCGATTCGCTGGCGGCGTCTTCGGGCTTTGGCCTGTTGCTGGAATATGCCGCCGACGTGCGCGATAGCGGGGCGCACTCGACGAGACGGCTGCCTGGATCGAGGAGCACAAGCTCAACCTGCACCACTGGTTCTTCTCGACCGATCTGTCGAGCTACCTGCGCGGCGGTCGCATTTCGGCTGCGAGCGCGATCATCGGCACGGCGCTTAAGATTTGCCCGCTTATGACGGTCGATTGCGAAGGTGGGCTGTCGCCACGTGAGAAGATTCGCACTAAGAAGCGCGCGATTTCCGAGATGGCTAAGACCATGATGGCACACGTGCAGGACGGTGCGGATTATTCGGGTAAGTGCATCATGTCGCACTCGGCGTGCCGCGAGGATGCCGAAGCAGTTGCGGCGCTGATTGAGGAACAGGTTCCGCAGCTTAAAGGCAAGATTGAGATCAATAACATCGGTACTCTGATTGGCTCGCATACCGGACCTGGTACGGTGGCGCTCTTCTTTATGGGCGACAAGCGCGTGGATTAATTTGCCCCATCACATCGCTGCATGATTGCCCAAACGAAAACGGCCCGCCTCACGTTTGTGGGGCGGGCAAGATGTTTTGCTAGCGTTTCTTTCCTCGGAAGAAAAAGCCGTGCAGTGAGGGCTTGAGCCCGCGGTTGGCGCGACGCTCCTCGACGCGCTCGTGGATCGAAGCGACGCGCTCGATGACCTCGTCGGGAATCGGCACGTCGGGATTCATGTTCTCGACCTGGCTGACTTCGGCGGCGGCGACCTGGTCGATAATGGGCACATCGTCGCGCGAGATAACGGGCGTGGCGTCTTCCTTCATCTTGCGATAACGCTGCATCATGTCGGTCTGTAGCTGCTGTGCCGAAGGCGGCGTCCAGATGATGGCGTTGGCGCCGGCGGCGATGGTCTCGCGGATGCTCTCGGGCGTCTTGCCGCCCGGCGCGATGAGCGGCAGGTTGGGATAGTGCTCGCGCAGTTCACGCAGGACCTGCGGCGTGTTTTTTGCCAGCGGCGATGTTAAGAATCTTGGCGCCGGCGCGCACCTTTGCGTGAGCATCGTCGTCGCAACGTACGACCGTGGCGATGACGGGGATGTCGGCGATGTTGGTGATGTGCTCGACCATCTCGGCGGTGGCGGGGGAGTTGACCACACAGCCCGCCGCGCCCTGCATCTCGGAGACGGCTGCCATCTGAACGGAGCGCTTGCCGGTGGTGGTGCCACCGCCCACGCCTACGAAGACCGGGCACTCGGCGACGGTCAGCAACGCCTGCGTAATGACGGGCTGCGGCGTGAAGGGGTAAACGGCAAAGACGGCATCGGCGTTGGAGTTGCGGATGACCGCGACGTCGGTGGTGTAGATGAGCGATTTGATACGACGGCCGAAGAGCGTGAAGCCGCTGGCCTCCTCAATCTCGTCAGGCATGCGAAGGGCCGCCTTGGCGCAAACGCCCGTCGATGGGCAGCGGCTCCATGGGGAGCAGTCCGTTGGGGGTCACGGCTACCTGGGGCTCGGTGAACTCGTCTGCGAGCTCGACCTCGGAGAAATCGACCGAGGCGACGATGTCCTCGTGAACCTCGGCGGGCACATCGATGGGGGCTTGGTCGTTTGCCGCGGCAGGCGTGTCGAAGGAGCTGGTGCCGACAAAGGCGTCGACGCGCTCATTTAGATCGTTGAGGGTATCCATGGAAGCTCGATTCTATGCGATGACGGCCGGCGCGATGCAGCCGGAATTGCGAATGCTAAATCGTTTGACGAGTTGATTTTTCCCCGCCACGCAATTCGTTAGACCGAAGGGCCGGCGAACGTGAAGGAGCTGTGGTGGCGGGGATCGAGGTGCTATCTTGAAAGTCCCGTTTAAAAGAGAGGTGACGCGGTATGGAATTGACAGCAATGTTTGGCTCGATTGGCCTGTGTGTGGGCGCAATTGTTGCCGCCGCGGTCATCTACTTTGTGGTCACGGCCATTAAGGGCAAAAGGGCCGAACGCAAGGAGCGCACGATGCTCAAACAGCATCGCGACCAGCAGGGCAAACGCGCACGGAGATAGCTTGTTGAGTTTTGGATCCGTGCGCTAACTGCGTTTTCGGATCAGGGCAATGTAGAAGCCCTCAAAGTCGCGGCTGGGCGGAATGGTGAGCGTGCCGGGCAGGCCGTTGGCGATGGCCGATACCTGACCCGCGGCAATGGCTTCGGTCAGGGCGTTGGACTCGATGCGCGGCTCCTCACCAGCTTCCTGGGCGCGGCGTGCCTCACTTTCGCTCGGCGTGCCATCGAGGGGGATAAGCTCGCAGTCCATGTGCTTGTCGAGGGCCTCTTGCAGGGCGTCCTCGTTTTCCTGCGGCAAGATCGAACAAGTCGAATAGACGAGCGTGCCGCCCGGTTTGAGGGCTCCCATGGCGCGGTCCAGAAGTGCTCGCTGCGAGCGGGCGCACCTGCTCAGCAACTGCTCGGTGAGGCCGCGCAGGCTCTTCTCGTTGCCGCTGACGACTGTGCCCGTGCCGGTGCAGGGAGCGTCGAGCAGGATACGGTCAAAGCGGAAGAACTCGTCGAGCTCGCGTGCGTCGATGCGCATGACGGGCACGTTTTTTGCGCCTTGGCGGTGGAGGTTGGCTTCGAGCTTCTCGGCGCGGGGAATGCTCATCTCGCAGGCGGTGAGGTGTGCCTGGCCCTGGGTGAGGGCGGCGATCTGCGTCGTCTTGCCGCCGGGGGCCGCGCACATGTCCAGGATGTCCTCGCCGGCCTGGGCGCCCAAGACCAACGGCGGCATCATGGACGACAGACTTTGCAAGTAGATCTTGCCGTCGCGGTAGATGTCGAGGTCCCACAGGTCGGAAACCTGGGCCTCGGGCAGGATGGAAGCGTCCCGGGTACCATGCGACGGGGCGGTGGGCGATGCCGGCGGCATCGAGCGCCGCGGCGATGTCCTCGGCGGTTGCCTTGAGCGTGTTGGCGCGCAGCGTGACCGGGCGTGTGGCCGCGGCGCCGAAGCCTCGATCATAAGCTCGGCATCGGCGGGCGCATAGCGCCGGCGACCGTGTCGACCATAAAGCGCGGCAGGTCGGCGGCGCAGGGAAGGGCGGCAAGCTGGTCGGAAAGCTCGGTGGCGGCAAACTGCCTGAGCTTGAGCTCGGCCTTGACCTGCTTTTTCTGCTTACGACGACGCGGCTTGGACATCCGTCTTTCCTTCCCATTCCATTACATGTCGAGTGTTTAGTACTGGCTCTCGTGCTTGCTAAAGAAGTCGAAGCGCGGGGGCAGCGGCTTCACGCGGTGCTCGCCGGGCTTCTCGCCCAGGATCTCCACGAACTCGTCCGTGGAGGCAAAGATGTTATCCCAGCTAAAGAAGGCGACCGGGTCAACGTCGAAGTACTCGCAGATGAGCTCGCAGCCGGCAGGGACGATGCCGTGCATGAGCACGGTCGCCACGCGCAGCTCGGTAAAGGCGTCGACGAGGGCCTGCGTCATTGCGGCGTTTGCCGGCTCGCCCTCGAGCTTGTTGGCGGCCTTAGAGGCGTCGCTCCAGCGCTTGTTGGCGGCACGCAGGTAGTCGTCGCACACGGCGAGCGCGCGGTGCGTCTCGAACTTGTACATGGCTTGCTCAAAGGCGAGAGCTGCCTGCTCGGCGGCTTCGACCACGGTGTCAGAAGCGGCACCGGCGGGGATGCAGCCGTTGCGGCAGGGGCTCTCGTCGCCCTCCTTGATGGCGACGCCGTAGAAGCAGCTGCGGGCCAGGCGGTTGAAGACGCCGGTCAAAAGGGCGCTCTCCTTAAGGGCCGGATCGATAACGCGCTTGTCGTCGCAGGCACGCACCTCGTTGCCGTCCTTGTCCTTGCCGGTCACACGCGTGTCGTATGCCTTGGGGCTAAAGCTCACCGGCTTCTCGGATAGGCCGAGCGACAGCCAGTGCGCGCGCATCTGCTCGCAGGTGTAGTGGTTGAGCAGGTCGTCTGCCGGCGGGGGAGGGGTCTGCGAGGACGAGCTCGCCTTTTTGCCCATGTAGAGCAGGTGATAGCAGGCGCTGACGGTGCTCTGCGTAAGGTCCCAACCCAGGGCCTCCCACATGGCGGTTTGCGCGATGCAGTAGAAATAGATGTTGTCCTGACCGATGAACTGGTAGATCTGCGCGTCGTCCGAGCACCACCAGTCGCGCCAGTCGAGCGAGCTGTGCTGGTAGGTGGGCGCGGGGACCTGCGTGGAATCGGCGGCGGGCTCGCCCATGAGGGCGGCATCCTGGGCGGCGACGCCCTCGGTCACGCCGGCGGCCTTGGCATCGCGTGCGAGCACGGTGCGAGTGTAGCTGATGGGCGCCCACAGGCTCTCGGGCCAGCACCAGCAGGTGACGTCGGTTACGCCGTCAACCTCGGGCACCGGAACGCCCCAGTCGATGTTGCCGGTGATGCGGAAGGGCACGAGCGCCTTGCCGGCTGCGGAAGCGCACGCCGCCGTTGGCGAGCACCGCGTGGGCGTCGTCGCGCTCCTTCCAGCTGGGGAAGGTGACGGTAAAGCTGCTCTTGTTGCCCTCGGGCTCCAGCACGGTGTGCTCGGGGAGCTGGTCCTCGACGGCATCGAAGGCCTCGCGGAACTTGTTCTGGATGTAGAGCTGAGCCGGCAGCAGCCACTCCTCCATGGTCTTGGAGACCACGGAGCGAACCTGCGGGTTCTGGGCGAGCTTGGCGGTATAGGTCTTCATAAAGTCGAGGTAGGCGGGTAGGTCGAAGTAGAGGTTGTCGACCGGGCGCAGCTCGGGCACCTCGCCGGTGAGCTGGCTCTTGGGTGCGATGAGCTCTTCGGGCTCAAACTGGTGGCCCAGATCGCACTCGTCGGCATAAGCCTTCTCGGACTTGCAGCCCTGGATGGGGCAGCGGCCGATCACCTGACGGCCGTTGAGGAACGTGCCGGCCTTGGCATCGTAGAACTGCAGCGTGGAGCGCTTGGAGATGGTGCCCTGCTCGTGCAGGCGCTCGATAATCTCGGCGGTAACCTCGTTGTGAATCTGCGCAGCTGGCTCAAGGCCTGAGCCGCCGTAGATGTCGCAGCTGATGTTGTAGTTGTTGAGGGTCGCGGCCTGTCGGGAGTGGTTGGACTCGACATACTCGCCGATGGACTTATCGTAGCCTTCGTTCTCCTTGAGCTTGCGGTAGCTCTCCATGATGGGCGAGCCGTAGCAGTCGGTGCCCGAGGTGAAGATGACGTTCTCGCGGCCCAGGCGGTCGCGCAGGAAACGGGCGAAGAAGTCGGCCGGGACAAAGACGCCGCCAACGTGGCCAAAGTGAAGGCCCTTGTTGCCGTAGGGCTCGCCGGCGGTAACGATGGCGCGGCGCGGCCAGCTGGGACGGTCGTTCATGGAGTATTTGGATGCCATGGGACTCCTTCGCATATGGTGAGAGCGCGGCCGGGCGCGGGGCTCGGCGGCGCGGTGGTCATTCGTGCATATCGTTCGACATTATCGCACATGCGGGCGGGTGCGTGGCAGGGGCGCTATCCTAAGATGCTATGAATGAGATTTCCAACATACATGCGTTTTGAGGACGAGGATTTTCTACACGCTTGCTTCGTGTGGGGGATGGCCGTGATCGCGGTGTTTGCCGTGTGCCTGGTGCCGGTGTTTATGCTGTTGGGCGGGCCTGCGGACTTGGACGCGGCTGAGGCGGACGGCTGGATGGCTGTCGTGGGCTGGATAGTCGGCTTGGCTGCGGTCTCAATGGCATCGTTTGCCGTGCACGAGCTGGTGCATGCGGTGTTTTTTAAGCTGCTGGCGCCTGCGGGCGCGCAGGTGACCTTTGGGGCGAATCGCGAGACGGCGATGATCTATGCCTGCGCCGAGGGCGTTGTGTATTCGCGCCGGCGGTACATGGCGGTTTGCCTGGCGCCGACGGTTGTTGTGACGACAGCATTTGCCCTGGGGTTTGCGTTCTCGGACTATCCGCTGCTGTGCTACCTGGCGGCTGGTCTGCACTTGTCGGGCTGTGTGGGTGATTGGTATTACGTGCGGACCATTCTGCGCGACCGCCGTATCGTCGCCTGCGAGGATACGTCCTTTGGCGTGCGCTTTTTTCGCAAAGTAGTCTTTTTGGGACGGGGCTATTTTAGCTGCCATGATGTCGGTGTGAGTTTTCTGGGACGGGGATGTCGATGAAGTCGTTGTTGCTGCATGCGTGCTGTGCACCATGCTCGCTTGAGCCGGTTCGCCTGCTGCGCGAGGAGGGGTTTGAGCCCACGATTTGCTGGACCAATCCCAATATTCAACCGCGCGATGAATGGCGGCGGCGTCTGGACGAGCTGCGCCGGTGGTGTGCCGATGGCGACATCGAGCTCAGTCGAGGCGGGGGAGGACCGCGGAGCGCTGGGAGGCCGGCGTGGCCCCGCTGGGTGCCGATCGGCCCCGTCGCTGTCGCTCGTGCTATGCCTTGCGCTTGGCCGAGGCATGCCGCGTTGCCCAGGAGCGCAGGTTTGAATATGTGGGTACGACGCTCGCCGTCTTCGCCGTATCAGCTGTTCGACACCTGCAATGACGTGCTTGAGCGTTTGGCGGCCGCCCATGGGCTCACCCCGGTGATTCGCGATTTTCGCCCGTATTATCCCGAGGCTACGCGCCGTTCGCGCGAACTGGGCATGTATCGACAGAACTACTGCGGCTGCCGCTTTTCTGCTGTCGAGGCGGCCATGGACCGCGCCCGCATCCGCGACGAGCGCAAAGCCGCCAAAAAGTAGTTCGTTTGGGACGTCAGCCTGCTAGGATGTAGAGCGGACTTTAGCTATATAAGGAGTATCCGACGTGTCTATGCGTACCGATGATTTTGACTACAACCTTCCTGAGGAACTGATTGCCCAGCTCCTGCCGAGCCGCGCGACTCCTGCCGCCTGCTGGTGGTGGATCGCAAAGCTCCCAGGCGGGGAAGCCGCTGGAGCACGGCGGTACCGTTGAGCACCGCATCTTCCGCGACATCATCGACTATATCGAGCCGGGCGATGTGCTCGTCATCAACAAGACGCGTGTGATGCCGGCCCGCCTGATCGGTCGCAAAGCCGGCTCGGGTGGCGTGGTCGAGACGCTGCTGCTCAAGCGCCGTGAGGATGTTGACCCGCTGGGCCACGTTGGGAGTGCCTGGTCAAGCCGGGTAAGCGCCTGAAGCCCCGGTGCTCAGATTGAGTATCGCGCCGGTGGCGCATGCGCCCGAGGGGGCTCCCGTGGTGCTGACGGCCGAGGTCATCGACTTGTCACCGATAGCCGCGGAGGCCGTCTGGTGCGCTTTGAGCCGGCCGGCTGCAATGCCGCCGGCGAGCCGCGCACGCTCGACGAGGCCATTCATGCTGCCGGTCACGTGCCGCTGCCGCCCTACATTACCGATTACGAGGGCGATCCCGAGAAGTACCAGACCGTCTACGCCATGAAGGAGGAGCACTCGGCTGCCGCTCCTACGGCGGGTCTGCACTTTACCCCCGAGCTCATGGCCGCTATCGAGGCCAAGGGCGCGAAGTTTGCCGCCGTCGAGCTCGAGGTGGGTATTGATACCTTCCGTCTGGTGGAGGAGGACGACCCCACGCAGCACGTCATGCACACCGAGCGCTACCACGTGTCACAGGAGGTTGTCGACGCCGTGCATAAGGCGAAGGCCGAGGGGCACCGCGTGATCGCCGTCGGCACCACCGCAGTACGCTCGCTCGAGAGCGCCTTTGACGCTGAGGCACCGGTGTCTGATCCGGCCGTGACGGCGCGCTATTTTGAGGGCCGCGAGGATGGGGCCGACACGCTCGGCCGCGGCGACATCGTGGTGCGCGAGAACGCGACGACGCAGCTCTACCTCATGCCCGGCTCGACCTATCACGTGGTCGACGCGCTGATCACGAACTTCCACGTGCCGCGCTCCACGCTCATGATGCTCGTGAGCGCACTTGCCACCCGCGACCAGATCATGGATGCCTATGCCGCCGCCCATCGAGGAGCGCTACCGCTTCTTCAGCTTTGGC